>Ga0335085_10001204_pt1 | contig 58643 bp, 62 predicted proteins | sample Lox_Sample_45_FD_206712 | JGI IMG/M metagenome (GOLD analysis project Ga0335085, IMG submission 206712) | Soil microbial communities from Loxahatchee National Wildlife Refuge, Florida, United States - Lox_Sample_4.5 | ecosystem: Environmental > Terrestrial > Soil > Wetlands | place: USA...
ACGCCCCGGAAGATGATCCGATCGATCCGCCGCGAAAGGCAGATCGCGTCGCCGCCTCTGCGGGCATCATCGGCTTCATCTTGTAATATTATATACGATATGATATCATACATGGTGTGAGATGTGTGCTTGACACCAATGTCGTCGTGGCGGCAATGCGCAGCCCGACCGGCGCCTCGGCAGCATTGTTGATGGCAGCACGTCGCTCGGAATTGACGATGCTCGCCAACGTCGCGCTGGCGCTCGAGTATGAAGCGACGTGTCAGCTGGCGGAGCATCGGCTGGCTGCCGGCCTCGATCTCGAGGAGGTCAGCGTCTTTATCGATGCGGTACTGGCGATGGTGGAGCCGGTCGAGACGCATTTCATGTGGCGCCCGCAGCTGCGCGACCCGGCCGACGAGTTCGTCCTCGAGGCTGCTGTCAACGGTCAGGCCGCCGCAATCGTCACATTTAACCGGCGGGACTTCGGCGCGGTGCCGGCCGGGTTTGGGATCGAGCTGCTGACGCCGGCCGAAGCGATACGGAGGATCAGGACATGAAGAACCAAAGCACATACCCACTTCGCCTGCCCCGCTCGGTCAAGGCCGAGGTCGAACGGCGCGCGAAGCGGGAAGGTGTCAGCGTCAACCAGTTCGTTGCGACCGCGGTAGCGGAGAAGCTGGCGGCGATGAACACCGCGGAGTTTTTCGCAGAGCGCCGAGCACGAGCCGACTTCACGGCTTTCGATCGCCTGATGGGCCGCAAACGCGGGGAACCACCCGCGCCGGACGATACGATCGCCTGAGGCTAAAGGGCTCCAGTTAGAGTAACCGTTTTGCGGCCTATACAATTGATTTAACAAGAAAACGGGCCTGGAACATAACGTCCTTTATGTTACATCAGTCTCTAAGCTTGAAGGCGGCCAGGCCTGTAAGGGCGTCGCCGCAGATACTTACGGTTTTCCGCATTGAGCTTCTATGCTGTATCGTCGGGCGGTGAGCTGTTCGACAGCATGTAGTTCGCATTGGAACCTGTGACGGGTTTTGGCTGAATGCTGCAGTTTTTGAGGCAATTCAATGTCCAGCGGCGCGTGGTCGGCGCGTTGCTGATCCGGGAGATCTACACGCGCTTTGGCCGCGAAGGCATCGGATTCGCATGGATTATCGCCGAGCCGCTGATGTTCGCGTTGCCGGTGCTGACGCTGTGGTCGCTGGTCCGTGCAAAATACGAACACGGCGTTCCGCTGATGCCAGTGATGATCACCGGGTATATGGGCATCCTACTGTTCCGTCACATGGGCGGGACGATGCTGATGTTTGTACGCAACAACGCCACGCTGCTCTATCACCGTCAAGTGACGATCCTAGATGTATTTCTGGCCCGCGCTCTGCTGGAAATTATGAGCAATCTTATGGCGGCCGTCGTCACATTTGGTATTTTCATTGTGTTTGGTGAGATGAATTTTCCAGTTGACTTACCTATGTTCTATCTTGGTTATCTTTTTATGATATGGTGGTGTGTAGCGATAAGTTTGGTCATCGGCGCGCTCTGCGAACGTTCCAAACTGGTGGAGAAAATTTGGCCCGTTTATTCCTATACATACCTATTTTATTCGGGCTTCTTTTATATCGCTGATTGGTTGCCTCCGTCCCTGCGTAAGATCGCATTGTATCAACCGTGTCTTCAAGCCTATGAAATGATGCGCGGCGGCGTGTTTGGTTCTACTGTACGCACCTATGGCGACCCTGCTTACACGGCAGCTGCACTGAGTGTGCTAACCGTGATTGGCCTATGGGCAATGCGCGATGCTCGGAAATACATCATTCTAATCTAAGATAGGTACGACCGGCCATAATAAACTTTTGGTGGAAATGAACTGGTTGCAATTGCATGCTTGGCCACATGTCCTCGGGTCGTGTCGTTCTCGTGACTGGTCGCCAACGTACCGGCACGTCGGTGTTCCGCCAGCTGCTGGCTACCGTACCAGATGTTGTTGATGTTGGTGAAATCTTCCACCGGGGGGCTAGGAACCTCGAATTCAATTTTTACCGTTTTTCTGGTGTCCAAACGAATGGTCGCTTTGACGCCCTAGATCGAACAAGACTTCTCTGTATTTGGCGCGAATATCTTCGCTCAACCTTTGCCCGTACTAGGGCTGCGACTTTGGTTATCGATACAAAGGCAGAATATTTTCCGGATATTCGAGACCCCGATGCAACGGGTGTCTGGCCTATTTTTCCGGTTACTTTCCGGCCTGATAACAATTTATTTGTGATGCGCCTTAGAAGGCGGAATGCTCTTGCCCAATTGGTCTCGCTGAAACTGGCGAACGAAACTGACGTTTGGGGGGTTGTGTCGCCTAATACCCGGCGGACTCGAATCGATTGGATGAACAGGATTTATGCAAAAGTAAATCTCTATAAACCCGCGACCTACAAAAAAATATCTTTGGATGAAGCAACAATTGTTGAAGATATTGCAACTACGATAGCCGTCGACCAGGAGCTCGATGGCTATCTGTCTAGTGGCGTGAATGCGTCTATCTTTTTCTACGAAGAGATGTTTGATAACAATGGTCGTTTCAGTAATGATACGATCGATCAATGTTCGCGGATATTAGGCTGCTCGCCAACCGATTTCGATGCACGACCGACACATGAAAAGATCGCGCCGAGGCAGTTTTCGGCGTGCGTCGAGAATTGGCAGGTGATCAGAGAGGTCGTGGCTAGTTCGCCATACGCTTGGATGCTGGACGGGTACGATGGCGCAACGGAGAGTGGCGCCGACGCGCGGTAAAGACACAGGACCAATTTGTACATGCCTCACACCGATATCCCGGCTCTCGAAGCGAAGCACTTTCGTAGCGCAGCGCTTCATGCAAACCGATACGATCTTATTCGGGCGATGGAATTTCTGCGCGGCGGCACGATTGCGGAAATCGGCGTGGCCCGCGGCGATTTTTCGGAATTCCTAATCGAGAGGTTGGAGCCGCGCCTGTTCGTGGGTTTTGACATATTCCGACTGCACGAATATCCGGAGAATTGGGGTGTTTCGAGCGAGATCGTATTCGAGGGCAAGACCCAGCTTGACTTTTACCGCCAGCGCTTCCGGAGTCGAGGTGCGCAGGTCGCCATTGAGGTTGGTCCCGCCGACAACTTACTCCTCAAGTATCCGGATGAATACTTCGATATGATCTATATTGATGCTGGCCATACCTACGACGCGGTAAAGCAAGACGCGATTGTGGCGAGCCGAAAATTGAAAAGAAACGGCACGCTAATTTTTAATGATTACATCATGTACGATCACTTTCTGCAGGTACCTTACGGTGTCGTCCAGACTGTCAATGAAATGGTTGTGCATGATAGCTGGCAGGTCACCGGTTTCGCGCTGGAGCCGAATATGTTTTGCGACATCGCCATCCAACGTAGCCTTCCGATGGTGGCCGTGACTGGTCGTTCCGTTGTTGATGTGGTTCGCGGCGGAGGGATTGGTGATGTTTTGATGTGCACGCCGGCGCTTCGAGAATTAAAGCGCCGCCGCCCCAATTGCCACATTCGATTTTACACCAACTTCCCATCGCTGGTGCGAGGCTTGTCCTACGTGGACGAGGTCTTGCCGACCGAAGCAGCGCCCGCGAACGCTGTGCCACTCGAATACGAGACAGCGGTGCCGCCATCCCCTCACCGCCATCTTTCAGAGATCCTCGGTGACAGCATCGGCGTTCGGATTGAGGACTCGCGGCCGGATTGCACCATCGACCGCGCCGCGGTGGAACGATTCCGCACCTCTTGGCGGAGCTTTCGACCGCCGTACATTGTGGTTAATCGTCACGCAAGCAAATGGACACCAAATAAAGAATGGCCGGAATCCTACTGGGATCAATTAATTCAGCAGCTTGTAAGGAGCGTTACCATCATCGAAGTCGGAATGTCGGGTCCGGCGACCTCAGGAGAGAGCATTGAAGGCAGTTACATAGACATGCGCGGCCGCACGACGGTAGAGGAGCTTGTTGCCGTAGTTGCCGCAGCCGATTTGCATGTTGGCCCGGTTTCTAGCCCGGTCCACATCGCAGCCGCAGCCGGCAAGCGCTCTGTCGTTATTATCGGAGGATACGAAGGCCCAAGTAATGCAGCATATCCGAGCGATATTCCGTTCTACACTCCGGTCGAGTGCGCACCATGTTGGCTACAAACACCTTGTCCGCACGCGCTTAAATGCTTGCGCGCGATTCTTCCGTCGGAAGTTACGAAGACCGTCCTTTCGCTGATGAGTGATGTCATGCTTACTTAGTGCCTACAATGATTGAATGTTCGCGAAGCTCAACTTCGAAGCATCGATGCTCTCGGTACGGAGCGCACTACTCTACTCCAAGGCCCAACTGGGCAGCTTGATCTTTTCCAGCACCAACTCAATCTCGTAGCAACCGATCGGGTACTCTGTGGGAGACCTGCTGTAATCGAAATCTTGGTCGTTATCGACCAAGTGACGGATTCGATAGCTATTGGGGATTAGGGCTGCTTCCACCTCAGCAAGTAACGAAGCCGGAGTGTAGTATCGTTTGTGCCAGCCTGGCGCCCATTTTGACGGCATCTCACGGCGGCGCTCGTAAAGATACTGATGCGGCACGGCGACGACAAGAAAACCTCCGGTCCGGATCACGCGAAACCACTCCCGCATTGCTACCACGCTGTCGTCAATATGCTCCAGGCAGTGGCTCGAATAAACAGCATCCTGGCTGTCGCTCGGAAACGGCAGGTTGATCCCGTCGTAACCTGGGTAGCCAAGGTCGATGCCAATCGCCTGCGGGACGATAGCCAAACTGTCAGGGCTGTCGCCGAGATGACCGATCTCCAGAATGTTTGCGCCAGAGAGGTATCTTGTAAAGAAGCCGGCCGCGAGTTTCTGCCGATAGCTCTTGCGAGACTCCGGGCCGACGAGGCGATGCGGATCGAGTTGCATCCTGCTTTCCGTCGCGGTCATTTGAATGCCTCCCTCGCCCGCAGTGCGGCCGCGTCGATGACCCTCAATTACCGGAACGAAGGCGTCCTTGTAGCGCGTCGCCAGCTGCTCTGGATCGAATTTGGTTAAAAACGACGCGCGCGCCGCCGCTCCCATTATCCGCCGTTCCGTTGGGTTTTCGATCAGTTCCGTGATCGCTTCCACCCATTGGTTTGGCTCACCTGGCGCGACCAGCAGGCCAGTAATCCCGTCCTCGACAACTTCGAGCGCTGCGCCAGCGCGAGGGGCAACAACAGGCTTGCCGAGCTTTAAGCCCTCAACATGCGCTATCCCAGTAAAATCATGCTTGTCCGGAACCGCTACAATATCGACGGCCTTGTGCAGACCACCGGAATATGCCAACGACGAGTCAAGGAACTCCACGCGGTCGAGCCAAGATGCAGCCGCCTGTCGAGCCTTGAATGCTTCAAGCTGCTCTTTCGCCACCCCGACCGCTTGTTCTCGTTCGATCAGAACTACACGAAGTGCGGCATGCCGCTGCAACAGAACGGGGACAGCCTCAAGCAGGACGTCGAGTTCGCCGCCCGGTTCGGAGCAAACGGCGCACAACAAAACGACTTCGCCTGCCTCGCTTTCGCATGAGACTGGATCGACATTCAACGCACCGGGCACGCCGCGCGGCACAATCGACACTTTCTTGCGGTCGAGTGAGCCTTCGCAGAATTTTTCAATGGCTGCTAGCAGGCGATGGCTTGGCGTCAGAACAAGATCGGCACGCTGCAGGCACCAGTGTTCGGCCGCGATCAACTGCCGCGTTTGCTCTTGGATACGTGAGTCCTTATCCCCGTCCTTATCCGCCACACGATTGTCTAGGACGGCTGTCGATGGCATCTGCACGTTGACTACGACCGGCAATTCACCACCCGCCATCAGCGCCATCCCGGTGACGTTCGCGAGCGGCACGCAGACGGCATGAAGTCCCCGCACAGCACGAATGCGCAACACCTCATCGCGCACAGCCAGCGCGCGACACCGCAATTCCGGATCAAGGTCCGGCATGCTCGGTGTCCGCCGTCCCAGAAAGTTTCGGTGCTGAATGCGATGTACCCAAACACCGTCTTCGAAATCGACCCGTGTGTGAGTGTCGCTGGGTGCGATAATTGAAACTTCGTGGCCCGCTTTAGCAAGCGCGCTTGCGGCGGCGTACGCTACTAGGCTGTCGGTAGTTCGCCATGGCCATGCATCACTGATAAAGCATACCCTTAGCATCGGTTCGGAGCGGCCCTTTTTGACCATCTTTAATTGACCGCCACGGTCCAATTCCGCGCGGCTTCGCACACGCGGCCGCGGGTTTTGGAACCAATTCGAAAAGCCGTCGCGCAACCCATCGTTCAGTTCACGCGAAAGTCGGGAGGCATCGTCCGCGCTGATGTCGCCATGAGCAGCAAGATTCGAAACATATTCGAGGTGCCCGGATAGCCATTTCGCACTCGATACCGTCACCTCACTTGCCGGCAAGTGCGCCATGCCGTGCTGGGCGGCGAAGTAACCGCGGCTCCGCGCAGCCGCAATAAACGATTTTGGCACGTGCGCGTGCGTCCTGACGTGGCTGGCAGCAAAGCGGTGATGCACCTGCGCGGCCGGCGCACAGCGTACTGTATACCCTCGTTCGATCAGGCGAGCGACAAGGTCGCTCTCATCACAAAGATAAGCATAGAATTCGTCAAATCCTCCGATTTCGAGCAACATGCTGCGACGAAATGATGAATTTGTGCCAGAAGGATACAAAAAACCGTTCGGTGTTAGATGGCCGGTCAGATTGGCTTGGTCCGGACTATCGTACGATCGACCGTCCCCGATCCAGTCACAAACCGTATAGCGCCACTGAAAGCCGTATCCCGTATTGTCGCGCGTAAAACCGCCGACAGCACCGACATTCGGGTCGTCATAAGCAGGCTCAAATTCATCAAGCCAGTTTGGCTCCGCCGTAGAATCGTCGTCAATAAAAGCGACAATGTCACCAGCAGCCAGCGCAATGCCGATATTCCGTGACTTCCCGAGATTTGCTACCGGACATTCACCAATCTTTATATGCTGACTAAACTCAGCGAGGACGGCCTCCGTATTGTCTGTTGACGGGCCATTTACAACGATGATTTCATATTGTGGATGACGTAAGCGCAATAACGAAGCTATAGCGTTTGGAAGAAGGTCGGCTCTATTGTATGTGTTGACGACGACTGAGAAAGATAGCCGATTCATTGCCCCCGAACTCCAACTATTTCGAACTCGCGGCAGGTTCCGTTAGTTCGATCTTCTGCAGTTATAACTAGGTCTCGAAATCCGAGTTCGGAGAGTAAATTGCGGATGTGGTCCGTTGTAAACATAGTGTAATGATAATCGCCGGCGTAATCTTGACCGCCAAAAGTCACGTCACGTAAGTCTTGAAAAGGCATCTGTCCATCAACGTATGCCCTGATCATGGCGCTTGCGTCTGGAACGATCGTGCGGAGGACACCACCCGGCCGTAGCTTTTTGCGCCAGTGAGGTAGCACTACCCGTCGTAGGATTTCCTCTGAGAAATGCTCGAGCAAATGAGATGAGTAAATCTCTGAGACTGACTCGTCATGGAAGGGTAAGTCGGTGACATCCGCTATAACATCGACCCCGGGAAGTTCTCGGACATCGACGTTTACATATTCCTGTTTAGGGATATGTCCGCAGCCGATATTGAGGCGAAGCATGTCCTGACCAAGTGCCTGAACCACTTTGTTTGTGTTAAGAATTTTTGGTCTAGGGGGAGAATGTTTTGGGCGACCTTGGTCAAGCACTGCCGCGCGAAATTCATACATCAGCTCACGGCGGATAAACTCGACGCGCGATCGAAGCGCCTCCAAGTCGCCGAGATGCACTTTGTCCCGAGACAGTTCGTCTAGGCGTCCCGAGAGATCACCCAGATGGGCTTGCACTCGTTCGTTGTCTGCGATCGTTTGATCGGACGTCGCGCGCAGCTGCTCGACTGCGGTAAGACGGGCCGCGAGTTCGGTGAAGCTGCTCATTGCCGAGCCTTGCTGCTCTTCAATCGCGACGAGCCGCGCAAAGGCCGCACTGTCTTTCGTGGCTAATTCTGTAAGTCTCTTCTCGACCACGGAGACATGTTCCGTGATGTCGCCAAGACTAGTCACCGCCCTGTTGCCCTGCTCGACGAGTGTCTCGATCCTAGCTGTCGCCTCCTTCAGCCCGTCAGACAGGCCCAACATTTGCCGCGAGTCAATCCGGCTTGCTGACAGGGAGTGTATCGCCTCGACGCAGCCTTGGACTTGAGACTGCAGCTGGCTGAAGTTGTCCCACAGTCCGCCGAGCAAGTCGGTTAGCAACGACGATCCGTTCAGCCCGAGGTCAAATTCGCGGTGTAGCGCTGCCTTGACCTCTGCGCCGAACCGCTCATTCATGCGCTGTTCGAGTTCGGCAATTGCTGCCGCCAAACGATCCCTTTCAGCCCCGGTTTCACGATCCTTGAGGGCCTGGAGCTCGGCACGGGCGCTCTCTGCCACTGGATCGGATGACGCAGCGGCGGCGGCGTAAGCCTCAGCGGCATCGTGGTATTTGCCCTGCAGCTTTAAGGCATGACCGAGCTGGAGATGCGCGTCTGCATCCTGGCTATTGATGGCGAGCGCTATACGGTAGGCGTCCTCGCCTTGATCGTATAACCCTTGCTCCTTTACCGCATGGCCAAACTGCACCCAAATCGGTGCCGCGAGCGGGTCAAGCTTAAGCGCTTCTTTATATCGCGCCGCAGCGGTCGGCCAGTCACCCGAAGCCCTCGCCCGATCGCCTAGTGCAACACGCTCTTGAAATGGGGTTGCATGCCGCCGCTTTCCAGGGCGCCACCGAATTTCGATCATCTTGCTCTACTTACCCCCAACGCCACGACGTTCTTACAAGAGCCAAAGTTTCCCTGCAACACGACCGGCGGCAGCTACGCATTGCGGCGCAAAACACGGTCGAGCCCCAGTCGGCGATCAGCCCGTGGATGACACGTGTTTTTCAGGCCTCATCCAAAATTTTCGACATTAGCCAGCAGCCTCCAGCTTCCTGCCTTGTCGGTCGGTGTCGTTGCCGCGGATCACGACCTAACGCTCAGCAAGTCCTTTTTTAACATTACACTCTAGCGCCTCTATCAACTGAGCCGCGACGTTAGGATAAATCGATTGAACGTAAGAGTGACAGGGCGCGGCTTGCAAAACCCGTCGAAGTACGGTTTTCCAACTCACTACGGAAACGCCAACAGCGGGGGGACAAAAAAGCGCCTCCGAGATCAAATTAAGGATCTCCAATAACTGTACAGCAGAAAGACTCTCACCGGGCACTTGAGCGTCATGTAAAATCGCCGTTATTACAGCGCAAAAGGCTGGAGACGCTATCAACTGTTCAGCGATTTCGTATGCGTCCGTTCCTAATTTGTCCGAAAGTAGTGGTGGAGAGTCACAATGGCCGAGGAATAACCTATTCATTGTACAGAGATCTCGGTGGTTCCGGATTATCATATCGAGCTTCCCAACTGCTATATTAACAAAAAACGAGTTAACTGAGTAATCATCAACTCACGGGAACTCCACGCAAACGATTGGTTTGCCGGCGGCTAAAATTTCCTGCCCGTCGACATCAGCGGCACTAATGGAGTTCCACGTGACGGTCGCGATGGACTCATCCGCTCCTAACACCAGCCGCCAATCTGCCTGGCGGGCGACAGCACGGGCGATGCCTCAAATGTCGTCCCCTCAATTCATCTTCGTTCTGACGCGAGCCATAACCCGATCCCGCAAGCTTGCTGGTGTCTGCGGATCATTTTTCCAAACGTGGAAGTCAGCGAGTTTTATGAATCCGTTTGCTGGGTCGCCCGTATCGGTCTGGATTGTGATTTTCAAGCGACCGCAGGCAATTTCCGGACGGATTTCTTCCAAGCTGATTTTAAATATTTCAAGGAAATCGGAGAACGGTACACCGGGTATCGGCGCCATCGAGGATCTCGTCGAGCGCGGTTGGCGAGATTGCATTATTCTGAAAAGAACCGAGTTGCAATGCCGCTGCGGCCCGACACGGCGAGCGCCGTCAACTCGTCGATCTGGCGGACAAAGCGTTCGCAGCGTTTGGTTGAAACGTCGACCTCACCGAGGGTTGGGTACTGGATGGCGGACAGGTTTGATTTGGTCATTCTGTCGTGGGATGCACCATCCGCACCGCCTCCTCGATCGTGATCATCAGCGTCATCGGGTCGACCGGCGAGGGCCGCAGGCCCCAATGCTCGTAGAACGCCTTCGCTTGCTCGGAAATCGCATGCACCAGGATCGCGCGTACGCCGATGCTCTCAGCCGCGCCGACCACGCGCAACACGGCATCCTGCAGCAAGGCGGCGCCGAGCCCCCTGCCCTGCCATTCGTGATCGATCGCCAGCCGACCCAGCAGTGCCGCCGGCACCGGGTTCGGCATGTTGCGGCGGACGCGTCCCGTCGCTGTGTGATGTAGCACGGAGCCTGCAGCCAGGCTGTAATAGCCGACAACGCGCTTCTCCTGGCAGACAACATAGGTGCGGGAGGCGCCGTCGGCTTCGTTCGCCCTGGCGCGTCGCTTCAGCCAGTTATCGAGCGGCTCGACGCCGGATGAGAATGTTTCGAGCTCGTGTTCCGCCGTGAGCGGCGCCGGCGCGGTGAGGCCCGCCTGCCCTGCCCTCACTCGGGATCCCAGGGTGGCTTGATCGCCATCAGGCGACGCAGCCGCGGGTTGTCGCGCGGCGGCAGGTCGAGCTCGGCCATGAAGGCGGCCCATTGGGTTTCGTCGAGCTGGAACACGCGCCGGTCGGCGAGCGTCTCGAATGCCGCCGTCAGGCTGCTGTCGAGCAGAAATTCGCTGACGCTCTTGTTGGCAACGGCGGCGGCGCGCTGCAGGGTGCGCTTTGCCGTCGGCGTCATGCGCAGGTCGACCCGCTCGGATTTGGCTTCGGTTAAATCACTCATGTAACCCTCCGAACAATAATATATCATCCGTACATTGTCAGGACAATATAAAACGGTAAATTACTGTTGTTTCAACCGTTAGCGGGGTGGCTCTAGGTTCGTCTGGCGTCCCGGCCTGACGGTCGTCGCGCGCGGGCACCGGAGCCGCCCCCTCCCCTGCCCTACGGCATAAGCTGCCGGCCCCAGGAGCGGCGGTGTCAGGCGGCATCACAATTCCAACTCGGTAAGATATTCGCCAGGGATTTCCGGCACTCTTGAATTTCAACCGACTTATGGACGGGGCAGGTATCTGCCCTGCCCTCGCGACGGCCGGAATGCGATCGGCTATAGCTTCGTTAGCAGAGGCCGTCACCGCTGTGAGGGGGCCGCGTCATGCAGTACCTTCGAACCGTGTCCGGGAGCTTTATCAACGTCGCCAGCATCGCGCTGCTAACGCCCGAGCGCGGCGAGGGCGATGGTATTACGGGCTGGATTGCCACCTGCCGCGACGGGCAGACGGTTCCCCTCGCGCCCTATTTTACTTTGCCCGGCAGAATCGAGGCAGTGCTCGGCGCCCTTCCCGCCGCTATCGTTGCCGTGGAGCGGAATGCGGGCACACGCAGCACCTGCCGTTCTGGAAATTGTTGCGCTGAAGTCGGCGCGACGCGCCGCGATGATGAGCGCTCTGTGCAGGCCGCCACATGAGGCAACGCTGCAGAAGTTCACCCCGGACCAAGAAACAACTCTTTTCGGGAGAGGCATTGCGCCGATGGTCGTGCCTCAGTGTCTCCGCCGGACGCTATCGCGTCCCGGCGCGCACGAACGCCGCTGGCGACACGATCGGGATGCCGCGCACCTCATCGAGGGACAGCAAGTTGGCGTCGCCGCTGATGAGCAGATCGGCGCGGCCGTTGATCGCCAGCTCAATGAATTTATCGTCCGCCGGATCGCGGCAGAGGGCGAGTAGCTCCGTGACCGGCACCGCCTCGGCGGCATCGAGCATGCGTCTTACATCGGGGAGAAACCACGGCGGAAGCTTGCCGGCAAACCGCGGCCCCTGCAGCACCGCCAGCAATTCCCGTTCGGTCGGCGCTTTTCAACAGGCCGCCATAGCGGCTGATCCAGCGAAGGGTGTGCGCCGGCCAGGAACTCGCCTTCAGCGCGGCGCTGACAAATACATTGGTATCGACAACCAGCCTCATCCGATCTGAGGCTGAACCGCCTTACGCTCTTCCTTGATGAGGCGGTCGATATCCTCGTCGCTCCAGCCTTCGGCGAGCACCTTGGCGCGCGCGAATTTGCGCGTCTTGGTCAGCCAATCGTCCGGTTCGTCCGGCTCGATTGTGACCGTCACGCGTTGTTCCGGAGCGATGCCGCGGCGCACCAGTTCCGCCGCGACCTGACCGGCGGTGCTTTCGATAAATTCGGGTTCTATCGGCTTCGACATGGTGAACCTCTCAGATCCAGTATAGCAGCGAAGCCTCTGCATTTCCAGTCCGGGCTTCTTTGGATGGTTCGATTAATCCTTTATATCAATAGGTTATGAGTTACATTGCGACCTTCGCGGCCCGTTGCCTTTTAGGTGCCAGCGGACCCCGGAGCCATAGCCCTCGGGTGTAGGTGCGCCCCTCCCCTGCTACGGTCGGATCATAGGGCACCCGTTACCGTTCCAGTGCGAGGATATTGCGGCCGTAGCTGAGCCGGCGGTTAAAGCGGCCCCTGATCCGCACGACGGCATTCACCGGCACCTGGGTCGAGCGCCCTTCGTTGTAGGCCCGCTCGGCCGCGGGCGGCTCCCACGCGACGCCAAGCTTGCTCAAGGCGGCGCGCGAGGCGCCGACAAATCCGTTGCGGGCGGCGAGGATCGGCTGCCCGGTCAGCCGCGATGGCTCGGCCCGGCCATAGACGCCGTAACCGAGCCGTACCAACAGCCCGCTCGCCACAATATTCCGCAGCGCGCGCAAGACCTGCCGTTCGCCGCCGAGCTCCCGAAACTCGCGCGTGAGAAACACCTCATCGCGGCTCTGCGCGATGCGAACTTCGATCTTGGCCTGCAGTGAATTGCGCCGCGCCATACCCCATTCCTATGATATGCAAAAACCTGACAGTTGTCAAGGAGGATTGGTCTTAAGATATTGATAATACCTTCTTTTAGCGTCCCGGCCTGAAGGCCGTCGCGCTCTACTCCCCGCTTGCGCGGGGACCGGAGCCGGTCCCCCTCCCCTGCCCTATTGCCGCGGGCCGTCTCCGTCCATCCGGATGACGATCGCTGACGCCAGGCGCTACCGCGCCCCTTTTCTTTGCTGGCTAAGGGCGCTGCCCTCGCGCGCGGCAAGCGGCTTCCGCCGAAAAAGGCAGAGGCCGTTGCGCCGGGAATTTTAACCCGGTTCACCCCGCAAGGGCGAGGCGCAGACGGCCTTGCTTTTGTCGGTCTCCCGAGAAGCCGCGTTGCCGCTTGCTACCCCGGTCCATCGCCGGACGGGCAGAGGCGCAGCGCAGCGCTGCGCCTGCAATTGAACTCAGAGCAACGGGGAGACCATGACCGAAAGAAAACTCAGCGAGGCCGCTCTGCGGCAATTCACCGGCAGCGAGCATTGGTATCGGCACGGGCTGGTGCGCTCCATCCTCTACACCGACGGCGCGAAATACGTTGCCGATACCGCCGGGGCCTATTGGCTGCTCGATGAAATCGTCCTCGCGCAGAAGGCCGAGAAGGCGGTCGCTGCCGAGGAGTTTCAGGTCTGGACGCTGCGGGTTAAGGCCGACCACTCGGCGGTGCTGTCCTGCGGCGACGGCAACGACCACACGGTTTTCACCAAGGACATCCCCTTTACCGACTTCCCGCCCGAGGGCGTCACCCTCTGGTTTGAGAACAGCACGATCTACCTGCCGAGCGAACACTGAAATGACCAAAGGGGCCGAGCGCGGGCGCGGCCCCTTTTTCTTTTCCGCCCGTAACCCCCAACCGAACAGGAGCCGACCCATGACCATTCAGCCGATCCCCCTCAGCAAGCTCATCCCCTCCCCCGCCAATGTGCGCAAGACCGGTGCCCTGATCGGCATCGATGCGCTGGCCGCCAGCATCAAGGCCGTTGGCCTCTTGCAGAACTTGCAGGTGCGTCCCGGCGACGGCGGTAAATACGAAGTCGTCGCGGGCGGTCGCCGCCTCGCCGCCCTAAAAAAACTCGCCAAGGCCAAAGCCATCGCCAAGGACGCCGAAATCGAGTGCGAAATCCGTGACGGCGACGATGCCGTCGCGATCAGCCTTGCCGAGAATTTCGGCCAACTGCCGATGCACCCCGCCGACCAGTACGACGCCTTTAAGGCACTGGCCGATCAAGGCAAAGGCCCCGAAGACATCGCCGCCCGCTTCGGATGCAGCGCCACCTTCGTCAAGCAACGGCTCAAACTCGCCGCTGTCAGCCCGAAACTGATGGAAGCCTACCGCAACGAGGAACTCAATCTCGATCAACTCATGGCCTTCGCCGTCAGCGACGATCACGCCGCGCAGGAACAGGTCTGCGCCGCACTGCCGCATTGGAACAGTCATCCCGCCACGATCCGCAGCCACTTGATGGTGGCGAACGTCGAGGCCGACGACCCGCGCGTCGCCTTCGTCGGGTTGAAGGCCTACAAAAAGGCAGGCGGCAATATCATCCGCGATCTGTTTCAGCCCGAGCATGAAGGCTATCTGACCGACCCTGCCCTGCTCGACCGATTGGTCACCGAAAAGCTCGAACGCGAGGCCGAGGCGATCCGCGCCGAAGGATGGAAATGGGTTATCATCATGCCGAGCATCGAGCGCGAAAAGCTGCGCGGGCTAGGCCGGGTCTATCCCGAACGCGAACCGCCGAGCGCCGAACAGCAGGCCGAGATCGATGCGCTGACCGAACGCTATGACGCCCTCATCGAGGAACATGGCGATGACCCGCCCGACGAGATCGCCGCCGAGCTTGACGAGATTTCCGGGAAGATCGACGCGCTGTGCGCCGACAACGAGCGCTGGCTGCCGGAGGATATCGCCATCGCCGGTGCCGTGATCGGCATCGGCTATGACGGCAAGGTCGCGGTCGAACGCGGCCTCGTAAAGCCGGAGGATCGGCCCGACGAGACGGAAGGTGGCCGAAAGGCTGCAGGAAAGCTGAACGGTTCCCCTGCCCCCGGATCGTGTCCGGCTCTCACGGATCGCCTCATCGAGGATTTGACGGCGCACCGCACCGCCGCCCTGCGCACGATGCTGGCGGGCAGTGCCGATATCGCCCTGACCGCTGTGGTGCACGCCCTCGCGTTGCCGGTGTTCTTCCCGCATGAGCAGGAAAGCTGCCTCGAATTGTCGCTCGACAGCGCGGGCTTGGAGAGCCGCGCCGAGGGTATTGAGGCCAGCCCCGCCGCCATCGCGTTTGTCAAAAAGCACGAAATCTGGCTGCGACAGTTACCGAACGCCGCCGAAGGCCTGTGGGATTGGCTGTTGGTGCAAGATCAGGCCACGCGGCTCGATCTGCTCGCCTATTGCGCCGGATGCTCGGTCAATGCCGTCAGGAAACGCCATGACCGTGCCGACGGCGACCGCCTCAATCATGCCGACCAGCTGGCGCAGGCGCTCGCTCTCGACATGACCCAATGGTGGCAGCCCACGGCGGCGAGCTATTTCCGGCATGTTTCAAAGGCCATGATCCTCGACACCGTGCGGGAAGCGGTGACCAAGGAAGCCGCGGAGAACCTCGCCAAGCTCAAGAAAGACGCCCTCGCCAAGGAGGCCGAGCAGCGGCTCGACGGCACCGGCTGGCTTCCGGCTCTTTTGCGGTCATCTGTGACCATACCCGACGCGAACGCGTCGTTAGCCGCATAAGGCGAGTTGGCCCTGCCAGCGGAACCGTTGGCAGAGCCTTGTAAGGGAAAAGCTGCTGGCGCCGCCCGGCCACAAGCCGGGCGGCGCTTCCTTTGTTGTGCTTGCAACGGCGCGGAACCCGATGACGGCCCGAAGATGAACGTTTCCGGCGCGGAAGCGCGACGGCGCAGAACGCTCGGGGGCAACGTTCCTGCGCAGACACCAGCAACGCCGCCGTAAGCGAACGATCATCATGCGGCGGCTCGGTCCGCATTTGGCTCATGACGCGGCAACTCCCGCCAATTCCAGCCGACACACGTCCTCGAATATATGGATCATAAACGCGGTGGCGATGACCGGCGCAATGATGTTGATAACCGGCACGGCAAACAGTGCGGCGATAACCACGCCACCGGCAAAGACGCGCCCGCCAAAACGGCGCCGAACCGTTTTTGTCTGCTGCCGATCAAGCCGTCTCAACGCGACCAGTTCGAAATACTCCCGGCCGAACAAATAGCCGTTCAACGCGAAAAACAAGACGACATCCAAAACGGGAATCAGCGTGTAAATCGGCAGCGCCAATAAGTTGAGGGTTATGCTCAGCAACATCAGCCGCCATCCGAGCACCACGCTTTCGCGGATCGATTGGCGGCGCGGAGGGCCGCGTCCGGGGTAATCGCGCGCCTCGACCGCCGCCGCGACGGGTTCGAGAAAGAACCCGGCGATCATAGTCACCACGGGCGGAAACAGGAGCCAGCTCAACAGCACCACGCCGACCAGGCCAAACAGGTCGATCAGCCAATTTAGGGGACGCCAGCCGATCGTCGGCAGGTGCTCAAGGGCGACGGTGACGCCGATCCACACGGCGATAAAGCAGGCGATTGCAATCGCGACGTTCAGCGCCACGACCCGGCGAAGCTGCGGCGAGAATAATTCCCTCAGCGCGCGGAACAAGGCGTGCAGCATTGATGCCATCGAGCCACTATCCCGCCAGTGCGAGGTGAGTCCAGCGGACCCGATTCAGTCATACGCTGGCTGTCCCTTTCCGGAACTGGTGAACGCCGTCAGAAAGGCAGGACGAGCCCCCGATTTCGACCGTCACTATTTTGCATTTGGTGCGATGGTGGCAGCCCACCGCCGACAATTATGGGCGCCAGGTGCAAAAGGCCCGTGTTCTTCATACGGTCAAGGAAGCGGTCACGCCGGAAGCGGCGGAGAACCTCGCCAAGCTGAAAAAAATTCGCCGTGACCATGGAGGCCGAGCAGCGGCTCGACGGCACCGGCCGGCTCCCTATCCCGTCGCGCGCCGTTTTGGCAACAACCGAGTTCAGCATGGTGCCGACGATTACTGCTGAATGCAATATAGGTATTCTGCAGACCCGCAACCATAAGCATAGCTGGTGGAGTTGCCGTATTCAGCCCAAGAAGTATTTGTAAGATTCGAAGTCCCGGTAGTCGCGCTCGCACCAGTGCTCGTCCAGCTGCTACATGTATAACCGGTGACAATAGAACCAGCGGCGTTGGTTGCTGTCCAAACGGGCTGGCTGCTTGTCGAAATCGGGTTGCTAAGGCTACCGCTCCATAGGTTCGTGGCGGCGACTGTTGCGCCATCCGTGGCGCGGACGATTGGATAGCTAAGCGTGAGGCGTGCGGCGGCACTGGTTGAATCATCCGACATAATCGCTTTATAGGTGCCGGCATATCCGGCGGTACCGGCAGCGGCTTGGCAGATCGCGTCCGCGCCACTCAAGCCGCCGATATTGCCCCCGATATAGGCACTCCCGGTCATAAATACCTGCAACGACGCCGAGCGCGTCGTCACCGTCCAGTTGGTGCTGCTGCTCGCGACGGTGACCGTGGCAGTGAGGCCGGTGCTGGCCGAACCGCTGGAAGTGAGCCGCACCTGCAAGGTTTGGCCGGATTGGATAGCGCCGGATGAGCTCCACGCCCCGCCATTGACGCTGATCTGCGGGCTGCCGCTGCCGCTCACGGAAACCGACAAGGCTCCGGAACAGCCGGAAAAGGTGATGGTCGCCGCACCGCTGGTATAGACGGTGTTGAGCGTCGCGTTAGTTACGTTAGTGTAGGAAAGACCGCTCACCGAGCCGCACGAACTGGTGCCGACACCGACCACCTGCCACGTCGTGCCGTCGCAGACTTCGAGATTGCTTAGCGTCGTGTTCCAGCGCACCGCTCCCGCCGTGTAGCTCGTGCAGCTTTGTTGCGCGGCGGCGGCGACGCTGCCCATAACATAGAACGGATATTGGTAAGTCGATCCGTTGCACCACGAATTATTGCCCCAATAGCTTCCCATCGCCGATCCTGCGCCCGAGCCGCTGCACGACGCACCGATGGTCTGGTCGGCGGCTGCGGGCGTCGCCCACAGCAAGGCAGCGAGGACGAGCGCCCCGAGGCTTAATGCGCGAGCGCACAGCATCGGCAACTGGCCACGGTGTCGCTGAGATATTTGGGATCGGTTTCAGTGCCGCAGGCGATGCCGGGATTGAGCGCCCCGTTCAGCGTCACACCCGTGCAGACCGCGCCTTTCCCCGCGCACAGCGCGTCGCAGCTTGACGGCCGGTCGCGCGACGGCTGAAGCGAAACGCACACGAGGCCGCCAGCGTGCCGAACGGCGCCGTCGGCGGCCGGATTGTCGGCAGCCGAGGCGGGCCTGCAGAAAATGCAGCTGATAAGAAGACTGATTAGAGCGAGATTTTTAAGAAACATAGGTTGGTATTATTGCTTAGGCGATTCGCGGCCCTTCGCAAAGAACTAATAATTGTTGTATCCTTGTGTTGTGGATATATCCTTTTCATCACGATTTGACATAATCGCTGGGGAGTTACGGTCTCTCGGGATTGTCTTGGTCCGTTTGCCCGGCGAATATCGAGTCAACTTTCGCAACGGCGCAGACAAAACCGCTCGCTTTGCCGACGATCTGAACCAAGCGCTTGAAATCGGCCGCGAGATGGCAGCTGAAGCGGCAACCATTCGCGTGACCGCAAAACGACCGCCGCGCCGGCGGCGGTGGCGCAAGCGGATGACGCCCAAGGGACGCCGCCGTCGCCTCATCAAACAGCACAACCGCCGGCGATGGGCCCGGCGCAGCCGTGAAAACAGGGATAGCAATGCGTGAGACAGCGGTGACGCTCGCTACGTTGGTTCCAGGAGGCGCGAATGTCGGGACGGTCCCCTGCCCTACCCTACCCTATCCAGTCGCGCGTGCTACGGACGGCAGACCGCGTGCAGCCACATTCATGTCCGGCAGCGTAAACAGGCCGGGTATCGTTGACGACCCCCCGTTGACGGTCGGGAACTATCGGCTCAGACGCCTCGCTGCTACCTAGCGGCTAGCTAGTAGCTAGATATAAGGTAACTATACACTATCAGCTATCTTGCGGCTATCTTAAGACTAGGTGGCCACTAGCTAGAAAATATCTAGCAGCTTGCTTATTTCTAGTGTACAGGTAGCAGCTAGATAGCATCTGTTGGGTTATTCATGGCGACCATCATCGCGTTTGTCTCGCAGAAAGGCGGCGTCGGCAAATCCACCCTCGCCCGCGCGCTGGCGCGCGAGGCGGTCATGGGCGGCCTCAAGACCAAGATCGCCGATCTCGACACCCAGCAGGGCACGTCGGTCGACTGGCACCGCACGCGTCTCAACGCCGGGATCGAGCCCGCGGTGTCGGCCGAGGCCTTTGCGACGGCGGAGCAGGCGCTCAAGGCTGCCGAGCATTTCGACCTGCTCATCATCGACGGCCCGGCGCGCACCAGCAAGGGCACGCTCGATATCGCGCGTATGGCCGATCTTGTCGTGCAGCCGACCGGGGCCTCGGTCGACGATCTGCGGCCAGCCGTGCGCGAGTTTCACGCGCTGATTAAAGAAGGGGTGCCCAAGGACAAGCTTGCTTTCGCGCTCAACCGCATCGGTACGGCGACCGAGGAGGCGGAGGCGCGCACCTACGTCGCCGAAGCCGGCTATGCCACCCTTGACGGCTGCCTCCTCGAACGTCCGGCCTATCGCAAGGCCCAGAATAGCGGGCACGCGGTGACGGAGACTAGCTATGCCGGGCTTAACGCGAAGGCCGACGCGCTGATCCAGGCGCTGATCGACCGGGTAGGGTGACATGGCCGATCTCTCCAAGCTCAAACGCCGCAGCTCGCTCGGGGCGCCGCCGCCGCCGGCCGAGGCGAGCACCAATCTGCAGGCGCCGGAGATCGCACCGCCACCTTCTGACCCAGTGCCGCCGCCGGCGATGGCTGCAGCACGCGAAGCGGCCGTACGGCGCCCGGCGACCACCCCGCGCGCAGCGGCAGCAGCCGTGGCCGCTCGGCCGCCGGCAGTATCCGGGGCAGGGCAGGGGCTGCACCGGTACGACGGCCGCAGCGCCCGGCGCACCGGCCGCACCGTGCAGTTTGCGACGCGCGTGAGCCCGGAGTTTGACGACCGGGTCAGGGCGATTGCCGAGGAAGAGCGTATCCTGCTGGTCGAGGTGCTGGAGCGCGCGCTTGACGCGTATGAGGCCGTGCGCCGCGACAGGAGCTAGCTGCTATCTAGCTGCTATTCTGACGAAATCCCTGCAACCGCTGATTCGGTTGCCAGGGTATGATTCGCGCGGTGCCAAACGCCGCCGCGCGAATTTTCCGCGTGCGAGACGATCCACGGAATCTAATAGATTCAAGGCCTAAGGCCGCAGCATGGGTGTCAGACAGCGTTGCGACCCCCAGATTTGGTGTATAAGAGCTCGCTCGCTAGCGAGTCCTGGGGGAGGCGGTTATGCAGACCAGCATCAATAGTGTCGTCGACAAAGACCGCGCCTACCGCCGCCGGCTCGCTGCCAATGGCAATCATCAGCTCGTCGTCGCGCTGCCGCGCGAGACCGTTGCGCTGCTCGACGAGCTCAAGGAACGCCATGGCTTGCGTAACCGCAGCCAGGTGCTTCTCCAACTAATCGAACAGGGGAGGGGAACTGCCCAGAATTAGACCCAGACATGCGAAAGCCCGCCTTGCCGGGCGGGCTTTTGCGAAACTTCGTGACGGGCCTTACGGCTTACGTCGGACCTCGCAGCCCCGACACTAGCCAAAAGACGCCGTAGCTGTCAACGGAAATTGCCGTTTCCGTTAACGGGGAAGGCTTGCCTGTCGCGATCCAACCACACAGGAGGAAAGCGATGGACACGTACGATAGCGCCCTCGGGGCGCCACAGGAAAGCTTTGCCCGGAGACCTTCCGGGTTCCGGCGGTGGTCGCCGGGGCTGTTAAAGACGGATCGGGCCGCCGATGCCTTTGCCGGATTGCCGAATGGCGTCGCGGTTCCCGGCCAATTACTGGCGGCGCTGAAAGACGCCGCGCCGCAGCTGGGGATTTCGCCGCGTCTGGTGCATGCGGTCGACTGGCTGTTCCGCTTTACTCAGCCGCAGGACTGGGCCAAGGGCACGCGGCCGGTCGTGTGGCCGTCGGCGCGAATGCAGCAGGAAGCGCTCGGCCTGTCCCCAGCGCAGGCCAAGGTGGTCAATCGCCGCCTGATCGAGCTCGGCCTCGTCAGCATGAAGGACAGCGCCAACGGCAAGCGGTACGGCAAGCGCGACGCGAACGGGCGCATCGTCGAGGCCTACGGCTTCGATCTGTCGCCGGTGGCTGCTCGCTATGCCGAATTTCGCCGGCTGGCGGAGGCGGGGAGGGCGGAGCGGGCTGCCATGGGCCGGCTGCGCCGACGGGCGACCATTGCCCGCAAAGCGATCGTCCAGATCCTCGAAACCGTCGCTGAGTACGGCTTCGATGGCGAGGAATGGACGGCGCTGAGCCGCGACTGCCGGGCGCTGGGAGCTGCGCTGAGGGCGGTCGAGCGCTCGGACGAGATGGAGTTGGGGGTGGTTAGCCTCGAGCGGCGACAGCTGCAGGCGCGCGAGCGTCTGGAGACCCTTCTCGGTGCGGTGGAAACAAGCCCCAAGGGGCTGGAAAACCAGCCCCACTATAACAACTACAAACCAACCCCTGATCCTCAAGAGGATACGGTAATCGCAGCCAAAGGATGTAGTTCGGCCGGGGAGGGCGGTTCAGACAAGGCACAGCCGGTGCCGCGGCAACGGCCAGACAAGGGCATGGTGCACGGCATCGCGCCCGATGAGCTGGCGAGGCTCGCGCCAAAGCTCAAGCCCTATCTGCGCCGCCCTAGCCCGACCTGGCCGGACATTGTCGACGCCGCCGATTGGCTGCGCGGCGACCTCGGTGTCTCAAAATCCCTCTGGGGCGATGCTTGTCTCGCCATGGGCCGCGAATTGGCCGCGGTGGCGGTCGCGGTCGTTTCGACCAAGGATCCGGAGCATTTCACGGCGTCGCCGGGTGGCTACTTCCACGGCATGGTCGCCAAGGCCAAGGCCGGCCAGCTCAATCTCGACCGCACCGTCTGGGCCTTGCGCCGTGCGTCGCAGCCGGACCTGGGAGCGGGCAGGGGAGGGGAGCACAGCCGCCGTGAGCGGTTCCGAGACCGGCTGTGAGGTTGCCGTCGTGACCGCCTTTTCGCACGGAGACCCACGGCCATGGAGCCTCGATTTCCAGGCGACCACTAGAGCCTTGCGGGCCGGTTTCAACAAGATTTTTCGACCCCGGAGGGGACCCCAAAAATCTTGGCCTCCCTACGGTTGAAACACGTCCCGCCGGGCGGCTCAACGGGATCGCCATCGAGGCCCCATGGCGGGGTCTTCAATCTAGCGAAAAGGAGCAGTCACATGATTATCGGCAACTTCACATACGATCCGGCCCAGGATACCTACACGGGCGAGCTTTCGACCCTCACGGTCGCAGCCCGCACGCTGGTTCTCAAACCGAACGAGGGCAAAGGCGACAAGGCCCGCCGCGAGCCGAACTACCGCATCACCAGCCCGGCCAAGGGCGGCGATGTCGAGCTCGGCGGTGCGTGGAAAAAGTATACCGACGACGGCCGCGAATATCTCTCGGTCACGTTGGCCGATCCGGCGCTGCCGCACGCGCTCAATTGCGCCATGTTCGGCGCCAGCGACACCGGCGAGGGATTTATCCTTGTCTGGTCGCGTCAGCAGCGCAAGGCGAAGACGGCCGCCTAAGGCCGATCGGGGAGGCGGCCCCAAAAGGGCCGCCTTTTCGCGCGCTCGCGTGGTATTGACAATGTCAATACGAATGATATATAATGAATGATATCAGGAGATTGTCATAATGTCGGACCGCACGATCGAACGCCACGGCCGGGCCGCCGCGCCACGCAGCGGCTCGATCAATATTCGCGTCAAGCCGGCGGAGCGCCAGCTGATCGACGAGGCGGCGGCCGCGCAGGGCAAGAGCCGGTCGGATTTTATGCTCGACGCGGCGCGCCGCGCGGCGGAAGAGACGCTGCTCGACCGCACGCTGTTGCGCGTCGACCGTAAAACCTACGATCAGTTTGTCTTGTTGCTCGATGCGCCGCCGCAGCCCAACGAACGGCTACGCCGATTGCTGCAAACCCCGGCACCGTGGGAGTGAGCGGCGGAAGTCCCGCCGCGATCAGCGGACCGGAGCTGCTCGCCGCCCATCACGAGACAGCAGCCTTCGCCTGTGGGGAGGAAACGCTCGACCACTGGCTGCGCCGCCGTGCGCTGGCCAACCAGCTGAGCGGCGTCTCGCGCACCTACGTCGTCACCCGTGATGCCGGCATTGTCGGCTATTACGCGCTCGCTGCCGGTGCGATTGCGCTCGCCGAAGCGCCGGGCCGTCTGCGCCGCAACATGCCCGATCCGATTCCAATGGTGGTGCTCGGCCGTCTTGCCGTCGATCGCTCGTGCCAGGGGCTTGGGCTTGGCCACGCGCTGCTGCGCGATGCGGTACGGCGCACCTGTCAGGCGGCCGAGATGATCGGTATTCGCGGCATGCTGGTGCATGCATTGTCGTTGGCCGCCAAGCGCTTCTACGAGGGCTGTGGCTTTGGCGAGTCGCCCAACAACCCGATGACGCTGGTGATGTCGCTGCGCGATGCGCGTGCGGCGCTGGAGCCGAATTGACGGTGTTCGAAAGCAAGAGGCCGGCAAGCTGGCGCTCACCGGCCGCTATCCTTGGCGGTCATCGGCTTCCCAGCCTGTACCGTACGCAAATTGTAAGAGCCCAATATCCTTGGTCAAATATCCTAGCGGGGTGCGGGGGCGGCGATGAGCCCCCGTCCGGCCGCGGCGGCCGGAGCGCAACTTGACAAGTGCGCCTATCAGGCGTACATTATGTCCGAAAGGATCAACCTCCTATGACCGGTACCGTTAGCGAACATCGCGGCCGCGCTAGCCTCAAGTCGCAACGCTTGATGGCGCGGATCAGCGCCGAGCAAAAGCGCCTGTTGCAGCGCGCGGCGGACATCCGCGGCCAGACGCTGACCGAATTTGTCGTCTCGGCGGCGCAGGAGGCGGCGACACGGGCGGTCGTCGATCAGGAGGTGATCGAGCTCAGCCTGCGCGACAGCGAGGCCTTCGCCAAGGGCATGATCGAGCCGCCGCCGATCGGCGCCTCGCTGCGCAATGCCGCCAAGCGTTACAAGAAGATCATGGAATTGGAGTGACGCCGCCCCGGCCGCGGTTCGAGCTGCTTGGGGCGCACCACGACCGCTCGGGCTTCGTGTGTGGCAAGGCTCCACTCGATGACTATTTTCAGCGCCAGGTCACGCAGGACGCCCGCCGGCATCTCGCGACGCCGTTCGTCATGATCATGCCCGACGGCGCGATCGGCGGTTTCTATACGCTGTCGAGCACGGCGCTGCGGCTGCAAGAGCTGCCTGAAACCCTCGTCAAGCGGCTGCCGCGTTATCCTTTAGTGCCGGCGACGTTGATCGGCCGGCTCGCGCTCGATCAGCGCTATCACGGGCAGGGTTGGGGCAGCTTTGTGTTACTGGACGCGCTGCGCCGATGCGTGAGCAGCGATATCGCTTCTTGTGCCGTTGTTGTCGACGCAATCGATGATGAGGCGCGCGCCTTCTATCTGCACGCCAGTTTCCTGCCGTTGCCGGACTCGCCCTATCGCCAGTACCGGCGCTTGAGCGACATCGAGGCGCTGTTTCGCTAGTTCCATCGCCGGTCAGGGTGTGGGCGGAGAGGAGCCTGCCACAGTTTCGCGGCCGGCGCGGCCGAAGGCCTTCCCGGTGTCGCCGCCGTCCGGCGTTGTCGCTTCGCGCAAATCGGGAAATAGCGCGCGGTCATGCGGACGTATGACGTATTCGTCGAGCAGACGGAACAGCACGCGGCCGAATTCGCTGTCGCGGTTCTTCTCGAAATGTTCGAGAGCCAGCGCGCCGGCGATGACCTTGCGGCGCGTGTCGGCCTTGCGCTGTGCTATCTTGTCGCGCGCTTCAAGCGCCCGCATCTGGGCGTCGATTTGAGAGCGTTTTTTGCGGAGAGTTTCGAGCCTGTCGGCGGTGCGGAGACGTGGCATCGCATGATCGTGAATCGTTAGAGCGGCGCATCGTCTCATACGCGCAGGGAATCCGCAATCGGCAGTTGTGGAGATAGGGTCGCGGCGGTAGCATCCCGCTGCTTTAGCGAAGGGCGCACTTATGCATTACCGCCGGCAATGCAGTGACGGCAGGGGCATTCCCCTGGACCCCCATGCGCTAAGCACAGCTCGGCGGTAGAACACGGCAGCGATCGGAACGGCTATGGCGATCTATTCGCTGCACGTCAAGATGGTCACCAGAAGCCAGGGCCGCAGCGTTGTCGCGGCCGCTGCCTATCGCGCCGGCGAAAAACTCGCCGACGACCGGCTCGGCGTGGTGTGGGACTTCACGGCGAAAAGAGGGGTTCTGCATGGCGAGATAATCGGCCCGGCGGACGCGCCGGAATGGGTCACTGATCGCGCCGAGCTGTGGAATGCCGCCGAACGCGCGGAGGATAAATCGACACGCCGCGGCGCCGCCGCAACGGGCCGGGACATCATCCTGGCGCTGCCGCACGAGCTCACTGACGAACAGCGACTCAAGGCGGTACGGCAATTTGCTCGAGCGCTTGTCGATCGGTATGGGGTCGCGGTCGACTTCGCGATCCATGCGCCCGACCGGCACAGCGATGATCGCAATTATCACGCGCACCTCTTGATGACGACCCGCCGGATCGGTCCCGGCGGTTTTGGCGCCAAGACGCGCGAGCTCGACGATTACACCACCGGCCCGCGCGAGATCGAGGCAGTCCGGGCCGTGTGGGAACGGATCGGCAACCGCGTGCTTGAGGAGGCCGGTCTCGATATCCGCATCGATTGCCGCAGCTATGCCGATCAGGGCGTCGACCGCGAGGCGACGGTGCATCTCGGCCCCGTCGCTTCCGGGATGGAGCGCAATGGCGAAGCGACCGATCTCGGCGATCGCAACCGCGGCGCCCGCGCGCGTAATGCCGAGCGCGATCGGCTTAACGGGGACCGCGAGACCCTCTCCGCTGAAATCATCGACCTCGCCGCCGAACGAGAGCGCCGCCAGGAGGAGCGGGAGCTGCGGGCGGCGATCCGCACGCGCAGCCCGCCACGGATCCTCGACACCCTGACCGAGCGCCGGGCCACCTTTAGCCGCGGCGATCTGAATTACGCGCTCGCCAAGGTAATACCCGACGGCAAAGAGCGCGCCGTGCTGACCGATCAGATCCTCGCACTCCCGGATGTCGCCGGGCTGAAGGAGAGCGAAGACGGACCGGTCGTGCGGTACACGACGCGCCGTGTTCTCGCCGACGAGGCCAAAGTCATGGCAGACGCGGCGGCCCTCGCGAGCCGACACGAATACGCGCTGTCGGCCGAACAACGAGACACCTTGCTGTCCCGGCATCCGCGCCTCAAGGAGGAACAGCGGGCCGCGGTTCGGCACGGAGCGGATGCCAGCGGTCTGGCCGTCATCGCCGGCGAGTCGGCGACCGGCAAGAGCGCCGCTTTGGGCGTGATCCGCGAGGGATATGAGGCCGCCGGTTATCGCGTCATCGGTATGGCCTGGACCAATGCGGTCGTGCAGGACATGCGGCGCGACGGTTATCGCGAGGCCTCAACCATCGCCTCCGAGCTCAAGCGACTTGAAAGCGGCGCCAGCCGCTGGGACCGCCATACGGTGCTGATCGTCGACGAAGCCGGCATGCTGTCGACCAAGCACCTTGCCGCTGTGGCCAGCCACGCCCGCGCCGCGGGCGCCAAGCTGATTCTGGCCGGCGACGACAAGCAGCTCGCCAGCATCGAGCGCGGCGGCCTCTTTGGCGCGCTCAGGGAGGAACATGCGGGCGCCGAATTGCACGAGGTTGTCCGGGTCTCGGATGCCGAACAGAAGCGCGCCTTCAATCTCATGCATAAAGGGGAGTTTTTGCCGGCGCTGGCGATTTTCAGCCGTCAGGGCGTGATCCATTGGAGCGGGAAGGACCAGGAAGCGTTTGATCGGCTCGTTGACCAATGGGGCAAGGACAGCGCAGCCGAACCTGCCAAGACCCGGTTTGTGTTTGCTTATACCAACGCCGATGTTGGCGATCTGAACGCGGCGCTGCGCGACGTGCGAAAAGGGCAGGGGGATCTTGGCCCTGACCATATGCTCGCGACGGGCGACGGCCCGCTGCCCTTTGCGGTCGACGATCGCATCCAATTTACCGGCAGCGCCTGGCGCCGCGCCGATCGTGACGCCGGTCTCGCGACCGGAAATGTCGGCACCATTCGCTCGATCGAGGGCAACCAGGTGACGGTTGCGCTCGATGCCAAGCCGGGCGGCGCGGACCGCATCGTCTCGTTCACCGTCGGCAAAGACCGTGAAAACGGCGAGATGGACCAGTTCCGGCACGGCTATGCCGGCACGATCTATCGTGGGCAGGGGCGCACGCTCGACGCGACCTATCTCTACCACAGCCACCATTGGCGCAGCGCGTCGAGCTATGTCGCACTCACCCGTCACCGCGATAATATTGCGCTGTTTGTCGCGACCGAGACCGCGCGTGATCTCGGCCACCTGGCGCGGCAAATGGCGCGGATCGACGAGACCCGCGCGGCGTCGCAATTTTATGTCAGCGATGAACCGGGTCCATCTAACCCTCTGAACAAAGACGAGCGTCGTGCGCGCGCGGAGGAAACGGCGGCTAAGCGCAAAGCCGGGCAAGCGGATGCCGGGAACAGCCAATCGAGGGCGACCGATGATGAAGCTTTGCGCGAGGCCCGGGAGATCGCCGCCGAGGCGCGGCAGCGGGAGGAACGTGAACGCACGCGAGAACGCGAACGAGGCGGCCGATCGCGATGAACCGCCGGGGGCCGGGCCTGCCCCACGGCGGCAAGACGGCGAGGCCCGCACGCCGCGCCGGCCGGCTCGGAGTGGCAGACGCTTGCCGCCGTCGCGGTACATCCTGTCATAACGGCAGGTTTCACGCTGTTGACGACGATTCACGAAAACTTCTAGGTGCCGCGGCAAAAACCGCGCGAGAATAACGATCTCGCGGCGCTTTAAAGGTGATGGCAGCGTGCGCGCACCGGGTCGGTATCGAGACCTTACCGAAGGTGATCGCGATCCTCGTCAAGGGGAGAACCCTGCTGCGGCGTTTCAGCGCCGCGAGGATTTGAAGGCGGCGGCCCCGACGCCCGAACGCCCTGCGGCACCGGTATGGCCTCCACCAAGTCCGGCACCGCGACCGGGCGGCATGCTCGATCCGGACCGCGCGATGCGCGAGGCGGAAATTCAGGCGCTCAATGACATGGCCCGGTCGGGCAAAATCGATTGGGCGGAGTGGGGCAGGCGGGTGCGCGATATCCATGAACGGCCGTCTGTTGCCCCGAAAACCGATGAACTTGCCGAAGCCCGTGCCGCGGCGGCTGACGCAAGAGTTCGCGAACAGGCCGAAGCGGCGCAACAGCGCGCGGCGCAACGAGAGCGGTAGTCATGACGGGAAGCAACGACAGCATCATCACCGTCGGCCTCGACCTTGTGGATGAGACCGAACAGAACGCCGGCACCATCCTGGGCGAGACGACGAAGGCTGGTGCCGAGCTCACCGCCGCCGAAGGCCAAAGCCCGACCGCCTTCGAACGCGAGCAGGCAGAACTCGAGGAGGCTCGCGCTGCTGCCGAAGAAGCCCGCCGGCGCGAAGAAGCTGAGAAGCAGCGAGAGCAGGAGCAGGAAAGGTCCCGCTAATTTAACGGGTTCCGCTTTGCCTCATCGTTGAAACCCGCTCTGTATTGCGGGTCGGCGCGCCGGGCGTCGACAGGATCCAGCCAGTGTTTTGCGTCGAGGCATCCCGCCCTGAAAAGCTGGGCGGAACCACGGTCGGCGCTGTAATCCGCGGCCGCCCGGTCGCAGGTAACATGGTTCGACTGGCTGCGGTTCGCAGCCCACCAATCCGCCCCGTCGCGCCGCTCAGCAGACTGCGCAGCAAACCAAGCCTGCAGAGCGCGCCAATCAGAGCCCCCTTGATTATAGGCTGAGCTCGCGGTTGATAGAGGTGGGTTGTACGGCGGGGCAGGGGGCGTGGCCTGAGGCGCGTGAACAAACGAATAGAGTTGGCTTATCAGGACGATTAGCAGGAGAACCCCGCCCACGCCAAGCCATGGAGCAAGAAAGTTCGGCCGTTTTCGCGCCGGAGGGGTCACGAGCTTCAGCTCGGGTTGCGCTGGCTCGCGCGCAAGCGCGGCAAGTTCGGCGAGGGTGAGGGGTGGCGAGTGATTGGGATGCGGGTCGAAATAGCCCGCAAATCGCGGCGAGGTATAATAATTGACCCGGCGCACGAGAAGCGGGTCCTCGCCGGGAACAAAGGCCAACACGATGCCCGGGTAGCCGGGACGATGCGGATCGTCGATCCTCGCGAGCATACGGCCGACCTCGTCGGGATTGAGCAGCGGCCGCTTATGGATCGATTCGCTCCAGCCGTCGGTTGTTGAATCGGAGCGGCTTTGCGAGCGCGACGATGACCAGCCGCGCGACGAGCCCGACGAGCTCTGCTTTGATGTGCGCAGCCCGAGAATTGGCCGGCGGCTCGTGCCGCGGCCGTCGGTGTGGGAGTAATTTTCGCCGCTGGTGGTCGAATCGGATGTCGATTGCGATTGCGAGCCCGATCGCGTCGCGCGTGTCGTTTCGGTCTCGCCGATCTGGCGGGTGAGGTAAGACCGTGTGAAATCGTCGTCAACCTGAAAGAACAGCTTCAGACCGGAATTGCCAAGGAACGTCTCCCAGCTTTTTTCGTAGAGATCCTCGAGCTGAGGCAGATTTTGCACGACGAAAAGAAATTTGACGCCGAAGCCGGCGGCTTGCGCGGCGGCGTTCTCCACCACCTCCATGCGCTTCAAACCGGCGAATTCGTCGAGAAGAAAGAGGGTAGGGTGCCCGGTCGCCGGCCGGCCCTTGATCCGTTCCATCTCGCCCACGGCGAGCGTGATCATGAGCCTCAACCAGCGGTAATGCGTTTCCATGTACCGAGCGGGCAGCGTCAAGTAGATCGTGATCCCGCGCGGATTGGTTTTGAGCTCGCCAAGATCGAAATCTGACGCCTGCATCATCCGCTGCATCGGGACGCTGTCGAGAAATTCCGTGCTCATGCGGGCGGATTCGAGCACCCCCGAACGTTGCTTGTCGGCCATAGCAATCATCTGCTCGCCAACGCCGGCAACGACCCCGTTGAATGCTTTGCTGCGGCGCATCCGCGACCACAGGAGCCCGAAGGCGGACGGGATTTCCGTCTCTCCGGCGTTCCGCAGTGTTTCGACCGTCATCCAATCCCCTTGCGTCAGTAGGCGCCGCACGGTCACGAGATTGCGGCGTCCGTCGAAGGGGAGGGCGGTCAGCACATGAAGAATGAGGCCTTTAATGAGGTTGCGGGCGGCTTCTTCCCAGTAGGGATCGTTACGGTTTTCAACGACGACTAAAGAGGCAGCGACGCGATTGGCGTCGTCGACAGCGTAGTCGCTGTTTGGATCGATGGCGTCGAGCGGGTTGTATCGCGCCTTGAGCTTGTCCGGCAGGGCAACTTCGCCAAACGGGTCGAGGATATGCACGTCCTGGCCCATCGAATGCGAATAGGCCGACCCGCCGCCACGGCGGCGTGCGGTGACCGTCGCGTTCTCGCCCTTTGGGTCCACAACGATTGCGGATCCCGGCCAAAAACAGAGGTTGGGGACGATAACGCCAACGCCTTTGCCGCCGCGGGAACCGCTGACCAAGCACACATGACGGTCATCGGCATAACCCAGCGGGGTTGCCGGCCAATCGAAAGCTTCTCCCATCCACACGCGGTTGGTGAACAAAGTCCCCTGATAAGCGAATTTTTCGGCGGCGATCTCCGGGGGAAGCCAGCGGGCGGTACCGAGCGGGATGCCGGCGGCCGAGCCATTAGCGCCAAACAGCGCGTTCCAGGGCTCGTTCCCCGCTATCCCTTGGCCATTAGCGTGCTGCGCCGCGACATCGTAGCTCATCGCCGCCGCCCCGTCCGCAAACGTTGTGCACCGTGAAGTGCATTGCAACCAACGATTGGCAGGCGGGTCAAGCCATAAACGGACTGACCCGGCACCAAGACGCCGCTGTTTTGGTTGCGGCCCCCCATTGGCCAGGTCAAAGAACGCGCGCTCTGTTAGTTTGCCACTCCGCGAGCGCGCAGCAAAGAGATGATCTCATATCGGTGCGTCGCACCCGCCGTGTTTTAAGGGGATTTCGCGGCGGCCACGGGTCACGTCGGCCGAACCTCCCAATGCCGCCGCCCTATTAGGGCCGATTTGGATTGATTGTCTCACCGGTGCTGTCGTTGAGAAGTAAAGGTCGGAAGTCGTAAGAATTGCGGTCACGATCGAAGTCAAACAACCCGTTGATTGGTCTGGCCAGTTGGTCGAATGAGCCCTGCCCGGGAGCTACTCCGTTGGGTTGTCGAGTGAGTCGATCCGCCCCCGTCTGCCAGTTATCCTCGATAAAGCGCAAGATGGATGTCGTATCGAGGATGGTGTGATCGACGTAGTTGCGCTTGGCCGGGACGCTGCGCGGCCTGGCGGGCCTGCTGCAAAAGATTAGACAAAACAGGCCCGTAGAGCCCATCCCCGCAGGGGCACCTAATTTACACTAGACAGTTGCAAAAACTACGGCTATCCCGTATATTATTCAGGATGATCATTTCGAATGGTGGGATGAAAAAGCAGCCCAAAATTTTCGCGATCACGGCATCGCTTTCAACACGGCCACGCGCGCATTCGCCGATCAGTTTGCTGTCGAGTGGGTCGATGACAGCGAGGCCTATGGCGAGGAACGGTGGAATCTGTTGGGTATGGTCGACGGGGTCATTCTGCACGTGACCTATACGGAGCGCGGCGAGCGCCTCCGACTAATTTCAGCCCGGCGGGCGGAGCGACATGAGCAAGACACTTACTATCGCCAAAATGCGACCTGACGGCACGGTTGTCGAAGTGCTGCCTGACGGCAGCGAGAGACCGTTTGCGGACGTGCCGATGCGGCCGATGACGGACGAGGAAATTCACGCCGCGGCGCTGGCCGACCCGGACGCGCAACCGCTTACCGAGGAACGCCTGGCAAAGATGAAGCGGGTGCCACGGGCGCGCACATTGCGACGGGCGCTCGGCCTCACGCAGGAGGAGTTCGCGGCGCGGTATCATATTCCGATCGGCACGCTACGCGATTGGGAGCAGGGACGGACCGAGCCCGACCAGCCTGCGCGTGCCTACCTCCACGTCATCGCGCGCGACCCGGACGGCGTGCGCCGCGCCCTTGAGGCCAAGCCGGGGTAACACCGTGCTGACAAAGAGCTTCAAGGAACTGGTGCAGCGGCACGCCGCCGAAGACCCGGCCTATGCCGAGGCGCTGCGGCGCGAGGGCATTGACCCGATGCTCGCCGGCGATGGCGATGCGGGCACACGCGCGGTCAACATCACCGTGCTCGCCGTGACGCCAGCGCGTGCCGGTCGCCTTTTTGCGCTGGCCTCGGTCGAAATCGACATTGGCGGTGTGGTGATCGAGCTGCACGGCATTCGTGCTCTGCGCGTCGGGACGGATGGCACACGGATCGAACTGCCACAATTTCGCGACGCCGCCGGGCTCCCGCGCCCTGTCGTCACCTTGCCGCCGGAAATCTACCAACCGATCGGCGACGCGGTGCTCAGCGCCCTGGTCGAGCGCGGCCTCGCCAAACGCCGGTTCGCTGCGGCATAGGGCAGGGGAGGCGGATCGGTTTTGGCTCGTGAGCTGGCCATTTGAAGCCGCTTGCCCTCGGCCCGCAACGCGCGCAATCCCCTCGGCCAACAATCAACCCAGACTGTCGAATTTATTTACAACGTGGTGAATGAAGGCGCCCAGAAACACTTGAATTTCATAATCGTCACGCACTGGCCCGATTTTTGCCAGCAAAGATTGGTCGCAGAGAGAAAACACGATGATAAGACGTGCAATTATCGCAGTGGGTGTCACGCTAGCGTTAGCTCTCTCAAGCGAAGGTCATGCGGCTCCGATACTAACCGCAAACGATTCGGTAACTGCCGTCGTTTATCCGGGAGAAAGTGCTTCTGTGGGAGACCAATCGTCTTCGTCTACCGGCGCTTTACTACAGGTGGGAACGAATTCCGGAAGCTGTGTCGCGTGCGCCGGCGCCGGATTGAACGATAAAAGTCAAGCGGAACTAGATGCCTCTGCATCAGCACAAGCGATTGCTGGGTATGGAGTTCTCAAAATCAGCGCTGAGAGCAGCGCCAAAATTCAAGTCGGGACGCCAAACCCGTATTATGGGGCCGGGGTGTCGGCAGCGAGCATATTAGGTTCTGCAGCCAGCCAAGACATAGTTGGCCATGCACAAGCATATGCAATCGCAACCTTCTCTGACTTCATAAATTTTTCCGGCGCAGGATTAGACGCTGGCGCACCGGTTTCAATCGAAATTCTTTTCTCACTTAATGACAATATAACTACCGCAGGTATAGATGGCTGCGGCACACATGGCGGGCACGTTACTTTAAGCGTCTACGGTAGTGAACTAACGGATACGACGTGCTCGCCAAACTCGTATCAGACTGGATCGATTACAACGACCGCATTTGTTGGTACGCCGTTTGAGCTCGAAGGGATACTGGTAACGTCAATCTCTGCAGACAGTCAAAATGGCACCATAAGCAGCGCTACAGGCGGCACCTGTGCACCATACCAAGGTTGCGCGACTCAGGATGTCGCGCTGGACGTCAACGCACTTGATACATCATTTGTCGCCATCGATGTTCTTACTCCCGACGTGTCATATATAGCTGACAGCGGAACGGTTTATCCCACGACTCTACCTGCGGAATCTGGCACCGATGTGCCAGAACCATCAACATTACTTCTAATGGTCTCTGCTAGTGTCGGTACGTTCCTGATCACGTGGTTATCTTCTAGGCGGGGAAAACGCCGCCTGATCAGTCCTTTCGCGCCGCTCAAGGCTTAACGACAGACAGTCACGGTGCAGTGGTATCGCCGTTAACGTCGCGCAGATAGCGCGAGACGGTCTGGTGGCTGATCCCGAATTCGGGCGCCAGCCACTTAAGCCGCTTGCCCTGGGCGCGCAGCGCGCGCAAGCGCGCGATCTCCTCGACCGACAATTCCCGCTGTACCCGCTGAAAACCCATTGGATTACAGCGCCGGGGCAGCCGGTTGCGGCATGCGCGCCCGGCGCAGCGGCTCGGCTTCGGTGAAGATCAACCGCCGGCGGAAGGCGAGCGGACTTTCGATGAGGAGCATCGCTTTCAACTGCTCAATCGGCGTCGTGAAATACGGCTCGTGCAAGAATCGCGAAGCATCATCCGTCCAGCTCGGCACGGCCACGCCCCAGCGGCGGGCCAGATGCTCGCCGACTGCGCCGAGCGTGGCGTGCTGCCGCTCGTCGGCAAGATGCGACGGCTCCGCCGCGATCATTGCCGCGCGCTGCTCGGGATGCAGGTAAAACTCGTCGAGAAATTCACTCAGCGTCGGGCCGAATGGCGCTCCGGCGCTAACGCGCCGCGCCACCTCGGCCAAGGTATTGGGGCGCATCATGGTCGGCCTTTTGCTGGCGGCGTGTGTATTCATCCCATAGGTAATCGACCGAGAGCGCGAGCTTACCGCTGGCGCGCGCCTCGGGATAGAAGCGACCGGCAAACCCGATGATGTTGGCCTTTTCCTTGAGGCCGACGACCTGCATCAGGTTGAGGATATCGTCGAGATCGTTGCGCTCGCCGGCAGGATCGAGACGCAGCGCCATCAGCTTCATCGCCAGCATGTATTCCGGGGTTGGCACAAACACACGCAGGCCCGGCATCGCCTCGTCCGGGTAGGTGCGGAACAGCGTATGCTGCTCGAAGCCCTCAACCTGAGGGCTGAGATAGGTGCGCACGCCGTCATTGAGCCAGTCGCGCGGCCAGCCGCGCGGCCCGGCGATCTGCTGCGCCGCGTTATCGAGAAACGCCTGATCGTGCGCCGCCACGACGTCAACGTCGCCGGTCGCGACCCGAAAATTGGAGACCAGCATCAAACAGGAGCCGCCATAAACGGCAATGTCGATAATCCGGCCGTCCGCACGCGCGAGCTGCCCAAGTTCGTTGAAAGCTTCGGTGAGAGTTTCGGCCGTGAATATTGTCGGCGTCTCATCGGCGGTCATGACACTGCATCGCTCCCGGCAAAATATTTTCCTGCTTTTATTTGTATAATATCACACTACAGGCTCAGTCGCCACTTCCGCGAGATACCCACCCCGAGGTGATTTTGCCGTCATAGGCAGCAAGGTAATCGAGCCGCTGCTCGGCCTATGAATAGGCCACCTTGAACGTCGGACTATCCTCCGGCCGCGTCTTGCGCCGGTCGTACAGGCGCGTCGTGGCAATGTTGGCGTGCCCGAGCCATTCCTGCACCTTGGCGATATCAGCCTCGTGGTCGAGCGCATTGGTGCTGGCCGTTGCGCGCAGTGCATGCGCGCCGATCTCGAAGCCAAGCGCAGCCGAGTAGGTCCGCACCAGCTTGTAAACGCCGTCCGGCGTCATGGCCTGGTCGAGCCGGCCGGTGCGGTTGTTGCGGATCGGCCGGAACAACGCACCGTCTTCGTCGGCGCCGTGGCCGGCGGCGTCGAGGTAGTCGTGAATGAGCCCGCCCGTCGCGGGATGCAGAGGCAGATAGCGTGTCTTGCCGCCCTTGCCGGCGACGCGCAGATGCGGCACGCCCCGCCGCCCGTGTTTCGCGTCACAGACCTTGAGCTTGCACAGCTCCTCGCGCCGCAGCGCGTGATAGAGCAGGGCGGAGAGGATGGCGCGGTCGCGCTTGGCCTTGAGCGTATCGGCGTCGGGCGCCGCTAGCAGCTCGCGCGCCTGGTGATCGCCGATCGCCGGCGTTTTGCCTTCGCCACCTTCAACGCGCGGCCGGCGCACGCCCTTGACAGGGTTGTGCGTCACAGCATTATAAGAATAGTAGGCCCTCCAGGGAATAATATTCCGATAATTGGTACGGTATTTCTTTCGGCAACTGTTGCTGATCCTATAAATGACAACTCCGCCTATCCAGACGCTGTCGCATTTTTACTGGTACAAGATGCCACGCAAGATTTTGGGATTTTGGAAGAGGTGCGCGCATGCAGTGAACTCGGCGGTGGTTCGGGCTGCATCCGCAATGGAGTGGTCGATGCGGGAGTCGTGTCCGCTGAGCAATCATTTACCGTCAACTCTGGCGATTTATTGTCAGTAGAATTGGCCACGTCGGCAGAACTCAACTTCGGCGCCGCTGCCTACGCCGTAGTAGACCCCTTCTTTGAAATCGATCCCACATTTGCGGCGGCCAATAATTATTCGCTCGTATTAAGTGCCGGTATCGGGAATGCACCTCCCGCATCCGTTCCAGAACCGAGTTCCTTAGTCCTTGTGGGCGCTGCTCTCGTCGGCATGCGCGTTCTAGTCCGACGCGGATCAGTTTTATCGCATTTGGGCTGCAACAGTCAGACGTGATAGACACCAGAAGTAGCCGCTCGCGACGGCAAGTTTACAATCTGATCCGTTCGACCTCGTCCTGGGTCAAGCGCTCCTTTGTGCGATCGTAGAGCTTCGTCGTGCGCGGGCTCTCATGAGCAGCCATCTCCTGCGCGTGCTCAAGAGCGCCGCCGTTAGCGAGATAGGCGGTGATACCCGTCGCCCGAAACGTGTGGCAGCCGATTTCCTCGGCAATTCCGGCCGCCGCTGCGCGCCGGCGGATCATCCGCCACGCATCCGGCTGACCCATCGGTTTATCGGACAGCGTTGCGCCGCTATGGCCGCGGCTGGTGCGGAATAGCCAGCCTTTGCGGTCTTCGGCGAGACCGGCGGCGTCGATGTAGGCGCGCAATGCTTCGGCGAGCGAATGATGGCAAGGCATGTTATGTTCCTTGCCGCCTTTCTCATGCAGCCGAATAGTCCACCCGGCGCCGCGCGGCCGCAAATCCTCGACCTTCATATTCAGCGCCGCGCCAATTCGCGCGAACGAATAGGTGAGGGTGGCGATCAGCGCGCGGTCCCGCATATCGCGCAGGGTCATGTCGGGTATCGACTTCAGCAGCTTGCGCCATTGGCTGCCTTCAAGGACCGGCGTCTTGCCGGTCTTGACGACATGCTTCGGGCCACGCACCGCGGCGGCCGGGTTTGTCGGCACGACCTGGCCGGTGACCAGCCAGTTGAACATCATGCGGATCGCCGCGAGCTGCTGCTTGACCGTCGGCGCCGAAACCTCGAACTGCAGTTCCTCGATATAGGTGGCGACGTCATGGGGCCGGATCGCCGCGGGTTCGAGGCCGCGATCTTCACACCAGGCGAAAAATCGATTGCACGCTCGGACGTAAGCGCGCCGTGTGTTCGGGTTGCGGATATTGGCGGTAAAGAACTCGACATAGCGCCACGCAGCTTCGTCGCCGAGATCGGCGATGATCGCCGGCACGACATTCAGCGCGCGCTGGTCCGCGGTGACCTCGGCTTGTTGGATCGTTGCCGGTAATTTCGCGTCGGTCTCGGGGTGGTCGGAATCCTCGCTCATACCCCTTCCCTAGCATGGATGTCATCCATGATAAAGGACGTTATCATGGGTGATAATGCTCGTCAAGAGACGGAGGTACCTGTTACGTTGAACATTAAGTGGCGCAGAATTTTGAGGAATATTTGGCGTTGCATAGCGACCTTCGTTGGGGCCTTCGGGCCTTCTCCAGGGTCGGTCACCCTCAAAATGCCCGGCAATCCTGGGCAACGGTGCCAATCGGACAGCATGTCTGTTTGTTTGTCCGACGGGACCGCGGAACAGCCAGCTGGCCATGGCTGCGACAGCGGCGGCTCTTGAACGGCAATTTGACCGCCGGCCCGCGGGTGGCGGCGGCCTACGCACAAAGCTAGTTTAAGGGGTCACCGGACGAGTTGCCCAAAAACGCTTAGCTAAGTCGCCGAAGGTGTTCCCACTTTATTCGCCAGCGGCGGGGATTTCGCCGATCCGGTGACGCGCTGTCGCGTGCCCCGTGGCAGGACCGGCTGCGGCCTCAGCACCGGCACGGGTCTCAGGGATCAAGGCAGCCCTGGTAGTCTGCCCGGCTGGTCCTTCGACGTCAGAGTTGACTATGCCGCCGGACGATGAGGGCGTTTTGCTTATTATTTCCGGTATGAACCTTTCTGAAAAACCTGCTACCACACACCAAAAAAGCAATTTTGCTAAGTCAGGGCCCGATTTAGGATAAGTTTCACTGAAAAAATTGTGGATATCTAAGTTTGTTGGTTTTGACGGAAATGGCGGAATATAGAATTCCGGGAATGGGCCTCCTCCTTTTATTATTTGGCCTAAGAACACGCCAACGTACAAAATCAGCGCAAAAATCCCTCCAAATATTGGCTTCAGAAGAAGATGAGACCAGGAGTTTGATAATAATTTTAGTTCGTCATCGCCGACTGTTTTAAGCCGTTGTTGTACGCTAATAAATCCTCCTAGGGTACCACAACCAAAACACGCATAGGATACCATGAACCTCTCATGTCCCTGGTAATCGATATATGGTATATGAAACAAATAAAATAGGATAAATAATGATACGAATGCAGCTAAAATCAATCTTTTTGTAACGCGATCTATATTGAAAAGTCGTCCAGTCAGTTGTTGTTCTCTTACGAAAAGGGTACTGAAAAGAGATATTTGTCTGATTATTGGGATCATTATTATTTGCTTCAGCCGCTGGGAGGTCACTCGCGTTGTCTCCTCAGGTTCAGTTAGTAATTACGGGGATTGCGCTCCATGTGCAGCATCCTTTACCCATACGATCAACAGAGCTAAAAGCTCTTCCCTCGGCATTACGGTCCTCCTTCGAGCCCAAAATTATAAGCTCAGGGGGCGATCACCTCGGGGGTACCCTCAACCAACGGTCCGACGTGAGCGGCTCCGGCGCACTGCGGCGGGCACGCGCGCGGGGGCAATTAAACCAATTCGATGAACATCACTTCAGCTGCGCCTCGTCAAGGTACTGCTCAATTGCGCTGATAACCTTATCGGCGACAAGGCCTTCGCTGATATGTCCCGCAACAACGGTTGCCAGTTGCCACAACACGGGATGCGGAGTGGCGACTTTCAAGATTGCCTGGAAGCGCTTTTCAATTGCATTGCGATAGCGCTGCGGATCGAGTTTGCCCGCCGGCCAACTGTCGAGCGGCTGTTCCTGTGCCGCGGTACCGGTGAGCGGGATGATCGGTAAAAATCCCAGTTGTGTTCCTTGCGCAAATCTCTGCTTTTGAGCTTGCGTCCACGGTGCTCCGAAGACTTTTGCATTGGTCTCGGCCAACGCGAATTCCCTGAACAAAAAGTCGCGGCAGCTCTTGCGACCAAGCATGTAGTCGTAGCGCATGAAGGCCGGGCAGGCGAAGCCGATGAACGCCCCGAGCCCGGCACTGGTAATCGCCGGACGGGAACTCTGCGGGTCTTGCCGCGGGGCGAGCATGAAGCGGCTGAATATATTGGGGTCGGCGGCGAGTGACACGTCGCGGGAGTCGTAGCGCGTCTGCTGGGTCAGCGCGTTGACAAGACTTCCAAGATTATCGGCGAAGCTGCCGGCGGTCTGCCGGCCAAGTTCGGCCTTGCCAGCGAACGGGTCGATTAGCACAACTGCGCGATCAGCTATAATTGGGCCTCGCGGGTTACGGCTGCCGAGGCCGCACAGCGCCGTGCGCCCTAGTTCGATCGGCTCGTTATCAGTCGCACCCCCATCCATTACGAGGAAGAAGTAATTGCCGTCAGCAGAGGCCGCGCCACTCGTCAGCATTGCATCCCAATCAGGTTTCAGGACTCGATATCCGTCCGGCGCATCCGCGTCGGCGAGGACACGCCAGCGATAATGCTCGGTCGGCCTTGTTTGTTCGCGGGGCGGAAACCCGGCCGGGAACGCAGCAGTCCCCTTCGCAAAATTAGCAAACCGATCCCAGCCAATTGCTCCCCGCGCGCCCTGCCCAAAGTCGAGCACGAGCTCGTCAGGGCGGAAGTCGATCCCCGCAGGATGATCCCCGTAAACAACCGCGAAGCGCATATAGTCGGCGTGGTCGACGAAGGTTTCCGTACCGGTCAACATGTCGAGTCGATACGGCACGCCTGCGAGGTTGGTCAGCGTCAGAATGAGGCGCAGCGGAGCAGCCAACCACGGACGCTGCTTCAGCGGGGCGACGAATGAGACGATGTTGTCCGCGCCGTCATCGATAGCCTTACCATTTAGAATCGAGACTAGTTCGTGTTCGTTTTGACCGCTGGCGAGAAAACGATCGAGTGTTAGGTCGTGGATCCAACAGTCGAAAAATGGGTTGCCTGTGCGCGCTTCGGTGTCCGGTGTACTTTGGCGCACAGGTGGAAAACTGAAATTGAATGCCCGCGCGGCGATTGCGGCGTTAACGCCGCCGCCAGAGGTGCCGGTAATAACACGTAGGATGACATGATGCTGGGGCATCTGGGGATCACCCCGATCGGCCTCCCAGCAGTCAAGCGCCTCAATTAAAAAATCGAGCGCGCCTGCGGTGTAGGCCCCGGCAGATACGGTACCACCAAGCACCAGGGCGAGTTCAAATATGCCGTCGGCAACTGGCGGATTGTAAAAAAATAGTTTTTGGATGTCGGCCAAGCTCGGGACGCTCTGATCAAAAGCCATAGCCCTCCCCTTTGTGCTCTTCCCAAACAAGATTGCGCTTATTCCTGGATAATCACACTAGGGCCGACTCTTCTGCGTTCCGGCAGGGCATCCCCGCGAACGTGCACGCGGTACGGACGCTCACGCTATAAAATATGTTATCAAGATTAAAAGCCAGTATTGAACGTGCCGCGTAGCTCGGGGTTTAGTTTCGGTTGACCAACGCACAGGATCGCGCCACATCGGCAGCTATGAACGGTACGAACGATGCTCGCCGATGGGGACCGCGTAAAGTAGCGGAACACCTGCGGCTCGTAGTTGATAATGACAAAGCGCCGAAGAACGCCCCAGCCGCAGAATTTTTGAAGCGGGCATTAAAATATTACGAAGCGGACAATCCGCAAGCGGCGGCGGCCGTTTGCGAGTGTGCCATCGATCTTAGTCCAACCTACGCCGAAGCCCATGCGTTGCTTGCCGCAGCCCTGGTGGAGGCGGCGCCGGCCCGTCGCGTTGATGGTTGGGGGAAGCCGCGCCAGGAGTACATCGACGCACTTGCCGCCTGCGAACTCGCTATTAAATTAAATTCTGGCTACTCTGATACATTATTTCACATTCGGGCCTTCTGCCTACTCGCAACAGGGCGTGGAAAAGAAATATCGCCACTCCTTGAACAATATAAAAATGTCGATACGAATACATTATCACGCGATGTTTTCTTAGATACCATTCGTCAGTACGATAACGGTGGAAATATAAATTTTGACTTCGAAAATGAGGACATTTATTATAAAACTACTATGTCAACGGACATTACTAGCGCCGTGTCCACATTGCAAGATAGAGAATTAAAAGAACTGCAACGGGCGGTAGCGGCTGAAATCGCAGAGCGCGAAACGGCGAAACGCGCGGCGGGTAAACCGCATCCAGAAAACGCCCCACTGGCGCGAACCGCTGAAGACCTTTTCGGAGTATCAAAATCAACGCCAGCCCGACGCTATCACAGGTCGGCCGACCCAGAGTTCTCAGAAGCAGAATTGGCGGATCGTGCATTGCTCTCCGCTGCCGACGCGGTCTGCAACGACATGAAGAAGCGATCAAAAACATTAAGCCCTGGTGAGCGCGACACGTGGCTACGCGCGGCCCGCTTCGCGTACCAAGCCCGGCACCCAAAGGTGGAAAAATCAGCACGTAAGTTAACTGTCGGATAAATCTGGTTTCTGGTTTTTGGTTTATGGTTGACGTAAGCGAGCGCGCGAGTCCTAATCCCGCATAGGCAATTGCCGTGCGGAGTTAGGCCCTTGGATGATCGGCGGATAAACGCGGTACCGATCGCACATGCCGCCGATCTGGTGATACTGGCGGCAAAAACCCGCGATCTCCGACGCGTCGGTGTCCTAGTAACCTCAACGGTTGCCTGCGAGCTGCGCGATCACGACAGCGGCGATCTCATCTACAAAACCAACGATCTCAGCGACGCTCTCCGCGAAATCCACCTGATCGAGATGCTTCGCTCAGGTGCGAAGCGCCAATGAGCCGCGGCGGCACTCCGGGATGTGTTGGTCGGGACGCTACGCGATGACTTTTGCGCCCGCTCGCCACTCGGTCGATTTTGCCGGCCAGCGATCCGACAGGACGGGAATGGTCGCTATTGGGTGGCTGCTGAGCGTCGCCGCCGGAGCGTTGCTCACGGCCGGGGCTGTTGGCGGCATTTGTATATACGGCCAATTGCAGCCGAGCGTCGCCGGTTGGCCGCCCCCGCAGATTTCACGTCAACCGCCGCCGCCGGCGGATGATCGGCCGCAACGCCCCGATCCCGCCCGCCGAATTGTGATCGCTGGCGACGAATACCATCAGTTCTGGGGATACGCGACGTTCACCGGCCCACGGGGAACGGCTCGCTTCCAGTGCCTCTATGACACAGGCGATGGGGTCACAAATCTGTCGAAAATAATGGCCTCGCGGCTCGGCTATGACGTGAACCGCCTCAATTTTTCAATCGAAACTTGGACGGCGAATGGGCCTTCCCGCTCGGCGTTGGTGCGGTTGTCGTTCTTAACGCTCGCCGACCGCTACACGGTCCGCGATGAACCAGCCTGGGTCTCCGCCGGTGACAGCGAGTGCCTCATCGGCATGTCCACGATGCATTTCCTCGACATCGAGAAACCCAAGAACGGTCCGCTGACTCTGAGCTGGTAGGAGGAAAAACTTATGGATGGCGACCGCTTAAGTGCTCCGATCATCTCGATCCTCAGCCCGGCCGTGGTATCCGGTCATCCGGGCCAAGAGGTGCGGTTCGAGTACAGCGTGGCCGGCGCGGAAAACGTCTGGCTGATCGGGCCGGACGGCGACGAACCTGAGCCGGTCATCGACGACGGCTTTCTGTACGTGATCCTCGGCCAGCACGAGGTCGCCTTTCGACTGATCGCGCGCGGACATGGCGGCGCGGAAACCAACGCCCTGTTGCGGGCCGTGCCGGAACCCTTCCTCGTGCCGCAACCTTTGGTCTTTCCTGCCGTGTTGGAACGGGGGGCGCCGCCGCGCACCGTGGAGTTATCGTGGTTCATCCGCTTTATTTACTGGCTGGTGCGGTACGACCCCGAGGCGCTAGAGGGGTGCCCGACGATCGACCGCTACCAGATGATTTCCAAGGCCGCGCTGTTGTTAGCGATCGGCTGCCTGTCGATTTTCACCTGGAGCGGGTTTTACGGCGTTTTCCTGCCGATCTTTATCACCATCCCGCTGACCCTGCTGACGGTGACAATCGTCCTGCTCATTGACCAGTTCATCGGATCAAGCCGTTGGTCGCTTAAGGGCGTCATGCGCGAACCCGGAAAGGTTTGGCGCGAGGCGTTGATCGGCGTGATGGTCTTGCTGGTGCTTCGGCTACCGATCGCGACGACCCTTGCCTTCGCTACCTCGACGGCCGCGATGATCGCGATAACCGACAGCACCACCAAAGCGATAGAACAAAAAGAGCGCAATGCCGACAACGCGGCGATAGAGGCGGCCGGGGCAGCGGCGAAAAAGCAGGCGTGGCAGACGATCCTAGGCCCGCTTGACGCCGAGGTTAAACAGACGGCTGCCGCGCTGAGTGCGATTAACGGCGAACTCGATGCGGCGCGGCGCAAGCGCGATGCCGCCGGTCAACAACTGGTCGAGAACAAGATCAAAGCCGACTGCCAGCTCAACGGCGGGCCGGGTTGCCATAAGGGGGTCGGTCCACGATACCGCGAGGCACTAACATGGCAAGACAAGGCCGAGGCCGATCTGCGTCAGGCCGAAGCCGATCTTGCGGGCTTCGAAGCGCGCCGCGCCGATGCCGAGCGCAAGCATGACGAGGCCGTGGCGGCGTACCATGCCGGCGAGCGGAACTACCTCGAAGCGACAAGAGAGATCGAAAAGCGCGTGGCCGATGAGTCGGTGAAGCCGGGCAACGATCCGGTGATGGCCTACATGGCGCTGCAAAAGGTATTTGCCGATCCTGAGCGCGGCTCAGCCGCGCGATTTATCGCCAATGTGTTGCTCGCGTTGCTGATGCTCGCCGAAATCTCCTACGTTCTGGTGAGCGAGTTTTTCGAGCACGGCACGATCTACATGGTCAGGTTGATCGAGCGTGCGAAATACCTCACGGCCGGGGTTCGTGCCCACTATGGCCGGCAGTCGGCGGCACTGTCTCAGCAAGACGGCGGGCGCGCGCGCACACGATTCCGCGTGGTTCCACGCTTTGGCTCGCCGGAGCAATGACGTCATGGGCTGCCCGCCTTGGTGCGATTGCCGCCGCGCCGTGATTGGCGTCTTCGGCCTGGCCCTGTGTGTCTGGACGGCATTGCACTCCCCTGCCCTCCTTGGCGCCGATTTCGGCACCATGATCGCCCGCCTGGTGTTCCCGCCGCACAGTCTGCCGCCGATGCTGATCGCCTGGGCCGTTGCCGTCGCCGGCGGTCTCTGGCTCACGATCACCGGCATCCGGCCGGCATTGGAAGAAGGCGACGACGCGCGATCGTGGATGCTGTCGCTCGCCGCGGTCGCCGGCGGCGCGGCAGCCCTCATGCTCGGCTGGCGCTGGCCGGGGCCATTCTGGTCGCTGGCCAGCCAAGGCGCGGAATCCGCAACGCTCACGGCCGGCATCGCCAATATCGGCTTAAGCCTTGCCGCTCGCGGCTACACGGCGGGTTTTCGTGCCGGCCTCGGCCGGATCGGCGCGTCCTCGCGCGCCGATCCGGGGTGGCAAGCGATCATCGATCAACAATCGACGACGATTGCCATGCTCACCGCTGAGCGTGACCGGCTCGCCCACGATCTCGCGCAGGCCGGGCCCGCGGCGCGCGATCTCGAAGAGGTGCTGCGGTTCCCGGATACACGGCGCGCTCTTTTCAAACTGAACCACCCGGACGGCCACCCGGCAAACGAGGCGCGCCTGTGGAAAGAGCGCTTTCAGAAGGTGAGCGCGGTCTTTGACCGGCTCGGCGTGCGCTCATGATCACCGTCATCGTCCTGCTGGCATTCGGGGTCATCGGCCTGGTCTTTGGCCTCGTCAGATTTCTTGCCAAGCTGATTTTTCACCTTTGGTCGCGCAGCGCGCAGCGCGCTCCCCTCCCCGAGCCCGAGCGAAATTTGCGGCGAGCCGGTCGCGCCGCCGGCTGCGTCGCGCTTCTCCTGCTCCTCATGATCGTCTGCGATGCTCTTGGCGGCAACCTGCCAATCATCGCCACGATCCGCGCGCCCGGTAACGCCGGGATCGCCGCGATTGTCTATGCCTTCCTGCTGGGTTTCAGCCTCGTGCAGCTCGTCATCGACGCTGTCGGCTGCTGGGGCCTGCGCCGAAAAGAGCTGGCCGTCGCGGCGTCCATCACGTTCGTTTTTGGCTTCGGTCTCGCGCTTTACCTGTGGCTGCATTTCTGGCTGTTGCGTCTGCCGGCGCTGCCGCCGGCGTGGCAAGCGATCCCGTTATGGCTGCGCGCCACATGGCCGCTCTTTGCCGCCCAGGCTGGTTTTGTCATCGGCCTCTGGTGCCTCGTCACCGGAGCCACGCGGCTGCTTCTGCTGACGCTTGGCGGTTCGGGCGCGCTGCGGCGGGTTGCCCGCCACATCGGCGAGCGTGTCGGCCGCCTACGCCCGGCGCGGCCACGGTCTTATTGAGGCCGCAGCGATGGATCAATTTCCGCTCGGCCACAAATGGAAGCCTGAGACCGGCAAGACCAGGGATCGCGAGAGCTCTGACCTGTCGGGCAATATGCAAATCATTGCGCCGGCGGGAAGCGGCAAGGGGGTCGCGCTGGAGATGCCGGCGATGCTCCTGCCTGATGCTCTGCGTTCGTCGAGCCTCCTGAACCCTGACCCCTCCGGACAGAACGCGGCCGTCTGCGCCGCCGCGCTGCGTGCCAAGGGCTACAAAGTCTGGTGCTTTAATCCGAAGGGGCTGCACACCACGCGTTATCCCGATCTGGCGTGCATCGGGTGCAACCCGATGGATGCGCTCGATCCGCGCGACCCCGCCCGGTTCTTTATGCGAGCCGTGGCGATCGCCGAGGCCCTGGTGCCGATGAGCGACAGCGGCAACGGCAGGTTTTTCGAGACCAGCGGGCGCGGCTTCGCGGCGTGGCTGATCATGTACGTCAAGCTGCGCGACGGGCCGGATGCGCATCTTGGCACGGTGCGCGATCTCGGGACCGAAGCCGAGGAAATCGACGAAGACGGCACGCCAATCACAGGCCCGCGCTATCACGCAATGCGCGCGGTCGCGATGGGACACGCCCGCCTCGCCAGCCTTGCGGGCCGCTACGTCAAGGAAACCCGTTCCAACAATGACGTGATGGCGACGTTTGAGGCCTGGACGCGCCCGCTGCTCGATGATGATGTGCGGGCGTCGCTATCGCGGAAAGACGGCATCGACTTCGCCCGCATGACCGCCCTTGATGAGCCGCCAAAAGCGGTCTTCCTGATCGTCCCGGCAGGATCGGAACTGCTCTTCTTCGCGCCGCTGCTGCGCGTCCTCGTCAACTGCTTTTTCGATAGCGTCTACGCCCAGGGTGGCGGCGGCCGCCAGGTCGTCGCACTGATCTCGGAATCGGCCCAGATCGGCAAACTCGACGGTCTGCTGAGCTGCTACGGCCAAGGCCGGAAATACAAAATCCGCCTGGTGCAGGTCTGGCAGGATTTCAATCAAATCCGTGAGGTGTTCGGCCGGGTCGGCGCTGGCACCGTCATCGCCAACAGCAATTGCCTGTTCGCCTTCAACCCCGGCAATGACCCCGAAAGCGCCGAATTCTTGTCCACGCTCTCCGGCGACCGGCTTGTGCCGGGCCTGAGTGCCAATGACGATCCGTCCCGGCCCGGCGACCGGGGCAACATCACCCCGCAGCGCGAGCGGAGCTGGTCGCCCGAGAAAATCCGCAGCCTGCCGCCGCTGCATGGGCTGGTGTGGAAAGCCGGCCAGCCCGAGCCGCAGCCGGTCTATTGCCCGCCCTATTGGGATTTGAAGGCAGCCAGGCGCGCGGCGCGGCCAGACCCCTATCATTTGACCTTACCATCCCGGCAAATCAGCCGCCGCTGGCGCGCTATGGCGATCGTGGCCATCGTCACCGCATGCGGCGTCCTCGCGGTCTGCCTGCTCTAATTGCAAAACTCCATACCTGACCTCCCAGTCGCATCACGGATTGGCCACAATACCGATCGGCACGATGGCAGGTGACGATTTGCCGGCGGACCGCGTCGCGTCGTGCAGCACGCCGTCAATCCCTTCGGCCACGAAGCGTGCTTGCCCACCGCCAAAGGGTATGCCATAACGAAAATGATGAATCATCTAATTAACTTTTTTAATTTCTTAGTGATCGTTGGCATTTGGTCACTTTCTATCAGCCTTCTTGGGGCCATCGTTACGGCAATAAAAGCTCTCTTAAATACCGAGCTTACAATCTCTCAAAAACTCTTTTGGATTGTAGGACAATTAATTTTTTTTCCACTATCCCTTATATATATGTTGCGCATTGACCGGGCACGTGGATGGAACATAATAGGCATATTTACAATATTATGTTGGACAATTACACTAGTCGGAGGTGGTATTCTTGAGATATTGTGTTTAATTCAGAAATATTGATGTTTTACTGATAGATCGGTCTCCACACAGAGATACGTCAAGTTGGGAACAGTTCCTTCGATTTCACGTTACCTTTGTATGCTCCCCACGCCATCAATCCTCCAACCCCTGTTAGTAGTGTAAACAACGAATCTGGCTCCGGCACAGGATTGCCGGGCGGTGTGCCCCCTTCAGCCTCGTACAATGTGCCGGAGAAATTACCATCGGTTGCCAGACTAGCATCGAATAAAAACTCATCAGGAATGGACGTAAACTGTCCCACGTCGTCCAACGGAATAAAATCAATTGAGCTTGTATTTGCACCACAAAAAAAATCCTCGTCAGGACCGATATTTTGGTAATTCGACCATACGCCGTTGCTTTCGCACCGGACATCATAAGATCCTACACCGCTGATTGAAGGAAAAGCTATGGAGTTAAAATAAGGAGAGCCACTATTTTCGGTAAAGTAAAATTCCGTTCCGCCGATTGGATCAAAGATCAGTTTTATTAACGCCTTGTAATTGGTTACCTCAAAGTCATACTCAAACACCTTCTCTGCGTATTCAAAAAAGCCAGGCGCCTTGGTTACGATACTCGGAGATGACGTATAGTAAAGCCCTACTGCAAGTAATGAGGCGTTGGGTGAGTTTGCGTAACCAGTCGAAAAACACGCTGCGGGAACCCCAAGATAGGCTCCTTGTGCACAAGACATAGCGGACGCCCCGGCAGATATTTGATTTATAACCGTCTTAATCGAATACTCTTCATCAATATTTAAAAATGCGGCATCAACAGATGTAATAGGTGCGTCGCTGGCAAACGTAACGACAGAATCGATGCCGCCGATAGGCGCACCCAACTGCGATGCCTGATCGCCAAACATGCGGTAGTCGATATTTTGATTCCCTGATTCTTTGGACAACCCAATAATGGACGAAACAGATCCTTGTGAGGCCAACGAGTTGTAAATCAACGCTGCACCCGGAGCATTAAACGCGTCGGTTTTGTAGCCGGAGGCTTCACCCAGGACTTGGGCGATTGCTCCGCCAAATCCGTGCCCGGTTAAAGTGATATTGGCATTGCTGTATACAGCTTGGACGGATTGCAATGCTGTCGCGGCAAGATTGGCATCACCAATCGTCGTTGTATCTGCGCTGTTTGCTTGGAATACAGTATCGGACAGGAAATTTTTCGCCGTCGCAAGACTGTTAGGGTCAGCATCACTCTCCGCGAACGCGATAACAACTTGCGAACCATCGGGGCTTTGGTAAGGAATCGCCTGGAAGCCGTGGTAGGACGTAATCAAAGATGTGATGGGCGTGTAACCTGCAATCCCGGATGGTGTTTGGTTATAGGCATCTTGGCTTAATTGCGCCAATTGCAGAAGGGTGGGCGGAGGAGTTGGTGGCGCTAGACCGAATATATCAGTCGTGATGCCGTTTATGGTTTCTTGCTTTTCCGTGGGAACGAGATTCAATCCCTGTGGTACGAGGATGTTGGCAGTCTGCGCGTCCAAGAGATTGCCGATAGCGTAATTGTAATCGCCCGTTGTGGGATCAACGGTAGGCGCACTGAGGGACAGCGAGGTCGCTCCATTCGCCAGATTGACCGACGAGCTGTCGATCAGCGGGATGAAAATATTACCGGCGGCGGTTGGTCCATCAGTGACGATCTTTATAGCTCCACCAAGTTGTAGATCTCCTGTGGTTGTGATTTGGGGTCCAAGATTCGGATTAGCCGTATCGGCAATTAGCGTCAGGTTGCCCCCGTTGGCAATCGCTAGACCGCCCGCGCTCCCGAGAATGTCAGCGGCGCTACCAATATTAACCGAGGCTCCATTGGTTATAGAAATAGAACTTAGCGACGTGGGAGACGCGCCGAGATTGATGCTGTTTAGGCTTGTCAAGCTCGACCCTGGCCCGTCAATTGATATAGATCCGGCTGGCGCATTGGGTGACTCAGTTGAGTACCCTAATCCGGTGGTAGTAGTAGTGATGCTCCCTCCATCTTTGATTGACAGGTCGCCCTCAACCGCTAGTGCCGGATTGGCTTGGATGGTTGGGAACGTACTCGTGATCGTCGAACCGTTGCCCACCACTGAAACGATCGATTGCGGTTCGATATCCAGGCCAGATGTTGTGACAGAACTGCCTCCCGACACGGTCAACGTGCCAACCTCTTGCCCATACCTGTCGCCTACCTCCAATTGGTCAGGTCCAGGTTGCGTAGGTTGCCCGATGCTCAACGTGCTGCCATCGGAAAGGGCAAGGCTGCCATTTTGGACCAGCACGCCCACATTCGCCGCCGCGGCGCTAATGCTACTACCGCCTGTTACAGAAGCAGAACCGTTAAAAATGTAAAATCCGCCACTGTTCGTAACGCTGCTCCCATTAGACACATTGAGAACGGCAGAGCTGCTGTTCAACGTCATGCCATAGTTGTTTGTAATTGAACTATTACCATCCACCGAGACATTCCCATCCACCAAGAGGCCGGCTGCCGACACTCCTATACTGCTGCCGTTGCTGATCGTTAGGGAGCCTCCATTCGCTACAGAAAAAGTTGAATACGAGGGGTTTCCTTGTGAATTATTTAAACTTCCACCATTGACCGCAACCGATCCGGTGCCCCCTATATCTATTGAGCCATTAACAGTAACTCTGCCGGTGATGGATGCTTGCCCAATATTTGTTTCGCCAACCTCCAAAACATTAGTCGAAGTTGTGCCTGTGACGTTGAAGAGTCCCGATCCGCCTGACCCAACGATGATGGCATTATTGGAGAGTTGCCCACCGACAGAAAGTTCACCTGGATCAACGCTTCCAACAATCGCATTAAAGGACGCCTGCCCGGTAACATCCACCATGCCCGTTCCGTGTAGAAGGCTACCGGTGCCGGGACCGACGCCAGCATTACAGTTGCCGGATGTGCCCAATATCGGTTGGCATATGGGAACACCAATATTGGCTACAGATTGATCAATCTGTACGAATTGGTTTGCAGTATATTGGGCGTCGGCGGGACAGGAGGCTATTATAGCGCCCCCGAGGCTGATGCCGATAATAGCGGTGCGCCAAACTGTATGCATTGCACGTCCCCCGTGCTTTTTGCGGGAGACACGCAATTTATAGGCCAGGCAATAAATTCAATCACTTCGGTATCGCGCTGCCATAGCTCTGTAAAAGATTCTGACATCCGAAATGCAGAAGGCCGACGAGTTGCCCCGCCGGCTCTTGACGGTCATCGGCTTCCATCCTGTACCGTGCATTACCGGCTCATGAATCGAGCGGATCGTCATCGTCGGCATCACCCGGCCGGCGCGGCGGCGGTTCCGGCAATGCCGGCACGGTGCCGATTGGCGACAGCAACACGCCGCCGGTAAAGCCGCCGATCGGCAAGCGATCGAGGAAGACGCGGATTTGCCCGTCATCCTCGGCGCGAGCACTGCCGATTTCAAGCCAGCGCCCGAATTTGCGGCCCTCACGTTTGAACGCGAAGGCGGTGTGGGTTGGTGATGCCTTGTTCTTGTTGTTGTCGGCCATAGCAAGGCTCTAGCAAGCCTAGAGACGCGGCGAAAGGTGGTCGTTGACGGTCGCCGGCGGCAGCTCCTCGGTTACTTCCGTGCCGCCCGGTTGCCAAAGATCGAGCCAGTCGAGCGTATCAGCGAGCCACAAGGCCCCTCCCCCATGAGGCTGCGGCATTAAGCGCCGGCGCATGATCCGCCGCGCCACCCGCCGAAATTGCCGCCCCCGTGTTTCCCCCTCCTGTCGGCGGCTGGATTTTTTGGGCGCCGGGGTCTCGGGGTCCGGCTTGGTCAATGCGCCCGCCGCCTGCCGGAACAACCCCCGGATCGCCCTGCCTAACCCCACTTTTGGCTGCTGCTTGCTGCCCCGTACCGTGTCGCCGACGGTACGGGTGCTATCGGTCTCGGTCTAAATCCTCGCGGTCGAGACCGTGCTCGCGCTCGCGCCGTCGCGCGCGGGCTTGCTGTTCCCGTATTTCCTGGAAGCGTGCTTCCTGTTCGGCGGCGGGCAATATCACGCGCGCCTCGTGCTCGCGCTGTTCCTCGGCAGCGCGTTTCATCCCTTCGACCTGCTCTTTGGTCGGCGGCGGGGGCGGTGTGATCAGATCGGACAGGTAGGAAATCGCCGCTCCAAGGCGGTCGCCAAGACCGACAAACAGGCCGCTGACGAATTTCTCGGCGCGTGACAGGACGCTGTGAGCGCTGGCAGCGGTCGGCTCCGCCGGCTGACCCGATAGGGGTTCCGGCCCGCCGCGCTGGTTCTGGTGCTCACCCTTCACCTGCGTTGCGGCATCCAAGGCGCTGATGTCTTGAAGCCCGCTCATAGTGGCCGCGTCGCGTTCTGGACTGCCAAACCCGGTCTCGGCTGCGGCCCGTTTGAGTTCGTCATAACGGCCGGGCTCCGGCGCGCCGCGCCGGTTCTGGTTGGCCGCCCGAGCGTGACCCGGCAGCGGTATTTTGGCAGCGAGCTGCTCCATCGGCGGCACCGACGCGGCAAGCTCGTCCTGCAGGCTGATCGGCTTGCCCATCTGCTGCTCAAGCTCGCCAAGCCATAATTTGAGGGCCTGGCGCTCGTTTTCGTTTTGCGGCGCCGGCGGCCGGAACGGGTTGGGCAACCCGCTGGCAGCCTCCGCCTGCCGTTCATATTCGGCGCTGCAAGCGTCGATGTAGTCGGACGCGCCCCGGTAGGCGTCGTTGTCGTTCACGCGCTCTTTCATGTCCTGCGCCTTCACTGACAAATCTTGCGCGGCTGCCCCCCGTGTTTCCCGCTTGGCCCGCTCGGCTGCGAGATCGATCACGCGCCGCTCGTTCTCCACCGCAATCTCCCGATTGGCCGCGCCAAGCTCCGATGTCTCGCCCTTGCGCTCGATCGCCGTAGCCGCCTTGCCCATATGCTGGGTCGGCTCGCGCTCGAGGCCTTGCGCCTCAAGCGTCCGATGGTCGAGCGTCGGCTCAAATCCGTGGCGCGCGAGATGCCGGTTCCCGATGCGCGCCCAGTTTTCGCGCAAGGCCAGCAGCTCGGCTTTCCGCGCCGCGTCTTTTTCGCTGTAGGTGTCGAACCGCTCTTTGCTGCGGATGAATTCGCTGCCGTCGAGGCGGCGGGTTACGACCATGACATGCGCATGGACGTTGCGCTGATCCCCTTCCCTGTCCGGCGCGTGGATCGTCGCGTCGGCGATCAGCCCCTTGCGCGTGAAGTTCTCGCGGATGAAGTCCTGCAGCGCGTAGCGGTTCTGCTCCAGCGTCAATTCGTGCGGCAGCGCGATGACGAATTCCCGCGCGAGGATTGCCCGCCGGTGCTTCTCGAAGGCCTCGACGTGGTTCCATAGCTGCGCGCGGTCCTGCGCCCAGCCCGGCGCATCCTTTGGGGCATAAATGCCCTGCCACAGCAATTCCCCGGTCTTGCGGCTGTAGTCGTGCCGCAGACCGGTGCGCCCGTCGACGAGCGCACAGCGCGCGCGGTATGCCGCCGCGGCGACAGCACTGTGCCCCGCGCCGCGCGAAAATTCCTGGGCGCTCAGGTGATAGCTAGCCATTCGGCGATGACGGCCAGGTCTTCCGGCCGGGTCACCCGGCGCCGCGCCACGGATTTGATGCGTGCGGCAAACTCATGATCGTCGCGCGCCTCGGCCAGCATCGCGCCGGCGATGACGATCTTCTTGCGCGCGTCCAGCCGGCGGCCGGCTTTGCGGAACTGGGTCCGCAGGCGCGCGGTGCGCGCCTCCGCCTCAGCCAGCCGCTGCTCCAATGTACGCCGCGCCATGCTGCGTCCTCGCCGCTTCGTTTGTGCCGCCGGATGGCGGCACCCTGCCCGGCCGGATGGCCGGGCCGCACGCCAACGCTATTGCGTTGGTTAAGTGCGCTCTTCGAGAATCCCCTTTGCTGGGGCTTTGTGTCTGTTATGCGGCGATCCGGAGTCCGCTCAATGATTCGTTCACCGGCGAGTCACTCCGTCGCGGAATTTCGGGGCCGGAACGATCCAAAGCGAAACACGGGCGGGGGCGGTTGAGCGCCCTGCCCTGCTCCCTTCGACCGGGCTCCCATGAACGCACTCAGTGTTTGGGTTTCATGTACGCATGAAAGCATGCAAGCATGAAGTCGCTGAGCGTCTGCTCGCGCTCGGCCGCGGCGACCTTGATCGCCCTCACCTCCTCGCGCGGCAACCGGAGCTGCAGCGGTATCGGCTGCGGCTTGGGCGCCGGGGGTTTTGCCGCGATCGCGCTGCGCGGCGCTGTCGCGGCCTGCGGCGTGACTTGCGGGGTTTCGACCAGGTCCGGCGTCAGGGCGACGGGTTTAGGCATGGGCTTTCACCTTCGTCTCCGGCATGTTTGCATGCAGACATGCCTTGATGTTCGACCATAGGGCGGCAATTTCGCGGGCCGCAGGCCCGCTTGGCGCCAATTCCAGCGCGGTTTGACCATCGGTCATGGCAGCCGCATAATGCACGCGGTTGCTGATGATGGTCTGCGCGACGGGACCGTGATGCGAGAGTGCCGCAACCGCCTGGGCGGTGATATTGGCGTTCGCGGTCGCCTGATTGAGAACGAAGAGAAACGGCCTCCCGGCGCGTTTAAGCGCCGCCACGGTCGCGGCGACCGCCCAAAGATCGGACGGACTCGGCCGCACCGGCACCAGCACGAGGTCGGCGAGCTGGAACAGCCCCGCCTCGTCGGTACGATTGGGCGCCGTGTCTATAAAGCAAACTTCGGCATCACGCTGCGCCAGCGTGTCCAGCGTCACCTCAAGATTGCCGAGCGTGGTTTCAACGCGTTGGGGCCGCTCGGCCTTCCGCACCTCATGCCAGGTGCTCAAGGTGCCCTGCGGGTCGGTATCGATGAGATAAATCGGGCCGTCGCCCGCGCGTTCGGCTTCAACGGCCAAATGGGCGCAAAGGCTGGTTTTACCGCTACCGCCCTTTTGCGAATTGATCACGATTGTTTGCATGTTCGCATGCTCCCCCTACAGGCATGTCAACATGCGAGCTATATAACATGATCGCATGGTAAAACTCAAGCATGTCCGCCGTCTACCATGTTTGCATGCTATCAGTTTACCATGCTCACAACTTTACAGCCTTGCATGCAGCCATGCTCTATCCCTTGACATGACCGGCAAGCCGCTGCGGTCTTGCGCGCCGCCGCTGCACGGCGGCGTGGGCGTTACGGACGGTAAGCTCGGCATAGGCCTTACCGGCGCTGCGCGCCTTGCTGCTTTCCTCCAGCAACCGCTCGGCGGTCTCCGTGATCCCAAAACCCCAGGTGATCGCGGTCATGCACCACACAAAATCGGCCCGGCTGCGGTCCGGGCCGTGGCCTTCGCTGTCGGCCGGTGCGCCCTCAAGCGCGTGCGCGTAATTCGGCCAGGTACGGGTGCCGCCGGTCGTAAGACGGGGGCGGGTGCTGGGAAGCGGCGCAAAGTCCTCGGGCGGCGCGACCAGGCCGAGTGCGTCAAGCTCGGCCGCGCTGGTGAATTTCCCGCGCTGGATCGCGCGCAGCGCGACTTGCGGGAAATTCGGCGCGTACTTGTCCTTGAAATTTAGGCTGCCGGCGACGCGGGTCGCGCCGCTCGCGGTCGCATCGGCGCCGGTGCCACGGCGGACGCGCCGGGCAAAATTTTTATCGTCGTTGCCGCGCAGGGCGATCCATGCCTGAAAGTTTCCCGGCGAGGTCTCAAGCGTGAGAAACACGGCGGGGGCGAGGCGGGCGAGTTGCTCACCAGCAAGGTCGTCGAGCTGCAGAAAACTGACACCGGGTCCGTGCGGCCGAACGATGAGATTGCGGCAATTGGCGATGGCGGCATCGAGCCGGACGGGCAGGGTGCGTGCGAGGCTGCTGAGCGACACGCTGCGCTCGAAAGATTGTTTATCGCCGGCGGCTGTGGTGACGGTGATGTCAAAGCGGGTGGCGCCGACACTGGCAAAAATGTCGAGCATAGTGCGCGCTTCCGTATGCGCGGCGTTGATCCCGCTGTCTCCCATGAGCCCCGCCCGTGTTTCATCTCTAACTCGAAAATGGGCGCGCCGCTAGGCGCGCTCCGCTTTTGCGAGCGCTTTGCGCGAGCGTAAGGGAAAGACCGCTGCGCCGCAGGCGCAGTCCGCTTATAGGGCAGTGGGGTAGGGGCCTTGGAGTTATCCACAGGCTAGAGATTCTAGATTCTTTAGATTCAGAGATTCAGGCGAAAAACGCGGCGGCAATTCAAGAGCTTGCGTGGCTATCGGCAACGTTTTGGGGTGGGTACGGCAACAAATTGGGGTGGTTTCGGCAACGTTTTGGGGTGGCTTTGGCAACAAGTTGGGGTGGCTTGACGACAACGGTATCATTTGTGAACGTGTTGCCGTTGCCATGAGCGATGCCACGAAACAACTGCGTACGATTGATGTGGAACCGGATGAGCATATGCTCATTAAGCCGGGTGAGTTAATCGACATTGTCGAACTGTCGCCGCTGACGCTCCAGGATCGCCGCATTTACAACCTGCTGATCCTGAATGCCTGGGACAGCATCACCGAACCAAAAGAGCATCGCATCCATAAACGCGATTTACGCGGCACGCACCATACCAACGAGCGTGTCGGCGAAAGTCTGTTGCGCCTGATGGGCGCGGTCGCGCAGCTGCGGATCGAGCGCGATGCCGGCGATGGCGCAGGAGTCGAGACTTTTACCCGCCGCGTGCAGCTTCTTGCCGGTACCGAGGAAGCCGCACGCAGCGACGGCATCATCTTCTACAGCTTCCCGGCAGCGGTACGCGGCATCATCCGCACGAGCTCGCAATATGCCCGCCTGCAAAAACAGGTGATGTTCGCCTTCAGCAGCAAATATGCATTGGCGCTGTACGAGATGGTGCAGAAGCGCGGCAACCTGAAATTCAAGACGAGCGAGGAATTTCCGGTCGACCGTTTCCGTGCTCTGCTCGGCGTCGATAACGGCAAGCTCGAAGCTTATAAGAGTTTCAAGCAGCGAGCCATTGATCCGGCGGTTCTGGAAGTGAATGGCCTCGGGGAATTTGGCTGCAAGGTCGAGCCGATCTACAAGGGCCGCAAGGTCACGGCGATTCGCCTGTCCTGGTGGCAGAAGAACCTCGATGAGCGCAAGAGCGCCTTAAACGAGCTCCGCTTTAGCCGTGTTGGCCGCCGCGCGCGTCTCAAAGGCGAAGTCGTGAACATCGCACCGGCCGGGCTGAGGCTGGACCCACCCCAACTTGTTGCCGTTGGAAGGGAAGAGCCAGCCTCTCCCCCTCGGACACCACCCCACCCCAAGACGTTGCCGTCGGCTATGTCCACGGAGCAGCCGGGACGGGCGGCTAAACGACCCCACCCCAACTTGTTGCCATCGGAAGGGCAGGGGGCCAGCCGCGCCCGCCACCCCAATTTGTTGCCGTCAGAGGGCCGCAGCGGGCTGAAGGAAAGCCAGTTTTCGACGCTGCGAGCATCCTTTCCGGGCATCGACATCGAGGAGATGGAGCGCCAGTTCGTCGCCTGGAATGACGACCGAGGCACCACCCCTGAGAACTACGTCGCCGCCCTTTACGGCTTCATCAAGCGCAAGCTCGAACGCGAAGCCAGCGGGTAGGGCAGGGGGCTGCTACCCGTTTCCGGGCCGCAGCCGATCCTCCCGCCATTTATGAGCCGGACGGCCCGGCTTTCGCGAGGGCCGCGCGGCTGCTCGCGATACACGCATCGAGGCCGCGCACCGCGCCGGCGAGATCGCCTTTTTCCCAGCGGTCGATAACGGCCTCTGCGGCCTCGGTCTGCTCTTCGAGCGCATCGCGCAAATCGCCGGCGGCGAGCCGCAGGCGCATTTCGTCATCGTACCAGATGGCGACCCCCGTACCGTTGGCATCGAACACTTCGATCTCGTTCACTGGCAGACCACCGTCGTATTCGGTGAACAGCAATTCCTCGGCATGGTCGTCGTAGAACGCTCGGGCTTTCCTGAGCGCAGCCTGCGGCGACCGCGCCTTGAACTCCTCGATTGCGGAGTCGGCGTCGGTACGAAAGTGCACAGTGTAGGTCTTCATGGTCTCCTCCATTGGTTTGAGTTGCTGCTTGGTTGCATGCTTGCATGCAACCCTGGCTGCGTCCGGGAATGGAGGTAGCAAGTGCAGGCCGCTTCGCAGGGACCCGAAACGCAACGCGGTTTTCGCCCTTTGACGAAACCGCGTCTGCCGTTTTGGGTGGAAGCGGCTTGCGCGCGCGAGAGGCAACGCCTCTTAGGAAAACCCGCCGGCAGGCGAGAAACAGGCGCGTGCGGGATCGTTACCGCATGGCCGGGACGCTGCGCGGCCCGGCGGGCCTGCTGCAAAAGATAGACAAATCAGGCCCGTAGAGCCCATCCCCACAGGGGCACGCCCATTTTACACTAGACAGTTGCAAAAACTACGGCTATCCCGTATATTATGCAGGATGATCATTTCGAATGGTGGGATGAAAAAGCAGCCCAAAATTTTCGCGATCACGGCATCGCTTTCAACACGGCCACGCGCGCATTCGCCGATCAGTTTGCCGTCGAGTGGGTCGACGACAGCGCGGCCTATGGCGAGGAACGGTGGAATCTGTTGGGTATGGTCGACGGGGTTATTCTGCACGTGACCTATACGGAGCGCGGCGGGCGCCTCCGACTAATTTCAGCCCGGCGGGCGGAGCGACATGAGCAAGACACTTACTATCGCCAAAATGCGACCTGACGGCACGGTTGTCGAAGTGCTGCCTGACGGCAGCGAGAGACCGTTTGCGGA
>Ga0335085_10001205_pt1 | contig 58639 bp, 43 predicted proteins | sample Lox_Sample_45_FD_206712 | JGI IMG/M metagenome (GOLD analysis project Ga0335085, IMG submission 206712) | Soil microbial communities from Loxahatchee National Wildlife Refuge, Florida, United States - Lox_Sample_4.5 | ecosystem: Environmental > Terrestrial > Soil > Wetlands | place: USA...
CCTGAAACTGTTCGGCTTCATCGCGGAATCGGTGTTCGCCTTCATCCCGGAATCCTGTTCGGGATCATCCCGGAATGCCGTTCGGCATCATCCCGGAATCGCGTTCATCTTGCCCCGGAATCCCCAGCGTGAACGGCAGATCATATTTCTGTTTGAACTTCGCCTGCGCGGCGGAGGCATCGGGCGAGACTCCCACGATGACCGCGTTTTTCCCGGCAAAAGCGCGCGCTTCGTCGCGGAATTCGCAAGCCTCCACGGTGCAGCCGGGCGTATCGGCTTTGGGATAGAAATACAGCACCACGCGTTTTCCTTTGAGGTCCGAGAGGCGGAACTCCTGGCCGGTATCGGTCTGAGTGTGAATCTCGGGAGCCTGGTCGCCTTCTTTCAACATTGCGTCACCCCAGCTTCTGCTTGAACAGTTCGGTTACCACGGAGACGTTGGCCTGGCCGCGCGTCGCCTTCATCGCCTGGCCCACCAGGAAGTTGATGACGGCGGATTTGCCGCCGCGATACTGCTCCACCTGCTTCGGGTTGGCGGCGATCACTTCGTCGATCACCTTTTCGATAGCGCCGGTATCGCTGATCTGCCGGAGGCCTTCGCGCTCGACGATGACGGAAGGCGGCTCGCCCGAGGCAAACATTTTCGGGAAAACCTCTTTGGCCAGCTTGCCGGAGAGTTTGCCGGAAGCGATCAGTTCGAGCAGTCCGGCGAGGTTCTGGGGGCTGACGGGCGAAGCGGAGATCTCTTTTCCCTCGGCGTTGAGCAGCGCCATGAGGTCGCCCATCACCCAGTTGGCGGCGGCTTTGGGATCGCCCGAGAGTTTCGCCACGGCGTCGAAATAGTCGCCGGCGGCGCGCGTTTGCGTCAGCACTTCGGCATCGTATTCGCGCAGGCCGTATTCCTGCTGGAAGCGCGCGCGCCGGCTCGCGGGAAGCTCGGGCATGGAATCGCGCAGTTCGCCGAGCCAGGCATCGGCGATGCGCAGCGGGACGAGATCGGGCTCCGGGAAATAGCGGTAGTCGTGGGCGTCTTCCTTGCTGCGCATGCTGAAGGTTTCGCCGGCATCGGGATTGTAGAGGCGCGTTTCCTGTTTCACCTGGCCGCCGCTTTCCAGCACAGCGACCTGGCGCGCGATTTCATAGTCCAGCGCCTGCTTCAGGAAGCGGAAGGAATTCAGATTCTTGACTTCCGCCTTGGTGCCGAACTTCTCCGCGCCGCGCTTGCGCACGGACACGTTGGCGTCGCAGCGCAGGTGGCCCTTTTCCATATCGCAGGTGGAGACTTCGACGAACTGCAGCACCTGCTTGAGCTCGGTGAGATACGCGTAGGCTTCGTCGGAGCTGCGCATATCGGGCTCGCTGACGATTTCGATCAGCGGGGTGCCGGTGCGGTTGAGATCGACGTAGGAGTAGCGGTCGGAATCCTTGAAGCCCTCGTGAATGCTCTTGCCGGCATCGTCTTCCATGTGGATGCGGGTGATGCCGATGCGCCTGGCTGCGCTCCCGACCACGATATCGACATGACCCAGTTCGCTGAACGGCTCGTCGTATTGGGAGACCTGGTAGCCCTTGGGAAGATCGGGGTAGAAATAGTTCTTGCGGGCGAATCGGGAGAACGGGCGGATGTTGCAGTGGAGTGCGAGCGCGCTCCTGACGGCCAGTTCGACGGCTTTGCGATTGAGAACGGGCAGCGCGCCGGGAAGCCCGAGACACACCGGGCACACGTTGGTATTGGGCGGAGCGCCGAAGCTGGTGGGGCAGCCGCAGAAGATCTTGGTGGCGGTCGCAAGCTGCACGTGCACTTCCAGCCCGATGACGGGCTCGTAGCGCGCAATCGCCTCGGCCGTGGCGAGATCGAGCACGGAAGAAGACATCTGTCTTTCTATTATAGGGGCCGCTATCCGCTCAGTTGTGCACGTTCAACAGCGTCGTAGACGGCGACTGCGCGCCGTTGATGGAGGCGACGACCGGGTAATCGCCATTCGCCAGGCCGGAGGGGACCTGCACGATCACCTGGAACAGCGCGGCGAATCCCGGGGCGAGGGTAGCCGAGTTCTGATACACGGTTGCATTCTGGCCCCCGATGGTCACGGACACGGGGGTGGATGAGGGCGTGGAGTAGAGCGGGCTCGTAGGAAGCTGCAGACCGACGGGCGTTGCCGGGCTTGTGGGCCCGAAACTGGTTCCCCAAAGGATGATGTATTCGCCCGGCTTGGCGGGAACCGTGGTGGTGCCGGAAAATTCTCCGTTGGGAACGGCCCAGGTGAAATCGGCATGAGTCGCCACCGCGTAGTTATTGGGCCAGGGGAAGAACGCAGGCTGCGCGTTGAGGCTGGTCACGGTGAAGGGCGCGCTGGTGGCGCCGGAATTGTTGGTGACGGTGACCTGCATGGAGCCTGCGCCGACATTCGGCGCCACTACGTTGATCTGCCCGGAGCTGACGTAGTCGATGTAGGCCGGCTGGCCGCCGATGGAGACCGAGACTCCATCGAGCGATTGAGGCAGATTGCCGTTGGTGATGGCATTGGCCCAGGTGTCGGTGAAACCGGCAGGAGTGAAGTTGGAGCCAAAGATCGAGACCCAACTGTTGGGCACGATTCCGTTCGCGCCGCTCGCGGCATTGGAGACACTGGTGATGGTGACCGATGGCGCAGCGACGGGCGCGAGCAGGCGGATGGCGTTGTTGTTGTTATCGGCGAAATAGACGTTGCCGGCGCCATCGACAGCCAGTCCGCGCGGGTATTGCAGCGCGGCGCCGGTGGCCGCGCCGCCATCGCCCGAATATCCGGCGGTGCCGTTGCCGGCGATGGTGGTGATGATGCCAGTGGAAATGTTGACTTCGCGGATGCGCTGATTATTGGTGTCGCCGATGTAGAGATTCCCGGCCGAGTCGACGGCCAATCCGGCGGGATCGTTCAACTGCGCCAGTTTGGCCGATTTACCATCGCCGCTGAATCCGGGAGTGCCGATTCCCGCCACTGTGACGAGCTGGCCGCCGCTGAAGAGCGCGATGCGGCGATTGCCGGTATCGCAGACGTAGATATGGCCGGCGCTATCCACCGCTACCGCGTCGGGATGGTTCAGCGCGCCCGCGGTGTTGGTGACGCCGATGATGGTGGTGATCACGCCGGTGCTCACGACCACTTTGCGGATCGCGTTGTTCCCGGTATCGGCGATGTAGACGTTGCCTTGGGAATCCACGGCCACGCCGACCGGATCATTCAGGCCTGCCAGGGCGGCCTGGCCGCCATCGCCCGAGTCGGTCTGGGGCGAGTTGATGTTGCCGGCGAAGGTGGTGATGGTGCCGCCGCTCGACACTTTGCGCACGACGCTGTTGCCGGTATCGGCGATGTAGACGTTGCCCTGCGAATCCACGGCTACGCCGGAAGGCGAATACAGTTGGGCGGCGGTGGCGGCGGCGCCATCGCCGGTGTAGCCCAGGGTGCCGTTTCCGGCGAAAGTGCTGACCTGGCCGCCGGAGATCACGCGGATGCGCTGGTTCACGGTATCGGCGACATACAGCTTGCCGCCGGCCCATGCCACAGAATGCGGATTATTGAATTGGGCCGATGCGGCGGCGCCATCCGTGAAACCGGCGCTATTGCCGCCGGCGAAGGTGCTGATGGTGTATTGCTGCGCCGAAAGCGACAGGCAGCCGGCCAGGCACACGATGAAACCACTGAAGCTTTTCCCGATCTTCATACTCGAACGATACCAAGACCCTGTAGAAACACAAGACGTGTCCCGCGCACCCAGGTTTCCACTATCTTTTTACCAGTCTAATTCGTCTTTGCCTGCACCGGGCCGAGGCGGTTCTCCAGTTGCGCGATGAAGGCCTGGAGCGCACGGCGGTCGGCATCCTGCCAGCGGACGACCACGAAATACTGGCGGCGGTTGAAAAACACGGTATCGGACGAAGGCCGCCAGCGCTGCGCCAGGGTGGTTCCGATTTCGGGCGATGTCAATTGATAGACGCGGGCTTCCAGTTTGCCCGGGCCCTGGTAGGCGCCGCTGCGCAGGCGTGTGATGGCGTTGCGCGGCACCGGGTCGGGCGCATCGGAAACGGGAACGTCCTGCGCGGAGAGGAGCCGCCAGCCGCCGGCCGCGTTTTGCGGAAACAGGTCGCGCGGCATCTCCTCAGTTTGGCTGCAGGAGGCAAGCGGGAGCGGTAGCAGGAGCCAGAGACGGCGGGTCACTCTTTCGATGCTAGCAGGCTGTTGAGCCGTCAGCTATCAGCCATCAGCTATCAGCTCGCTTATGCGGCGGGGTACGTTTTTCCGGCTTGCAAGCGGGGGCTGACGGCTGATGGCTGACGGCTGACGGCTGATGGCTGATGGCTAATGTTACCATCGCTATTTATGGCGAAATTCCGGCCGGCACGGGCGAAGAAGAAGGGGCCGGTTGCGCCTCAGGGCGGGCTGCCGTGCGTGATTCTGATTATTGTTGGCATGCTCCTGGTGATGTTGTTTCTTTATTGGGTGATGCGCAGTGCGAACGGATAAGCGGCTGGTTGCGGAGATGCGCCCGGTGGAGATCACTCCCGGAGCGCTGCTCACCGCGGAGGGGTCCGCGCTGATCAAGGTGGGAAATACGCAGGTGCTGTGCGCGGCCAGCGTGGAGGATACGGTGCCGCCGTTTCTGCGAGGCGCGGGCAAGGGCTGGGTGACGGCGGAATACTCGATGCTGCCGCGGGCCACGGCGAAGCGGACGCCGCGCGAAGTCAACAAGGGACGGCCGGGCGGGCGCACGCACGAGATCCAGCGGCTGATCGGGCGCGCGCTGCGCAGCGTCGTGGATATGCCGGCGCTGGGGGAGCGCACGGTGATCCTGGACTGCGATGTGCTGCAGGCCGATGGCGGCACCCGCACGGCCTCGATCACGGGGGCTTTCGTGGCGCTGGCGCTGGCGCTGCGGCAGCTCGTGCAGTTCGGCGCGGTGCGGCGCATGCCGCTGCGCGACTACCTGGCCGCGACCAGCGTGGGGATCGTGGGCGGGGAGGCGATGCTGGACCTGTGCTACGAAGAGGATTCGCGGGCGGACGTGGATATGAACGTGGTGATGACGGGAGCGGGAAAATTTGTCGAACTACAGGCCACCGCGGAGCATGATGCGTTCGATGACGCACAGATGGGGCAACTGATCGGGCTGGCGCGGGGCGGCATCGAGAAGCTCATTGCGATTCAAAAGACGGTGATCCAGCTTTGACGCGGCTCTATTGCGCCACGGGCAATGCCGGGAAGCTGCGCGAATTCCGGCTGGCGGCGGAGCATTTTCCGGTGACAATCGAGCAGGTGCCCGGCTATCGCGAGATCGCGGCCTGCGCGGAAGACGGCGACACCTTCGAAGAAAACGCCATCCGCAAAGCACGGCATTACGCGCCCTACGCAAGCGGGGTGGTGTTCGCAGACGATTCCGGGCTGGTTGTGGATGCGCTGGCGGGCGCTCCGGGAGTGTATTCGGCGCGCTATGCGGGGCCGCACGCCACCGACGAAGCCAACAACCGTCTGCTGCTGGAGAATCTGCGGGGCGTGCGCGACCGGAGGGCGCGATTTGTCTGCCGGATTGCGCTGGTGGAATGCGGGGCAGTTCGCGGCGTGTTCAGCGGCAGCGTCGAGGGGGTCATTCTGGATGCGCCGCGCGGAGCGGGCGGGTTCGGGTACGATCCGCTGTTTTACTATCCGCCGTTCGACTGCACGTTCGGAGAAGCGGGAGAGGAGCAGAAGTTTGCGGTGAGCCATCGCGGGCAGGCGATGCGGGCGATGCTGGAGAGTGTGTTGGGGGAGTAGGGAAGGGGAAAGGCACCGGCGACCAGATCGCCGGCGGTACCCGGGGGCTAGAGTCCTTTTTCGCGGAGATGTTCGCGTTTGCGGGCGTCCAATTTCATTTTCCAGGGGAGCAGGACGCGCAGGGCGAAGAGGTTGAGGGCGGAGAGCATGAGGGCGAGCATGTAGCGGTCCTCGGCGACCGCCGCGCCGATGACGCCGGTGTTCCAGATGCTGGCGGCGGTGGCGGTTCCGTGCACATCGCCTTTGGCCCTGAGGATGGCGCCGCCGCCGATGAAACCGATGCCGGCGACGAGGCCCTGGATGATGCGGCTCTGGGCATCGATGGTGTTGTGGTATGCGGGCGACCCGAGCAGCACATAGCCGCAACTGGCCATGGCGACCAGAGGGAACGTGCGCACACCGATGGTGTGAGCCTCCGTCTCGCGGTACCAGCCCACGGGCAGCGCCAGCATATACGCGACGAACAGCCGCAGGAGCGAGTGCCAGTCATTCCAGTCACCTAAAATCTGCATAGGCGTGTTATACCCCCCCGGGTCAGTGGAAGAATGATTTCCCTTTTCACTCTAGAACATTTTCGGTAGATTATGTTATATGCAGCCAACTCGCGATTCGTCCGTGTGGCGAAGCCTGGCCGTCGCTTTCGGGGATGGACTGGCTTTCGGGGTGGGCATGAAGCTCACGCAGGCGCCGGCGCGTTCGACGGGCGCGGCGCCGGAAACGACCGACGTCGCCGAACGCCTGGAATACCTGGAACGGCGCCTGGCGCAGGTGGAACTGGCGCCGGCGGCCGCGTCCCAGGCGCTGCCGCCGGCGGGTGGAGGCGCCTTCGACCAGAAGGTGCTGGAGGCGGTGGTCAAGGCGCTGGACGCGCGGCTGCTGGAGCAGGCGGGGCAGGTGGAGCGGCGCCTCACGGAGCTGGAAGCGAAGATCGCCATCGAACTGCAGGCGCTGCGGCAGCAGGACCACTCCATCGCCAAGGGAGTGCAGACCACCATCGCCGAGCTGCAGCAGCACTTCAGCGGGCGCATGGACGCATTCCGCAAAGACCTGGAGGAGAGCCGCGCCTATCTGCGCCAGGAGCTGGCCGGGGCGCAGCGTGCGACCACGGAAATGGTACAGGCCATGGAGGCCCGCGCCACAATCAGCGGCGCGGGGATGGAGGAGCTGCGGCGGAGCAACGACGGTTTTCAGCAGGAGATACGGCAGGAGATTGACGCGGTTCATCGCGGCACGGCCGAGGCGCTGCAGGCGGTGGAAGCCCGTTCGGCGGAGATGCGCCAGGACATGCGCCAGGAATTGAATGCGGCGATTGAGGCTTCGTGGCGCGAGGCGGCGCTGAGCGTGGAGGGCGTGGAGCGGCGGGCGGCGGCCGCGGCCGGCGAAATGGTCCGGCCCGTGGAAGAGCGGATGCGCGAGGAGGTGCGGCACAGCATCGGGCGCGCCACCAGCCTGATCGCATCGGCATCGGAAGCGGCGTTGCAGGACAGGCTGGCGCCGCTCGACCGGCGGATCAGCGAAAACAACAGCCACATGGCGGAGCTGCTGAATGGGATCGGGGCGCTGTGCCGGGAGACGGCGGAGCGGATGACGCACGCGGGCGGCGGCACTTCCCACGAGCCTCCGTCAGGCGGGACTTCCCACGAGCCTCCGGGGGGCGGAGGAGAGCCCAAACAGGAGCATCCGGCGGCTACGGAACCGCCGCCGGAAGGGACGCGGGAACTTGCGACGGCTAACGGTTCCCGCGTTCAGGAAATTCCGACGTTTGGCGATGCGGCGAAGCCCAGCCGGTTATGGCGGATTCCGCTGGTCTCTTCGCTGGCGGCGCTCGGCGGCTTTGCCGGCACGCACCTATCGATACGCTAGGGCCGGCTGCCAGCGAGGGGCAACCTGCTGGATGCGCTGCACGGCGGCGAGCAGATTCTCCATGGAATTGGCGTAGCTGAAGCGGATGAAGCCTTTTCCGTACTGGCCGAAGCAGCCGCCATCGAGGCAGGAAACGCCGGCTTCGTAGAGCAGGTAGTCGGCCAGTTCCTTGGAATCCATGCCGGTTTCTTCGATATTGGCGAACGCGTAGAAGGCTCCGCCGGGAAGCGCGCAATGGAAGCCGGGGATGGAGTTCAGGCCGGCGCAGATGGCGTCGCGGCGGCGGCGGAATTCGGCGACCATGGCGGCCACGCAATCCTGCGGACCCTGAATGGCCGCGATTCCGGCGCGCTGCGTGAAACTGGCGGTGCAGGAGTTGGAATTGACCATCAGCTTGGTGACGGCTTCGACCAGCCATTCCGGCATCACGCCATAGCCCATGCGCCAGCCCGTCATGGCGTAGGTCTTGGAGAAGCCATCGAGGATGATGGTCTTTTCGAGCATGCCCGGAAACGAGGTGATGGACGCGGGCGGCTCGTCGCCGTAGTAGATTTCGGAATAGATTTCGTCGCTGAGCACCATGAGGTCGCGGTCGCGCAGCAGGGAGGCGAGAGTTTCAAGATCGGCGCGCGGGATGACGCCGCCGGTGGGGTTCTGCGGCGAATTGAGAATCACGAGCCTGGTGCGGTCGCTCAGGCGGTCGCGGAAGAGGTCGAGATCGAAGGAGAATCCGCGGCGCTCTTCGAGGGGCATGGGCACCGGCGTGGCGCCCAGGAAACGGATCATGGATTCGTAAATGGGGAAGCCGGGGTTGGGATAGATGACTTCGTCGCCCGGTTCGAGCAGGGCAAGCATGGGGAAGAAGATGATCGGTTTGCCGCCGGGCACAACCGAAACGTGCTGCGGACCCACGGGGATGCGTCGGGTCGCGGAGACGTGGCCGGCAATGGCTTCGCGGAGATCGGGAAGGCCCTGTGTCGGTCCGTAATGCGTCCAGCCCTGATCGAGCGCCTGCTTGGCCGCTTCGATAATGTGGGCTGGGGTGGGAAAATCGGGTTCCCCGATTTCCAGGTGAATCACGCTGCGGCCCTTCGCCTCCAGGGCTCGGGCTCGCACCAGTACGTCGAAAGCCGATTCGACGCCGATGCGTTGCATCCGCTCGGCTAATTGCATACGCTACTTTCTTTGGAAAAACGGAACGCCGTCGCGCTCTTCCACTTCGACCACGCGGTCGTCGATCTGCACACGGTCGCCTACGATGCGGCCGGTGACTTTTCCGCCGCCGTCCAACGCAACGATGGCCGTCTGGTAGGGCACTTCGTTGACGAAGGCCTCCGGCGCGGAGTAAATCACGGTCTCGGTATATACGGTTCCGGTTCTCATGCGGCCCCCAGGATGGTGACGACGCAGGTTGCGCCGGAGCCGCCGAGGTTCTGGGCAAGGCCCAGAGAATGGCGGGGAATCTGGCGGCCGCCGGCCTCGCAGCGGATCTGCTGCACGAGGTCGAAAATCTGGCCGACCCCGGTTGCGCCCACAGGGTGGCCTTTCGCTTTAAGGCCGCCGCTGGTATTGACGGGCCGCTCGCCGGTGCGGGCGGTGCGGCCTTCGAAGGCGTAAGGGCCGCCTTCGCCGCGGGCCACGAAGCCGAGGTCTTCGGTGGCGATGATCTCGGCGATGGTGAAGCAATCGTGCAGTTCGGCGAACTGGATGTCTTTGGGACTCACACCGGCCATGCGGTAGGCTTTTTCGCCGGCGCGGCGGACGGCGGGGAAGGTGGTGATATCGTCCTTCTGATCGAGCGCCACGTAATCGGAGGCCTGGGCGATGCCGAGGACGCGAACGGGCTTGTCAGTGAATTCGCGGGCGCGTTCGAGAGGCACCAGGATGGCGGCTGCCGCGCCATCGCTGATGAGTGAGCAATCGTACAGGTTGAGGGGCTCGGCGATGGGCTTGGCGTTGAGGGCCTGTTCGAGGGTGATGACCTTGCGCATGTGCGCATCGGGATTGAGGGCGCCGTTGGCGTGATTTTTGACGGCGACGGCGGAGAGATGCTCCTTTTTGGTGCCGAAATCATGCATGTGGCGGCGCGCGATCATAGCGAAGAGAGAGGCGAAGGTGTTGCCGGCGCGCATTTCGCCGGAGCAATCGCCCGCTTCGGCGAGGATCTGGCTGACGCGGGCGGTGGTTTGCGAGGTCATCTTCTCGACGCCCGCGACCATGACGATATCGTTGACTCCCGAGGCGACTTCCGACCAGCCATGAAAGAACGCCGAACCGCTGGAAGCGCAGGCCGCTTCGATGCGGGTAGCAGGCACGCCCTGGATACCGAGCGCGGTGGAGACGTAAGGAGCGAGGTGATTCTGCCCGACGAAGGAGGGTCCGGCGAAATTGCCGAGGTAGAACGATTCGATCTGAGAGGGCGCGACGTGGCCGTTTTTGAGTGCTTTTTCGCCCGCCTCGACGGCCAGGGAACGCAGGTCGCGATCGGGAAACGCACCGAAGGAAGTCTTGCCCACGCCGATTACGGCGACATCTCTCATATTCTCAGCTTAGCGTAGAACCACTCAAGGGTGGGGCAGCTCACACTCGCAGTTCGGTCGGTTGCTCGTTCGCAGGTATTCTTCGGCCGAAACGAGGGTGGAACCTGCCGCCACACTGGTATGATAACCCGGCTTCAGCCGGGGGCGGCCGCGGGGTAGAATACGGGGTAGCGGGCTAACCGCGAATCGTTTCCACGTTTTGCAGGTTCGGGCGTCATTTCGTTTAGAGCCTGTGAAAACTGTCGTTTGCAGCCAGATGAGCGAAGTTATCGAGCCTGGCCTGGAGCTAGTAGATCGGCAGAACCGGTTTGTTTCCGAACACATGCGGAGGATCTTCATCCAGATCTACCGCATTGTGGGGAACGTGGCGGATGCGCAGGACCTGACGCAGGAGGCTTTCATTAAGGCCCTGCAGCACCAGGAACAGTTAAAGGACGAACAGAAGGCGGCGCACTGGCTGTCGCGAATTGCAACCAACACAGCGATCGATTTTCTCCGGCGCAGCGGGCGGGCTTCGTTTTGCGAACTCGACGAGGCGCCGCAGAGTCATGGGGAAAGCCCGGAGCAGCTTCTGTTGCGCAGCGAGCAGCGGAACTATTTGGAGGATGGTTTACGGCTGCTGAGCCCGCGGGAACGGGCCGCGCTGCTGTTACGGGATGTGGAAGGATTGCCGGCGGAAGAAGTGGCGCGCCAACTGGACTGTTCGATGGCGACGGTGCGGTCGCACATTGCCAATGCGCGCAAGAAATTCCGCGGGTATATCGAAAGAAGGAAGCGGTAAGAAAATGAAGCACCCCAATCAGGCCACATTGGCGCTGCACGCGGGCGGAGACCTGGGCGTCTTCGCGCGCTGGCGGACGGAGCGCCATCTGGCCAAGTGCGCGGATTGCAGGGAAGAGCTGGCGGGGTTCGAAGCCGTCCGCGAGATCACTCCCGAACTGCGCGAGATTCCGGAGATTCCCTGGCAGCGGCTGAGCGCGGAGATGCGAGCCAATATCCGTCTGGGACTGGCGGCGGGGGAGTGTGTCCGGACTGGTGAGACGCCGCTGCGGGAGATGCGCTGGTTCGGCGGCGCACGGGCGGCGGTGGCGTTTGCGAGCATGATCGCGCTGGTAGCGACGGGGCTGATGCTGGAGCGTCCGGCGCCGCGCCACGTACCCGAAGACGAAGGCAGCGTGGTGGAGACGACGGCCGATGGAATTCAGATGAGCGAAGGCGGCCAGGCGATCGGCCTGCTGCATTCCGGCGCGCGGAACGTCACTTACACGGTGAGCGCTCAGGGCGGCATGAGGGCTCGTTACGTGGACCCGGAGACGGGCTACGTGACGATCAATAACGTCGATGTGCAGTAACTCCGTAGTTCGATTGGCGGTGCTGGGGCTGCTGGCGCCAGGCCTGCTGCCGGCGCAGGATGCGCCTCTGCCGCTGGGAAGCGTCCACATCAATTTTCCGACGGACGCGCCGATCGCGGTGATGTCTTCGACCACGGGAGCATCGCGCACGGCGGCGCGCGGCGCGGCCATGGTGGTAGACCTGCACATGGAGCTGACTCTGCGCAATATCAGCCAGAGCCGGATTCACGGCATCACGCTGCGGGTGGTTTCGCAGGAGGTGGCGCTGGGCGGAAAGGCTTCGGTTTCGCTGCCCAGCCTCAATGTGGGTCCGGGCGAAGTATTTCCGCTGCGCATCGATCAACAGCTCATCCGTCCGACGCAGATCGCGGGCGGTCCGCTGGTGGAAGTCACGCTGGATGGGGTGCTTTTCCAGGATCTTTCGTTTTACGGTCCGGACCGGCTGCATTCCCGGCGCACGATGACCGCGTGGGAGATGGAAGCGCGGCGCGACCGGGAATACTTCAAGCGGGTGCTGGCGCAATCCGGCAGCGCGGGATTGCAGAAGGCGGTACTGGCCAGCATGGCGCAGCGGCCGCGGCTGGACGTGCGGGTGATCAAGCACGGACCGGCGGTGACAAGCGCCGCGCTGGGCGCACCGGAACATACCGAGCAGTTTGCGTTTTTGCAGTTCCCCGATTCGCCGATTCAGCCGATCGGCGGCTGGGCTCAGGTGGCGGGAAACCAGGCGCGCGCGCCCGAGATCGAAGTACGCAACCGCAGCGACCAGGCGGTGAAGTATGTCGAACTGGGGTGGCTGGTGAAGGATACGAACGGCCAGGAATACATGGCGGCATCGCTGCCGGCGGCCGAACCGAACCTTTACCTGCCGGCAGGGAAGACGGCGCGGGTAGTGCAGGACACGCAGCTCACGTTCTCGAAGGGCGGGAAGCCGGTGAATGTGGAAGGGATGGTGGGCTTCGTGAGCCAGGTGGAATTCGCGGACGGAAAAGTCTGGGTGCCGAACAGGCAGAACCTGGGAATGGACGTGCTGCCGAAGGTCCTGGCGCCTTCGCCGGAAGAGCAGAGACTCACGGAAATTTATGTGAGGAAGGGGCTGCAGGCGCTGGTGGAAGAGCTGAAGAAGTATTAGCCACGAATGAACACGAATGAACACGGATAAGAACAAACAGTCTTATTTACGTTCATTCGTGTTGATTCGTGGCTGATATTGCTTTTCTTTGTCTTCCCAAAACGCTCTCTTTACCGGATCTCCGAAAAATTTAGCGGGCGGATGATGGAATTCGTGATGTTGGAGACGATTTCGGCGTCGCTGAGGCCGGGTTGTGCGCGGAGTTTTCGCCATGCGGGGTCGGCTCCGAAATCTTTCCAGAGTTTTTCCCGCGCGGCCAGGTCGTCGAAGGCGAGCATGTAGGTGATGTGCGGGAGTTTCTGGCCGAGGAGGGTGGCCTGACCGAAGAGGACGGGGTTCATGCCGAGGCGGCGGAAGATGGCGATCTCGCCGCCTTCGAACATCTGCTTTTTGCGGTTGGAGGCTTTTTCGTTGGTCGATTCGTAGGTGCGGAGTTCAAAGATTTTGGCGGGGCGGCGGGCGTCGCCGGGTGGGAGGACGACCGACGGCATGCCCTCGAAGGCGCGCAGCAGGGCGCCTTCCATGCGCTCGTAGGAGGGGTCGCCGATGATGTTGTAGGCGTCCCAGGATTTCTGAAATTCGGAATCGGCGGCCAGCTTTTCCTGCGCGCTCTGGAAGACGGCGAGCGAAGGATACGCGATCAACGAAAGGATGAAGGGGCTGGCGGGCGCGATCACGGCGCTGAAGAAGCCGGCGGTACCGGCTCCGGCGCGCTTGAGGGCGGGCAGCAGGGCGCTGCCGAGATACTTCGTGGTGCGCTCGGTCTGGGCGCCATTGCGCATGAAGTAATAGAGCAGGTGATAGTATGAAGGACTGGCCGCGCCGGTATCGGCGGCCGCCGCGAGCCCTGCGACCGCGCTCGCCCCAAGGAATTCTCTTCGCTGCATCCTAAGCCGTTCTAACATAGAATTAACTTACCCCATATGGCAGCCAGCCCCAACCTCCAAGATAGTCTCCCCGCGCCGTCGGCGGATCGGAGCTTTTACGGCCATCCGCGCGGGCTGGCCACACTCTTCTTCACCGAGATGTGGGAGCGCTTCAGCTATTACGGCATGCGCGCGCTGCTGATTCTGTTCATGACGGCTCCGGTGGAGAAGGGCGGGCTGGGCTTCGACGTGGCCAAAGGCGGCGCGGTGTACGGATTCTACACCGCCATGGTGTACCTGCTGTGCCTGGGGGGCGGATGGGTGGCCGACCGCATTACGGGGCAGCGGAGGTCGGTGCTGTACGGCGGCATTCTCATCTCGATTGGCGAGTTCTGCCTGTTCACTCCGAGCCTGATGACGTTCTGGATCGGGCTGGTGCTGCTGATGCTGGGCACGGGGCTGCTGAAGCCGAATGTCAGCACGATCGTGGGCCAACTCTACGCGCAGAACGATCCGCGGCGCGATTCCGGCTTTTCGATCTTCTACATGGGGATCAACCTGGGCGCGTTCCTCTCGCCGCTGGCATGCGGATGGGTGGGGCAGAACATCAGTTGGCGGCTGGGATTCGGACTTGCCGGCCTGGGCATGATCCTGGGGCTGATTCAGTACGTGCTTGGCTACAAGCACCTGGGCGAGGCGGGGCTGCATCCGGCGAGCACGGGCGACGTGGCGGAAGACCGGCGGCAGAAGCGAAAAGGCGCGATGGCCGGAATCGGGCTGCTGGCGATTCTCGGGGTGTGCGGCGCGCTGGGAGCGGCGGGCATCATTCACATCACTCCCGAACTGATTTTTGATGCTCTCGGCTATGTGCTGCTGGGCGTTTCGGTCGCGGTGTTCGCGTGGCTCATCTTCGGCGCGGGCTGGACCACGATCGAACGCAAGCGCGCCGTGGCGATCCTGGTGCTGTTCGTCGCATCGGCGATTTTCTGGGCGACGTACGAGCAGGCGGGCTCGTCCCTGACTTTGTTCGCCGACCGGGACACGAACTGCCAGCTTCTGGGATTCGCGTATCCTTCGAGCTGGTTCCAGTCGGTGCAGCCGATTTTCGTGATTGCCTTCGCGCCCGTGTTTGCGTGGCTCTGGCTGGCGCTGCGGAAACGGGAACCATCTCTTCCGGGCAAGTTCGCGCTGGGACTTTTGTTCGGCGGCGTGGCATTCCTGCTGCTGGTGCCTGCGGCGCAGGTGGCGATGCACGGCGCCAGGGTTTCCATGTGGTGGCTGACGGGCTGTTACCTGCTGCAGACGTTCGGCGAATTGTGTCTCAGCCCGATCGGTTTGAGCGCTATGACGAAGCTGGCGCCGGCGCGGCTGGGCGGCTTCATCATGGGGCTGTGGTTTGTTTCGATCAGCATCGGCGATCTACTGGCGGGCAAAGCCGGATCGCTGTTCGAATCCATGGCGCTGCCGACGTTGTTTGGCGCCAACGCCGCGATTGCGCTGGCAGCCTGTGTGGTGCTGGTGCTGCTCATCCGTCCAACCGTGAAGATGATGAGCGGCGTGAAGTAATCAAAAGGTGAGCCGCACGGCGCCCTGAAATTCCCGCGACAAGCCGGCCTGGCTGGTGACGGTGCCGAAGGCCGAACTGGTGACGCTGGTGTTGGGGTCGCTGAAATTGGGGTGGTTCAGAACGTCGTAGCCCTCGAAGCGCAGCTCCAGGTGAGCGCGCTCTCTCACGGGGAAAATCTTAAAAAGCGAAAGGTTCCACATGGTCTGGCCGTCGCCCCGCACGCCCGCGAAGTAGAGCGGGAATTGGCGCAGGTCGTCGGCGCGCTGCAGAGAGGGATCGGTGATGAATCCGGCGCCGGTGTTGAACCACTGGTTCACCGACCGCTGGCTGCTGGATAGAGCGATGTTGTGGATGTTGCCGGTGAAAATGGCGTCGCCGAAGCCGAGCGGGTCACCGCTCTGGTAGGTGAAGATGGTGTTGACCTGCCAGCCGCCGATGGCGTAATCGAGGCCTGTGGGGATGTGGGAACCGAAGTGCTTTCCTTTGCCGAAGGGGAGTTCGACGACGCTGCTGATGTTGAGGCGGTGCGGCCGGTCGTACTGGCTGATGGTGCGGTAGGGCTCGGGATCGCCGGCATTGAGGAAGCTGGTGGCTTCCATGTTCTTGGAATAAGTGTAGCTCACGGCCGCGGTGAAGCCTTGCGAGAGACGTTTTTCGGCGCGCACCTGGAGGGCGTGATACCAGGAGTAGCCCATGGGCAGGGTTTCGGTGATGTCGCCGAATTCGGGATAGGGCCGCAGCAGGTCGGAAACGGCAATGGTTTTCGGATAGACGGGGCTGAGCCCGTAGAAGGGATTCGGCACGGTGGCGGTCAACGCGTTGATGGTGGCCTGATCGCGGAAGAAGGACGTGCTGAGGTACTGGTCGGGCAGCGCGTTGATGTTCTTACTGACAGGCAGGTGGATGGCTTTGTTGCCGACATAGCCGACTTCCATCATGAGGTTCTTGGCGAGGGTGCGCTGCACGGTGAACGTCCAGCGCTGCGAATAGGGAGGCACGCGGCTGGTGGGGTAGACGGAGAAGGACTGGCCGAGGTAGGTGGTCAGTCCGCCCGCCGCGCCCAGAGGGGGAATCAGGCCGCTGGGAAACGGGTTTTCGGTGTTGGCGATGAAGTGCAGGCCGTTATCGATGGATGCCTGGATGGGGGTGCTGCTGGTGAAGCCGGTCTGCAGCATGGCGCTGCGATTGACGCCGATGGTGTCGTAGAAGATGCCGTAGCCGGCGCGCAGGACGGTCTTCTGGTTGAGTTGATAGGCCAGTCCGACACGGGGAAGGAAGTCGGTTGTCTTGGCGCTCCAGAGGTTGTGGTCGTTGGGGCCGGCGAACATCAGGCCGCCGAGCACGTGGAACTGGCTGACGGGAAGCTGCGGGATGGGATTGAGCGCGTAGTTGGCGAGGGCCTCAGCCTGGATGGGGTTGGCGGTGACGCCATCGAAACCGCGGGTGGCGCGGTTGAAGCGCTCGCTGACGGGGGATTCGTATTCGTAGCGGAGGCCGACGTTCAGGGTCAGCTTGGGCGTGATTTTCCAATCGTCCTGCACGAAGCCGGCGTAATAAGCGTCCTGGCCGGCATAGCTGGCGCTGCGGGTCATCTGGCCGCCGGGAATGCCGAGCAGGAAGGAGGCATATTCCTGGCCCAGCGGCGCGACGGCGGAATTATCCAGCGGGCCGTTGGTGTAGGTGGGAAGGAAGGTGAGCTGCGGGGAGACATCGAAGCCGCCGGCGAAGCCGAAGGTGCGGTAGAGGCGGAGATCGACGCCGTACTGGATGGTGTGATTGCCCTTGACCATGTTCAAGGTGGCGGCCCAATCGTGAATATAGCCGGTTTCGGTGCCATCGCCGTTGTTGAAGCCGCCGAAGCCGGAGAAGGTGCCGGTGCAGGCTCCGGTGCAGCGATTGGAGGGCGCCTTGGTGTTCATATAGACCTGGGGGAAGGTCTGGGTGGCGGGATTGAGCAGGGACAGCAGATTCTGTGAGAAGCCGAGGGTGGCGAGGTCGAAGCCGCGGCTGGGGCGATACTCGGGCGTCTCTTCCTGGGTGATGCCGTAGTGCAGGTCGAGAATGCTGGAGGAGCTGAGGACGATGACGTCATCGAGCACGGCGCCGCGGTTGATGCGGACGAGGTCAAGGCCGGCGGCGATGTTGTTGTAGAAGGAGGAATCGGTTTCGTAATAGCCGTCGCGATCGATGCGGAGGAAGGCGCGATTGCGGTCGGAGAACGTGTGGTCGATGCGGGCGACGTAGACGTTGTAATCGAAGACGTCTTTGGTGTTGCGCGTATAGTTATTCTGGCCGGCGGAGGTTCCCACGGTGTTGGGCTCGGTGTAATAGGCTTCCATGGCCTTGGCGACGGGGTCGATGCGGTTGGCGGGGATGATGTTGCCGGGAAACGGATCCCGGGAGTAGCGGCCGTTGGCAGCCGCTGTGGTGGTCAAGGGATCGTAGATCTGGTATTTCGAGCCGAGCGCCAGGAGCGCGGAGAAATTGCCGCTTTTTTCGGCGTCGGTGGGCACGGTTCCGACGGTGGCGGTGGGTTTGCCCCACTGGTTGCCTTCCCAGCCGAAGAAGAAAAAGGTCTTGTTTTTGCCGTTGTAGACCTTCGGAATGCGCACCGGGCCGCCGAGGGAGGCGCCGTAGCGGTTGTCCTGGTATTGGGGCTTGGCGCCGCCGGAAGCGTTCTGGAAGAACGTGTCGGCATCGAGGCCGGCGTTGATTATCCACTCATGCAGTTCGCCGTGGAACTCGTTGGTGCCGCTTTTGGTGACGGTGTTGAGGACGGCGCCGGGCGTGTGGCCCACGGCGGCATCGAAGCTGGTGGTCTGCACTTTGAATTCGGCGACGGAATTCTGCGGCAACTGGAAAGCGACAAGCGGACTGCCGCCGCCGTTGAAGAAGGTATCGGGGACGCCATCGATGGTGTATTCGTTCGAGTAAAGCTGGTTGCCATCGGTGGTGAATTGGGAAGAGGCGCTGTTGAAGGAGCTTTTGCGCTGCCGCAGATTGGTGGAGTTGGAGACGCCGGGGGTGAGCAGGACGAGTTCGTTGGCGTTCCCGGCCTGAATCGGCAGATTATTGATATTCTCCTGGGTCTGCACCATGCCGAGAGTGACGTTGCTGGTTTCGAGCAGGGGCGCGCCGGCAGTGACCTCGACGGTTTCGGTGGCGTTGCCCAATTCGAGTTTGAAATCGATGGCGAGGACGTCGTTGACGCGCACTTCGACGCCGGGCTTTTCGGTCTTCTTGAAACCGGTGAAATCGGCTGTGAGGTTGTAAACGCCGGGGATGAGGTAGGGGATCGTATAATTGCCGGTGTCGTTGGTGCGGGCGGAGACTACGGCGCCGGTCTGCTGGTTCTGCGCGCGGACTTCGGCGCCGGCGACCACTGCGCCGCTGGAATCCATCACGCGGCCGGTGATGGTGCCGCGGCTTTCCTGCGCCGCAGCCGCGGTAGCGAATAAACACACAACGACTGGGACAAAGACTGTCTTCGCGGACATGATTGTTCTCCTGTTACCCTCTCTGGCGCCCGATGAATTCCCCGAACCCGTTACGCCAAATGCCCTGAAAATCGGGCGTTGGAGCCATGCTAGGGGCCGCTCCGGAGCGCCGCAAGTTAATTCACGGTCAAGAGGCCAAACGAACACAACCCTTGGTTTTGCAAACGGTTGAGCGTAAGCTTTAACGTAAAGACAAAGGTAAAGGGTGTGCGGGGCCGCGCGCTATAATCTCTGCATAGGCAATTCCGAGGTTATGTCTCAAGGGCAAGGAATCAAGGTCGCCGACGCTCGCCGTCTACTCGTGGAGCGGGTGGCGCACAGCCCTTATCTCAACCGGTCGGCCAGGCTGCGCGACCTGCTGCTATATCTGACGGACCGGGTTCTGGAGGACGAAGCCGGCGAAATCCACGAGCAGGAAGTAGGCTACAAGGTCTTCGGGCGGCCGCTCGATTACGACACCACCGCGGACAACATCGTGCGGGTGCATGCCTCGATGCTGCGCAAGCGCCTGGAGCAGTATTTCGCGGCCGAGGGCGCCGGCGAGACGCTGATGCTGGAGATTCCCAAGGGGAATTACGCGCCGGTGTTTCACGAGCGCGTGCCGCCGGCGGTGGAACCGGAGCAACTGGAGCCGGCGGCGGCACCGGAGGCGCCGCGGAGGGACCGGCGGCTGGCGATCGCGACCGGAGCGGCGTGCCTGTTCGCGATCTCGACGGCCTGGCTGCTGTTCCGCGCGGGCGGCAAACCGCAGCCGGAGATGCCGCCGGCGGTGCGCCAATTCTGGTCGCAGATTTATGCGTCCGGGCGGGCTACCGATATCGTGATGGACGATGCCGCGGTGGGGCTGTACCAGGAACTGACGGGGCATCCGCTGGCGTTGAGCGAATACTATGATCGCAGCTATCTGCGGGGGGTGCAGGCGGTGGCGTCGGGTGCGGGGATCGATCCACAGGCGGCGGTATCGATGGTGCTGCGGCGGCAATCGAGTTTTGCCGACACCAGTTTTCTTTCGAAGCTGCTGCTTCTGGCGCGCGACCGGGCCACCAATTTGCGGTTCGCGCGCGATTACTCCTTCCGCGACCTGAGAGCGAACAATGCGATTCTGCTGGGGAACGACCGGTCGAATCCCTGGGTGCAGCCGTTCGAGTCGAAACTGGGAATCCGCTGGCAGTTCGATAAAGCCGGGGCGGTGTATTATCCTTTCGATACCCGGACCAACCAGAGCTATGTGACGGGGCAGCCGGGCGAAGCGCACGAGGGCTTCTTTTCCATCGCGCTCCTGCCGAATTTGGGAGGCACGGGCAATGTCCTGCTGCTATCGGGGACCGGGGGCAGCGCGATCAATGCCGCCGCGGATTTCCTGGCCGACGAGCATGGGCTGGCGGAGCTTCGGGGCAAGCTGCCTGCGGCAAGGGATGGGGCGTTTCCGCCGTTTGAGGCGCTGGTGCGGGCCAAAGGCCGCTCCGGGCTGGCGCGCGACGCGGAAATCGTGATCTGCAGGCCGGCGGGGAAATAGGTTAGCCTGTCTCTTTACGTAAAGAGCGAAGGCCCGCACGCGCTAGCAATAGTGGGACTTTGCTTTCTCAAGAGGCTTTAACCTCAGTCCAGACAGTGAATTACCTTGCCGGGAGGGGTGCGCCGACCTAATATACCGGGAAGGAAAAAGTCCCGATCAGCCAGCAGTTGGAGAAACCATGAAAGCCACGATGCTGTTTGCGGGAATCCTGATTTCAGGGTCCCTTTTTGCGCAGGAGGCCATCCCGCGCCCCAAAGTACTGGGGGTCGCGCACATGGCCGTCTATGTCAAGGATCTCGCCAAGACACGGCAGTTTTACGAGAAATTTCTAGGCTTCGCCGAGCCGTTCACGCTTCCCGATAAGGATGGCAAGGGCGTCCGGATCGCCTTCGTCAAGGTCAACGACTACCAGTATTTCGAGATTTTCAACGAGAAAGACCGCGGGGAGGGGCAGCTCAACCATATCTCTTTGTACACGGACGATGCCGACCGGATGTATGCCTATCTGAAGTCGAAGGGCGTGGCGGTGCTGTCCGATAAAGGGAGCGTCGGCAAGGGCAAGACGGGGAACAAGAATTTCAACGTGAAGGATCCCGACGGCCACATCGTCGAGATGGTGCAGTATATGCCGGATAGCTGGACTGCCAGAGACAAGGGCAAGTTGATGCCGGCAACACGGATCTCCGATCACATCATGCACGTGGGGATTCTGTGCGGGGACCTCGAGAAATCCATGGCATTTTACGGCGGCATTCTTGGCTTTCGCGAGTTCTGGCGCGGCAGCGGCTCGCCGAACATGTTGAGCTGGGTGAACATCCGGCCGGCGGAGGGGCAGGATTACATCGAGCTGATGCTCTATAACAAGCTGCCCGCGCCGGACGCCCGCGGCGGGAAGAATCACGCATCGCTGATGGTGCCGAATGCGGAGAAGGCGCTGGCGGAACTGAAGAAGCGGGAGGCCGAAGGACTGTACACGCCTCCCGACGGCAAGCCGATCGAGATTCAGGTGGGCAAGAACCGCAAGCGGCAGATCAACCTGTACGATCCGGACGGGACGCGCATCGAGCTGATGGAGGCGAACACGATTGATGGCAAACCCGTGCCGGATTCGACGGCGCCGGTTCCGCACCCGAACGCGGGAAAGTGAGGATGGCGATGAGACGGACGGGATACGTGCTGGCGGCGGCTCTGGTGTGCGGCGCGCCGGCGATTGTTTCGGCGCAGGAGGCCGCGTCGCCGTGCGCCGGGCTTCCTCCGGGCAGGCACGCGGTGCTCGAGAGGTTGACGGCCAGCCTGAATCTCACCTGCGCGCAGCAGCTCAAGATCGAGCCGCTGCTGCACGATGAAGAGTCCGTGACCAAGCCGCTGCTCAAGTTCACTTCGCTTCCGGCGGAAGAGGAGCAGGCGATGATGACCACCATCAAGCTGGCGGCGCGCCGCCAGGTGCGCACTCTGCTCACGCCGGAGCAGCAGAAGGGGATGGATGCGGAAGTGGACGGCGTCTCTAAGGGCGGCAAGAAAAAGGGCGGCGCGAAGAAGGCGGATGCCGCGGTGGGAATCGAAGGCGAGGAGACTTTGTGCCAGGCGATTGCGGCCTATGCTGCCCTGACGCCGGAAGAAAAGAACACCATGCTGCTGAAGGTGAAACAGGCCGCGAGAGCCGACGACGCCCTGCAGCTTACGCCCGCTCAGCAGAAGCAGTTGGACGCGGAGATCCAGCAACTGAAAGCGGGGCATTGACCGACCGCAGTTTGCGAAAAGGAGTCCGTTCATGCGTACCAGGTTCGTTACGCCGCTGTTTGTGCTGGTCCCCCTGCTGTTCATCGGCTCCGCTGCCGCGCAGACGCCGAGCGCCACGGTGGTGGGAAGGATCGTGGATGCTTCCCGCGCCGGAGTGACCGGCGCCACCGTTCGGGTGCGCAATCTCGAAAACAATGAAATCCGTACCGTGCAGACGCAGGTGGACGGCGAGTACACGGTTTCCAGCCTGGTTCCGGGCCGGTATGAAGTGACTGTAGACAAGGAGGGCTTCAAGCAGCTCCACGAAGGCGAGTTGGAACTGCAGGTGGACCAGACAGCGCGCGTGGATGCCGAACTGCAGGTCGGCGCGGTCTCGCAGTCGGTGGATGTCATAGCGAGCGTGCCGCTGGTGAATACCGAGACCGCGACGCGCGGCGATATCGTGACGCCGCGGGAGATTAATGAAATGCCGCTCAACGGGCGGGACTTCAACGATCTAGCTTACATCGTCGCCGGGGTGCAGCCGGCGGAGCAGGGCGGCAAGGGGTCGCCGTACGTGGCGAACGGTTCTCGCGCCGATTCCACCAACGTGGTGATCGACGGCGTGAACGACGAAAATCCGCGCGATGCCGGGGCGCAGGCGAGGCCGCCTTTGGATTCGCTGCAGGAGTTCAAGTTCCAGACCTCGAATTATTCCGCCCAATACGGCCGGCTCGCGGGCGGGGTGGTGAGCATGGTGCTCAAGAGCGGCGGCAACCAGTTTCACGCGTCGGTTTTCGAGTACGTGCGCAACGATCTGTTCGACGCGCGCAATTTCTTCGACCAGGGCAAGAGCGAACTACGGCGCAACCAGTTCGGCGCCACCATCAGCGGGCCGCTGACCATTCCGAAGCTGTACAACGGGCACGACAAGACTTTTTACCTGGTCAGTTGGGAGAGCTACCGGCAGGTGGCGGGCTCGAACAGCATCGGGGTGGTGCCTTCGCTGCTGGAGCGGCAGGGCAACTTCACGCAATCGTACGACGCCACGGGGAAACCGATTCTGATCAAGGATCCGCTGGCTTCGGGCTCCTGCACGGCGACCAATGCCAGCGCCTGTTTTCCGGGGAACGTCATTCCGGCGAACCGCATCAGCCCCATCGCGCAGCAGCTGATGGCGTACTACCCGACGCCGAATCTCACGGGTGCGAACAACTTCATTTCCAACATTCCGAGCCCCGACAGTTGGGACAGTTTTCTATTCAAGGTGGACCAGAAGCTTTCGGACCGCGACACGCTGAGCGGGCGGGCGCTCGAGCGGTGGGAGACATCGACGAATCCGTATTCGGGAAGCCCGGTGGGGAGTTTCGGAGCGACCACGAGCTCGGGCCAGGCGCTCTATGGCATTTCGGAGACCCGCATCATCACGCCCAACGTGGTCAATGAAGCGCGCATGGGGCTGACCCGCACCATCAGCAACGAGCTGAGCGCGCACCAGGGAACCGACTGGGCAGCGAAATATGGAATACCCGGAACGACCACCGATCCCAAGCTGGAAGGCTTTCCGAAGTTCAGCATCACGGGATTCGAAACGGTGGGTGACAGCACGTCCGACCCCATCAGCTACGTGGTGAACAATTACAACTGGAACGACACGCTGACGTGGAACAAAGGGCGGCACTCGATTCACGTCGGGGGAGACATTCTGCGGGTGCAGTATTACCAGCCGACGAATTCCAACTTCAACGGGACCCTGACGTTCAACGGCAAGGTGACGGGCGACGGCATCGCCGACTTTCTGTTGGGCAATTTGAGCAGCAGCTCGCGCAAGATCGGCACCGTGACCAACCACATCTACCAGACGGCGTACGGCGCTTACATTCAGGACGACTACAAGATCCTGCCGAACCTGACCCTCAATCTCGGGCTGCGGTATGAAATCACGCTGATGCCGACGGAGAAGTACGGGCAGGAGACGAGCTATGTGCCCTCGATCGGGAAGGTGCTGATGGCGGGGAGCGTTACGCTGCCGAACTGGCAAAGCATCGTGGGCAACGCGGGGCTGACCGGGCTGGTGGACCTGGCGAGCAACTACGGGCTGCCGAAATCGCTCATCTACAACAACTTTAATAACATCGCTCCGCGCTTCGGGCTGGCCTGGCGGCCGTTCGGCAACAATCGCACGGTGATTCGCGGGGGCTACGGCATCTTCTACACGGGGATGCGGCTGAGCGCGATTCGCACGGACCTGATGGGATCGTTCCCGTATGCGGTTTCGCAATCGTTCACGGGGACGACCAGCGGAGTGGACCCGCTGACGCTGGCGAACCCGTTTCCGGATTCGCTGGCGAAGTTTTCCGGAACCACCACGGCCAACGGTTTTCAGGTGGACGCGCCGACGCCCTACCTGCAGAGCTGGAATTTTACGATCGAGCGCGACCTGGGGAAGGGCGTGGCCATCGAGGCGTCTTATGCCGGAAGCAAGGGCTCGCACCTGGGGCGCAAGTACGATCTCAACCAGGAGATCCGCACGCCGGCGTTTACGGTGCGGCCGTATGCCGGCTACGGCAGCATCTCCTATTACATGTTCGGCTCCGATTCGGAATACGACGCCGGAACGGTGACGGTGCGGAAGCGTTTCGAGCACGGGCTGACGTTCCGGGCCAATTACACGTACGGGAAATCGATCGACGATCAGTCGGGACTGAATTACGCGGGCGACGGCGGGTATCAGGGCGCGCAGGATTCGTATGACCTGGCGCTGGAGCGCGGGCGCTCGGATTTCGATATCCGCGACGTGTTCAGCATGGATTTCGTGTGGCAGATCCCGCTGCGCGGCAATATTCTGATTCGCGGCTGGCAACTGGCGGGGCTGGGCACGGCGTACAGCGGGCAGCCCTTCACTCCGCAGCTTTCGGGGCCTTCGGCCGACCTGGCGGAAGCCACCCGGCCCGACCGCATCGCTTACGGGACCGTTCCCAACCCTTCGGTGAACGCCTGGTTCAACCTGGCGGCGTTCCCCTCGGTGCCGGATTCGGCTTTCCGCTGGGGCACTTCCGGGCGCAATATTCTGGACGGCCCGGGCACGGTGGCGATGAATGTGTCGCTTTCCAAGAATTTTGTGGTGAGCGAGCGCAGCCGGGTGCAGTTTCGCTGGGAAGCCTTCAATGTGACCAACCACACCAACCTGGACCTGCCGAATGTTACGCTGGACAAGGCCAATGCGGGCACGATCACGGGCAACAAGCCGGCCCGCATCATGCAGCTCGGATTGCGGTATTCCTTTTAATAAGGAGGGTTTTCGTGAGCGTAACCAGGCGAGAGTTTTTGGGTGCGACCGCGGCGGGGGCGCTGGCCGCAGGGACGCTGGCGGCCGATGGCGGCGCGACCTCTCTTCCCACGCGCGTTCTGGGCAGGACGGGCGCGCATGTCTCCATTCTGGCGATGGGCGCGGGCAGCCGCTTCCTGATGTACAAAGAGGAGGATGAGGCAGTCGCGGCCGTGAAGCGCTGCCTGGACCACGGCATCACCTACATCGACACCGCCGACGATTACGGCAAGGGGCATCTCTCCGAACAGAACGTCGGAAAGGCGATCCAGGGGCGGCGGCAGAATATTTTTCTCGCCACGAAGATCACGCCGCGGGGCGGGGATGAGGCGCAGCGGGCGGTCGAACTCAGCCTGAAATCGCTGCAGGTGGACCACGTGGACCTGCTGCATATCCATTCGCTCACGGATGCGGACGACCTGGCGGCGATCGAAGCCAAGGGCGCGGTGCTCGAACAGTTGTACAGATTCCGCGAGCAGAAGATGACGCGCTTCATCGGGATCACGAGCCACACCGACCCCACGGTGCTCAAGACCGTGCTGGAGCGCCACGATTTCGACTGCACGCAGATGGCGCTCAACGCGGGCATGGTGTGCATGACCAACGGCGGCAGGGGCAAAGGCATGGTGCCGAACGAAGCCATGAAGGCGAGCTTCGAAACCACGGCGCTGCCGGTGGCTGTGCGCAAGAAAATGGGAGTGCTGGCGATCAAGAGCTTCGCGCAGGATGCGCTAATCGGACAGGCGCCTGTTGAAAAGCTGCTGTACTACACGCTTTCGCTGCCGGTGACGGCGGCGGTGGTGGGGATGCCGAAGCTGGAGCACATCGACGACAATGTGCGGCTGGTGAAGGCGTTCCGGCCGCTGCCGGAGGCGGAGATGCGGGAGCTTTCGGGGAAGCTTTCGGCGAAGAACAAGGTGGCGCTGGAGGAGTTTTTCAGCAAGCACGTGGACTGTTAGGAGCGGGAAGGCGCCGGCGGTACCGGTCGGGGGGTACACTGGTTTGCAGGGATGCAAATCAATCGTTCTCCGCAGGTGTTTGACGCCGTCGTCATCGGGTCGGGCGCGGGGGGCGGCACGGCGGTCAAGGTCCTCACGGACCGGGGCCTGAACGTGGCGCTGATCGAGGCCGGTCCGATGCTCAATCCGGCGAAAGATTTCAAAGAGCACGTCTGGCCATACCAGGTAGACCATCGCGGCGCGGGAGCGCACGCCGAACTGTATTTCGGGCGGCAGCAATGGAGCTACTGGGCTGCGCCGGTGGGCTATTGGGAGATTCCCGACGAGCCGTACACGGTGGCGCAGGGAGACCAGTGGCGCTGGTTCCGCTCGCGGATTATCGGCGGGCGCACGAATCATTACGGGCGCATTTCGCTGCGCTTCTCCGACTACGATTTTCAGCCGGAAGACGGACTGAGCGACGCGTGGCCGGTGACCTACGACGAGATGTCGCCGTGGTACGACAAAGCCGAAGGCTTCATCGGGGTCACGGGCACAAAGGAGGGGCTGCGAACCGCGCCGGACGGCAATTTTCTGCCGGCGATCTCGCCGCGGGTGCACGAGATTCTGATTCAGAAATCGTGCCAGAAGCTGGGGATTCCGTGCATCCCATCGCGCATGGCGATGCTGACGAAATCCATCAACGGGCGCGCGGCGTGCCATTATTGCGGGCAGTGCGGGCGAGGCTGCATTTCGGCATCGGCGTTTTCTTCCAGCCAGGCGATGATCTTCCCGGCGATGAAGACGGGCAGGCTGACCATGATCACGGGCGCCATGGCGCGGGAACTGATTGCGGACGGCTCGGGCAAGGTCACGGCGGTCTCGTATGTGGACAAAGCCACGCGCACGGAGAGGCAGATCCGGTGCAAGGCGGTGGTGGTGGCGGCGAGCGCGTGCGAATCGGCGCGGCTGCTGCTGAATTCCAAATCGCCGCGATTTCCGAACGGGATCGGCAACAGTTCGGGGGTGGTGGGTCGCAACCTGACCGATTCGGTGGGCTACTCGCTGGGCGGCTACGTGCCGGCTATGGCGAACCTGCCGCGCCATGACAGCGACGGCATCGACGGCATGCACGTGTATGTGCCGTGGTGGCTGTACGGGGACAAGCGGAAGAATTTTCCGCGCGGGTACCATATAGAAATCGGCGGCGGTTTCCGCATGCCGCAGATCGGCTCGTTTCACGCCGAGTGTGCGCGCGCGCAGGGCTACGGAAAGAAGCTCAAGGACCTCATTCGCGAGCAATACGGGGCCTCGGTTTCGTTTTCCGGCCGCGGAGAGATGATCCCCAACAAGAACAGCTGGTGCGAGATCGATCCGGAGCGCGTGGATGCGTGGGGAATTCCGGTGCTGCGCTTTCACTTCCAGTGGAGCGAAAACGAAATCAACCAGGTGCGCCACATGCACGACACCTTCGCCGCGATTATCGAAACCATGGGCGGGCGGGTGAGCGACAGGCGGCCGGATGCGCAGACGGCGGGGATCTCTGAAGGCGGCACCATCATCCACGAAGCCGGCACGGTGCGGATGGGCAACGACCCGAAGACCAGCGTGCTGAACAAGTACTGCCAGTCGCACGAAGTGAAGAACCTGTTTGTGTGCGATGCGGCGCCGTTCGTCAGCCAGCCGGACAAGAACGTAACGCTGAGCATTGTGGCGTTCGCATGGCGGGCGAACGAATATCTGGCGGAGGAGATGAAAAAAGGCAATGTCTAGCGGTCTGGAGTATTCGCGGCGCGACCTGCTGCGCCATATCGCGATTTCGCTCAGCCTGGGAGCCGCTGGCGAGCGTGTGCTGACCGCGCAGGACGCGCAGCACGTGCATGATGCCGTGGCGCAGGAGAAGTCGGCGCAGAATGGAACCTACAGTCCCAAAGCGCTCACCGCGCACGAGTATGCGACGGTGGAGCGGCTGAGCGATCTGGTAATTCCGGCCGACGAACGGTCGCCGGGCGCGCTGGCGGCGAATGCCGCGGCGTTTCTGGATTTCCTGTGCTCGGCCAGTGACGAGATGCAGCGGATTTACACCGGCGGGCTGGAGTGGCTGGATGACACGATGCGGCATCGCTACGACGGCGTGGATTTCGTGACCGCAAGCCCGGAGCAGCAAACGGCGCTGCTGGATCTGATCGCCTTCCGCCAGAGCCGCGCGGAATACCCGGAACTGGCCACGGGCATCGAGTTCTTCTCGTGGGCGCGCAATATGATCGTGGATGCGTACTACACGAGCCCTGTCGGTATTAAGGAGATAGGATACATGGGGAACCGTGCGATGGCGCATTTCAGCGTGCCCCAGGAAGCTATCGACTACGCCATCAAAAGAAGTCCGTTCGCTTAGGGGCGGACGGGAGCCCCTTGCCTCCCGGCGCAAATTCCTACTATCAGACCTGAATTCGCTTGAATTCTCCACAAAAACCAGTTAACCTAATCCCATCTGTCACGAGGTTAGTGTCTACCCGCCGTCGTTGCACGCGGTACTAGCGCGCGTCCATTTAAGGCCAAAGGAAAGGACTTATGAACCGCTTTCTAGTAGTGTCCCTGGCGGCACTGTTCATCGGGGCCGCCGTTTTGAGCGCCCAGGTTAACGGCAATGTGAACGGCTCGGTGGTCGATTCGTCCGGGGCGGTGATTCCGGAAGCCACCGTGAGTCTGCAGTTGACGGGCTCCAGCAGCATTGCATTTACCACCAAGACGACTTCCGCGGGCACCTTTACTATCGTGTCCGTGCCGCCGAATACTTACGATCTGTCGGTGGAAGCCAAGGGCTTCCTGAAGGCGGTTGTCAGCAAACTGGAGGTTCTACCAGGGCGCACGATGGACGTGCCGCCGGTGAAGATGTCGATCGGTACGACGTCGCAATCGGTGGAGGTGACCGAAGTGTCGAACACGGTGGAGACAACGAGTTCGGACGTGTCGACGACCATCACCAAGGCGCAGATTCAGGACCTGCCGACGATGAACCGCAGCCCTCTGGGCTTCCTGCAGACGCAGGCGGGCATCAACGACGCGCGCGGGAACACGACGGTAAACGGGCAGCGTTCGAGCTTCGTCAACGTGACGCTGGACGGGGTCAATATTCAGGACAATTTCATCCGCCAGAACGACATGGACTTTCTGCCGAACCTGCTGCTGCTGGACCAGGTATCGGAAGTGACGGTCTCTTCGTCGAACGCGGATGCTTCCTCGGGCGGCGGCTCCTCGCAGGTGACGTTCGTGACGCCTTCGGGGACCAACCAGTATCACGGAGCGGGATACTGGTCGAACCGCAACAGCGCGCTGGCAGCCAATTCCTTCTTCAATAACCAGGCTGGCGTGAAGAATCCGTTCCTCAATCAGAACCAGATCGGCGGCAAGCTGGGCGGGCGGATCGTCCGCGACAAGCTGTTCTTCTACGTGAACTACGAGGCGTACCGGCAGAGGCAGCAGACGAGCGAGAACTACACCGTGCTGACACCGAACGCGCGCAACGGCAACTTCACCTACCTGGTGAACGGACAGCCGCAGACGGCAAACCTGCTTTCGCTGATGGGCGTGCAGACCAACAGCGTGACGCAGGGCCTGCTTTCGCTGGTGCCGACGACGATTAACAACTACAACCGCGGCGATTCCTCGGCTGCGCTGCTGCGGAATACGGCCGGCTACCAGTTCAACGTGCGCGACAACCGCACGCGCGACAACCTGACCGGCACCTTCGATTACAATGTTTCGGCGCGCAACGCGCTGCACCTCAGCGTAGTGTATAACCGCGACATTCTGGACCGGCCGGATGAAGACGCCACGTTCCACACGGTGCCGAGCGTGATCAACGACGACGTGACGCACCTGGCATCGCTGTCGTGGCGCTTCAATCCCAGCCCGACCCTGACGAACCAGGCGCGTTTCGGATTCAACCTGGCGCCGGCGCTGTTTGTGGCACAGCCGTCGGGGCTGCCGTTCTTCGTCTCCGGGACCTCGTATACGAACCCGATGAATTCGTTCCTTTCGCAGGGCCGCTACACCAATACCTACAACTGGGGCGACAACGCGACGTGGCTGCACGACAAACACACCGTTTCCTTCGGTGTGCAGGGTGAGAAGGTCACGATTCGCGCCTACAACTATGCGAGCATCATTCCCAGTTACGCGCTGGGATTCGGCACCGGCAACCAGGGCCTGGTGAGTTCGCAGTTGCCGGGCATCAGCTCGACCGATCTTTCCAGCGCCAACACGCTGCTGGCGACGCTGGCCGGATATCTGAACACGGATACGCAACTGTTCAACGTGACGTCGCGCACTTCCGGCTACGTGAACGGCGCGTCCAACCTGCGCAACTACCTGTTCAGCAACTACGCGGCATACGTGACCGATACGTGGCACGTGGCGCCGCGCCTGACGGCAACGCTGGGCGTGCGCTGGGACCACTACACCCCGGTGGACGAAGCCAACTCGCTGGTGCTGCTGCCGGTAGTCGAAAACGGAAACCCCATCGCGACCATGCTGGACTCGAACCTGACTTTGAACTTTGCCGGGTCGTCGGTGGGGCGGCCGTGGTATTCGCCTTCGATGCATGAATTCGCGCCCAACGTCGGGTTTGCGTGGGACGTGTTCGGCGACGGCAAGACTTCGCTGCGCGCGGGCTACAGCATCTTTTACGTAGACGACAACCTGGGGCAGTCGTTGAGCAACAGCGTGACGACCAATGCAGGCCTTTCCACTACGGTTTCCAACACCGGATTGAGCGGATTCATCAGCAACAATCCTCCGGGTCTGAGCGCGCCCGCGTTTGTGGTGCCGCGGACGCTGTCGATGAACTACGCGCTGAACCCGTCGGGCAACGCCACGGCCATGCCGGACCCGGGTCTGACGTCGCCGTACGTGCAGCAGTGGAATATCGGCATCGAGCATTCGATCAAGAACACGGTTTTGAATATCCGCTACGTGGGCAATCACGGAGTGAAGGAGATTCGCGGCCTGGACTATAACCAGGTCGTGATCAGCGGGCTGCTGCCGGCGTTCCAGATCGCGCAGCAGAACGGTCTGCTGGCGCAGAAGCAGGGGCTGGCGTTCAGCCCGGTATACAACGCCAACGTTCCGGGCAGCCAGCCGACCACCTATTTCAACGCCATGCCGAACGGTGGATACCTTACCAATTCCACGGCCATCAGCTACATTCAGACCGGGCAGGTGGGCGAGTTGGCGAACTGGTATCAGACCAATCGCATCAACGGGCCGTACAACTATTACAACAACCCCAACACTCTGGGCGCGAACCTGCTGGAGAACTTCAGCACCAGCAGCTACAACGCACTGGTGGTGGAAGCCATCCGGCGCATGAGCCACGGACTTGGATTCCAGGCCAATTACGTGTTCTCGAAAGTGCTGAGCGATTCGCAGAATAACCAGCAGACGGATTTCGAACCGCTGCTGGACATGAACAACGCCAAGATCGAGAAGGCGCGCGTGCCGGGCATGACCAACACGCATGTATTCAAGGCGAACTTTACCTACGACCTGCCGTTCGGAGAGAACCACAAGCTGGGCAGCAATCGGATAGTCAACCGGGTGGTCGGCAACTGGAACCTCGCCGGCATCTTCACGCTGCAATCCGGCTCGGCGTTCTCGATTCTCGATGGCGCTCGCGGCACCTTGAACCGCGCCGCCCGCTCGACCTACAACACGGTGAACACGACGCTTACGCTGCCGCAGTTGCAGCAGTTGTTCCAGGTGCGGATGACCGGCGCCGGTCCGTATTACGCGGCCGCTTCGGCCATCGGATCCGACGGGCGAGCGGTGGCTCCGGACGGGACCGCGGCGTTTACCGGGCAGGCATTCTACGAACCTGCCGCGGGGACGATCGGCCAGTTGCAGCGCGGTATTCTGGACGGGCCTTCGGTGTGGGATTTCGATTTCAAAGTATCGAAAGATATTCGCATCACCGAGCGGCAGAGCGTTCAGATCCGGATGGACAGCAGCAACTTCCTGAACCACACGACGTGGTATGTGGGCGACCAGACTACGACGTCAACCACGTTCGGCAAGATTACCAGCCAGTATTACGGGAATCGGCTGATCCAGTTCGCGCTGTATTACAAATTCTAGCTGTCAGCGACGAGCTGTCAGCCATCAGCTCGTTATTCCGTAAGGAATAACTTCTCCTGGCTGCGAGTAGGAATCCATACCGCCCGGTCTAAACGGCCGGGCGGTTTTTTGTGTGAGCCGCGGGTGGGGGCGCGAGCCGACCCGCGCGTGCGAGCCGGCTGCCAGCTAACACTTGTAGTCCTGGAACGTCGAGTGGCGGTCGGAGCCGTGATCCATGGCGATATCCTGGCGCTCGTAATCGATGTGCAGAGCCGAAACGATCATGATGGCGTTGGGCACCTGCATGCGGATGGTGTAGGGGTGAGCGGGATCGCTGTGGATGCCGGGGAACAGCTCGGAAACCAGGAAGTGGCGGCAGGCGAGCGGGGGAAACTCGTCGAGCTTCTTTTCGGCGACGCGGCCTTCGGGGCCGAATAGCTCCAGGAGCGGGGCGCCGGTCTGGTTGTCCTCGAACTCGATATTCATGATGGCCAGAATACAATCGCGCTTGGGGGCGGCGGGCGTGCCGATCAGGTGGACGCCGGAGACGATGTAGTCGGTGGCGAGTCCGCCGCGTTCGATGACGCCGCGATAGCTTTTGGCGACTGCGCCGCCGGGGCGGAAATGAGTCCACGCCACGCGGCCCCAATTCACCGCGTGCACTTCGATTTTGTTGAGCGAGTGCGAGGTCTTGGGAATGGTGGCGACGCCGAAGCCGCCCGAGAAGCCGTCGGGGAGCGGGAGGCCGCGGGCATCGATGCGGCAGCTTTGAAATTCGGCGAGGCGCACCAGGCCCTGGTCTGTGAGGGCGGAGGGACGGACGCGATCGGCCAAGCGATCGTCCTGGTTGGAGACCCAGGCGATGCGGCCCTGGTCGTTGGTGATGAAGGGCAGGTTCCAGAGGGCCGCTTCCACCCAGCGGCTGGAACTCAGGTACATGCGCGATTCCAGTTCCACGCCGCCGATCTTGAAGCCGCGGAAAACCATCGGGGTGTAGATGAGCGCCTGGGCGGGGAAGCTGTGGTTGGGACCGTAGGGGGTGGCGCGCGCGGGCTTCATGGGCGCATCGGCGGTGAAATGCAGCGGATGTTCGACGGTGAAGCTGTTGCCGGTGCGGCCTTTCATAAGGGTATAGCCGAAGGACACCCGTTCGCTTTCGTTGCGCACCACGATGACGCCGCCGTCCTGCAGTTTCGGCTCATCGAGCGCGACGATGGCAAGGGCTTCGCCGGCGGACTCGGCGGGTTTGAGATCGGCCGTGCGATAGAGATTAGTCTGGTGCGGGCGGAGCGAGTATTTGCGCTCGACCACGGTGCGGCCCATGCGGTCCACCACCCGCACGGTGCCGTAGGATTCCTCCTCGTTGGGATTGAACAGCGCGAATGCGCAGTGAAATTCGGAAAGGGGCGGCACCGGCATGGAGTAGTTGAAGTGGCCGACCACCTGCTGCGGCGGCGCCGGATGCGCGTGGACGTTATCGAAATTGTGCGGCAGGTTCCAGCGCACGAAGCCGGCGCTGAAGAGATCGCCCGCATGCGGGACCTGGTGGGGCGACGGGGCGACGCGCACCTTGGCGCCGCCGATCAGGGAATCGCGGCCGGTGAGTTCCTTCATATTGACCAGGGTGGGGCGCATGGCGGGAATTTCGAGCCGGCCGTCGTTATCGAGCTTGACTTCCTTGCCGGTGGAATCGAAGAGCAGGATCTGGTATTCGGTGGCGTAGTGGTGATTCTGGTAGCCTTCGACGCCGGGAAAACAGGTTGCCGTGAGAAGCAGTTCGGTGCTGAGCTGCTGGGTGGGATCGACCACTACGAAGGGAGCGGCCACATCCAGCCAGCAGACGTTATCGGACGGTACGGTTGCCAGTGCGGTTTGCGGAACGGGGTATTGCGCACTTGCCGATGCTACGAAAAAGGAACCTGCAAGACCCGAGAGAAAGACACGCCGATCGATAGTATTCATAGGAGCCCCCCTGAGTTCGTTCACTTATGCTATGCCGCGGGGCGGCGAGATGCAAGCCGGCCCGAAAATGCAAAACGCCGGCGGGAACATTTTGTCCGGCCGGCGTTTTGCTGGAAAACAATACTGGGTTCAGAAGCTGACGCGCACCTGGAACTCGATGATGCGGCCGCCGGGATCGACCGTACCGGAGATATCGCGGTAGGCCGAGGTGATCTGCCCGAAGGACGCGGAAGTGGTGCTCGCGCTCGGCAGGAAGTTGGTCACGTTGAGAACGTCCAGCGCGCGGGCGCTGATGAGCAGATCGACCTTTTCGCCGATGCGGGTGTGCTTGCTGAGGCTCAGGTCGAAGTGGTGCTGCCAGGGCAGGTAGACGTACCCTTCCCAGCCGAGCTGGCCGGCGGGGGCGGGGCTGATGTAGGGCGCGTTGGGATCGACCTGCGCCGGCGTCAGACCGCCTTCGTTAAAGGCAGCCAGCGTGTTGGTGATGAGGTTGGTGTTGTTGGTGCTGCTGAGTCCGGCGGTGGTGGACCCGTTATTCAGGGCCGGCGGCGGCAGGAAGTATACGATGCCGCCGAGCGAACCGGGATAGCTGGTTTTGTAGACGCCCATCATGCTCTGCAACTGGCTGGAGCTGATGTTGTGCAGCACGACTCCCTCGCCGGCGGAGCCGCCGTTGTTGAACGTGCCGAGACCATTGAGGAACAGGGGAGTGCCGGACTGCAGGCGGACCACACCGGCCAGTTCCCAGCCTTCGATGGCCTTCCGCACAACCGGATTGTGGACGCTGGAAGCGAACGCGCGGCCGGCGCCGAACGGAAGTTCGTAGACCCAGTTGAGCTTGATAGCGTGGCGGATGTCGAAGCTTTCGGGGACGCGATCCAGCCCATAATTGCGGAGCGTGGTGGGAGTGGAGAAGTCGGTCGAGCTGGCGGTTGCACCGTCAGAGAGAGCCTTGGCGAAAGTGTAGCTGCCCTGGAGCAACAGGCCGTTGGTGAGTCGGCGGCGCAGTTCCACCGTCATGGCATCGTAGTACGAGGAACCGCCGTTGGTCAGCAGGTAGGAATTCCCGCTGCCCACCGTGGGGTTGACCACGAAGAGGTTGGCCGGATAGTTGGCGGCGGTCAGGTTCGCCATGCGCGCCGAATTGGTGGAGATGGCGTTGGCGAAGGAACCGGCCTGTCCCATCATCAGGTAAGTGGCGCTGGTGGAGTCGCTGGTGGTCCCCAGAGCTGTTGAGATTATGGGGATCGCCTGCTGCCCCGGCAGCCCCTGGTTGCCGAAGTTGACGACGCCGGTGTTCTGGAAAATGTTGCCACCGCGCGCGATGGCGAGGTTGTTCTGCGCGATCTTGAACTGCTGCAGGAAGCCGTTCTCGAGGATGTTGACCTCGTTGAGGGCGAGCTGCCGCCATTCCTTCACGCCGTGGTTGCCGTTATAGCGGACTTCGACCACCGTGTCGCGCATCAGTTCGCGCTGGTAGCCGATGTTCCAGCTCTGCACGTAGCCGAGTCTGAGGTTGGGATCGAACCCGTTCAGGCTGCAGGTGAAGCAGGGAGTGATGGGATATTGCGGAGACGAAGGCACGGGACGGGTGGGGATGGTCGGGTCGCTGAATTCGACGCTGCCGGGAGCGCCGAAGTACTGCGGATAGCTGGTGGGTGACACCGAGTCATCCTGGGTGACGCCCTGGTTCGAGCCGTAGATGCTGGTGTAGACGTTCATGCCCTCGCGAATGCTGGAGATGTTGTAGCCGGCGCGGAGCACGGCCGCTCCCGCGCGATGTCCGGTGATCGCTCCGAGGAACCCTTCGTGCGGGCTGAACGAGTAGGCGGCGCCGATAGCGGGCGCCCAGACCGGCGGCATCGAGTAGGTGTTGGCTCCGGTCAGCGGCGTGTAGACGGGGTTGACTCCCCCGCTGGCGCCCGGCTGGAAGAGATTGCCGACGCCGGAGATGCCCCAGAGAGACTGATAGCTGACGTTGGAGTATAAGCCATCGAGGTTCGAGAAGGAGAATTCCTTTTCGACGCGAAGACCGGCGGTCAAGGTCAGGTTCGGAGAGACGCGCCACTGATCCTGCACGAAGAGGCCGAGTTCGCGAACCTGGTCGCGGTCGATGGAAGGCGTTGCGCCGGTGTACTGGTGCGAGCCCTCGCTGAGGGCCTGCGTCACGGTAGTGCTGGAAACGCGGCCGACCAGATCGGCATACATGTTGGCGGCATAGCTCAACTGGGTGCTGCTGGCGCCGGGCAGGTTGGCAGCCGTGAAGATCGAGGTGCTGCCGGTGAAGACCGGGTCATTGGAGGCAATGCCGAATGCGATGCGCGGAATATCGCCCGTGCCGAAGATCGACTGGAAGACGTTGATCTGGTCGAAAGTGCCGCCGAACTGGATCTGGTGCGAGCCCTTGATGAACGAAACCGTATCGCCGAAGTTCTTCACCGGCGCGTTGCGGCGCTGCGGGGAAGTGGTGGTGGCGACGGAGGTCAGGGAATTCGGGCCGGGCGAAGCGAAGGTCGGCGAATAGCCTCGCCAGGTGTTGAACAGGCCGGGGTTGACGGCGTCGAAGAAGAGCACGGTGCCGCCGTTCAGGCCGGCGCGCACTTCGTTCGTCAGCCGGGGGCTCAAGGCGCTGCGCAAAGAGAGGGTACCGTCAAAGCGGTTGCTGCGCTGGCCCGTATTGACGTTGCTGAAGAGCACGGTGCCGGCGCCGGGCAGCACAGGAACGATATTGTTCAGGAAGTCGGGAATCGAAGTGTACCCATCGAAGTTGTACACGAACGACAACTGATGCCTCTGGGTCACGTTGTAATCCAGCCGCATGGTGTAGAAGTTGCGCGAGTCCGTGCCGGTGGGAGCATAGCCGACGTTCTCGGTGTTGTAGTCGTTATTGGTGAGCGAGTTCGGCTTGATGATTCCGCCGGAGGCCAGCGACGTTTCCTGGGCATAGGTCTTGGAGAGGATGGGGTCCAGCGTGGTGGGATAGGGCCGCACCCCGGCGGGCAGCGTGGCGTTGGCCTGCTGCGCGAGCTGCAGCAGGTTCACCTGGTGCAGGGCGCCGGCGGAGTCCGTATAGCTGAAGATTCCACTTTCGGCCGACGGCGTGAAGACGTTGCGGCTATAGGAATTGGTGCCGGGATAGCGATAGAGTTCCACGTTGCCGAAGAAGAAGAGCTTGTCTTTCTTGATCGGTCCGCCGATGTGGCCGCCGTACTGGCGCAAGTGCACGATGTCGCGCGGCAGGCCTTCCTGGTTGTTGAAGTAGTAGTTGGCGTTGAAGAAATTGTTGCGGCCCTGCCAGAAGGCGCCGCCATGGAACTGGTTGGTGCCGCTCTTGGTGACGAACTTGATCTGCGCGCCGCCCTGGCCGGTGGAGTCGACGCCGGCGGCGGAGGTGCTGAGGGTCACTTCTTCCAGCGCGTCGACGGAAGGCATGATGTAGCTGAAGAACCCGTCGCTGGATTTCAGCATGTTGTCCTGCGTGTTCATGCCGTCGATGGTGACGTTGAGCGCGCCCTTGGGAAGGCCGTTGATGGTGGAGCTGCGCGGCGTGGTAGGCGTCGAGGTGCCGGGGAGGTCCACGGTGAGTTCGATGGCGTTGCGCGTGGCGAACGGAAGATCGGTGAGCTGCTTGTCCGTGAGGGTACTGCTGACTTCAGCGCTGGTGGCCTGCACGACTTCAGCGCCCGCGGACACGACGACCGTTTCGGTGGCCTGGCCGATTTCGAGTTTCAGGGGAACCGTGGCTGGAACACCGGGTTCCATGGCCACGTTGCTGACGGTTGCGGTTTTGAATCCCGGTTTGGAAGCAGAAACGCGATATCTTCCGCCGGGAATCTGCGGGAACGCGTATTCCCCGCGATCGTTACTAACGGTCTTCACAACCTGGTTGGTCGCAATATTGGTCAGAACGACTTCGGCAGCGGGAACCGCCGCGCCAGTCGGGTCCGTAATGGTTCCGCCCAGAGTTGCGGTACTGCCCTGTGAGAATGCAAGAGTGGCGCAAACCACGAGCGCCACTGGGAGCGTCCATTTTAACATTTGTAACCCCTTGCACAGAATTCAAGAATTTGGACGATCATACACCGCCGGGCCGGCGTTACGCAAGCGATTTCATCGGGCGAAGTGAATATTGCAGGCGGGATGCGAGACAATACTTGCCGAAGCGCTCTCAGCGGGACAAAAATATCGGCCTTCCCCGGCTGGAAACGTGCGCCGCCTATACTGGGAAGAGCGGCTGATCCGGCCTATATCGGCCATGCCTGCTTACCTTTTTTGAGGAATTCATGCCCGTATTGATTGATGCCATCGATGTGAAACGGAGGGCCCGAATCGAAATCGACAACACTCCGTACTCCTGCCTCGACGTGGAGGTGAATACGCCTACCGCGCGAGGCGGACAGACGCTGGTGCGGCTGAAGATGCGGAACTTGATCACAAACGCGGTGTTCGACCGGACCTTCAAGGCGGGTGAGAAGTTCAGAGAGCCGGATCTGGAGACGGTTCCGGCTTCCTACCTGTACAGCGATGGCGAGGGTTCTTACTTCCTGGACCAGGCGACTTATGAGACGCTCTCGCTTGCCGAGAACATAACCGGCGACGCGCGGGACTTCCTGATCGAGGGAGGCATGGTCGAACTGTTGAAGTACAACGGCAATCCCATCGGCCTGGAACTTCCTCCGTTCGTCGACCTGGCGGTCGAGTTCACCGAACCGGGCGTGCGCGGCGATTCGTCGAGCGGCAGCGTGACCAAGCCGGCGAGGCTGGAGACCGGTCTGGAGATCCGGGTTCCCCTCTTTATCAAACCGGGCGAAAAAGTAAGGGTATCGACGGAGACCCGCGAGTTCGCGGGGCGGGCGTAAGAGGAGCTGTAAGCAAACGCACCAATCCGCCTGGCGGAGATGAGCCGGTTTCGCGAGCTGCTCCGCCTACGGATCATGCTGTTCTTCAACTACCGGGGCAGCCGCGGCCGTAAAGGCCGGTATCTCGCTGCCTGCATCGCATTCGTTCTTGTTGGCGCCTGCGCCACTGCCAGCACCATCAGCACTTTCACAAGCAATGACGAGGGCTGGACCTCATTAGGATTCCCGAATGTCGCCGGCGCGCCGGACTTCGCGCTGACGCCGCTCAATTCCGGCGTCACGTACAACGCAACGGGAGGAGATCCCGGAGGCTATGTTTCCAAACAGGACCCGGATGGAAACTGGCAGTATTTCAGCGCTCCGGCGGCTTTTCTTGGGGATCAATCGGGTGCGGCCGGGGGGAATCTGACGTTCGAGGAGCTCATCATCACTACCTTCGGGCAGCCGGCGCTGAATCCGCAGGGCCCACTGGTAGCGCTTACGAACGGAACCTTGACGCTGGTTTATGGCGGCGGCGGCTTGACGCCTGCGATCTCCGGTACAGCGTGGAATTCGCTTACGGTGCCTCTTTCCGCCGCGTTGTGGAAGGTGTCCACTCCCACGGGCGCCGTGGCTACCTCGGCGCAGTTCAACTCCGTTCTTTCGGGGCTGACGGGGCTGTTCATCCTCAGCGATTATTGGACCGGGTCGGCCAGCGACGGGGAGATCGTGGGCCTGGACAACGTGGACCTTCCCGGCCTTGTGCCGGAGCCGGGGACCGCCACAGGCTGTCTGGCCGGACTCTGGATCATGGCCGGAGTGCTCCGGAAAGCGAAGAGGCGCTGACGGACCGCGGCATCTCAACCGAGAATCTCGAAGCGAAGGCCGCCGAAAATCGATGACCCCATCGAACCGTCCATAGATCCGATCCCGAAGTAGACGCCGAGATCGTCGCGGTACTCCAGGTGACCGCTGTAGCCGCGGATGACGGTGGTTCCATTCAGGGAAACATCGGCCGTCCGCGTGAGGGCGTTGTAAGCCATTTCCAGGCGGACCAGGGCGGGCGAGGGCGGCAAGCTGACGGCCGCGCGGATGCCGTCCCAGCCATCGCGGATCTGCCTGGTAGCGATCAGCTCGACGCCGTTCCCTGTAACGCTGAAGCCGGTATCGAAACGAGGGGCGAACTGACCGGGGTCAACGGCGATGGCGGCATATCCGGTCTCAGGGCGGAGCGATGCGGCCACCCGCCAACCGCTGCGGAAGGCCCTCCCTTTCTGCCGCAGGGTGAGGCGCTTGTGCAATTGGCCTTGATCCGGGGAAAGGCACCGCATGGCGACAACGGCGCCGCCCGGGAACTGCCGGATGGCGCGCTCGGTAAGCTCGCGGTGGATGCTGAAGCCGGCCATTTCGGCGGTATAGCCCGCCGGAAAGTCGATGACGCGCTCTTGCGGCGGCAACCCGCGGAGCCGGTCTCTGAGCCGCCATCCCCCATAGAACACCGACAAGGCCGCAGTGGCGCCGCCCGCAAGCAGGGATCGCCGCGAGCGCGTCACGGCCCACATGCGGGCGAGGCGCGAATCGACAGCGCCGACGATCAGCGCGTCCGCCAATGCGGATGTGAATGCAGTCACCGGCGCGGGACGCCGGGCGGGATCGAATGCGAGCGCACGAGCCAGGTGCTTGCCAGCGGACGTATCCAGGTCCGGCCGCAGGCGATAGAACGCATCGCCGGGCCCGCGGCGCTGCAGCGCCGGCAGGCCGAACGGCGATACGGAATCGAAGGGCAGCGTTCCGCATAACATTTCCCAGGCAATCACGCCGAGCGACCACGTGTCGCTGGCCATCTCCGCTTTGCCCATGAGGTGTTCCGGGGCCATGTAGGCGGCGCTTCCCATCACATGGGTGGTAGTAGCCCGAGGCCGGCCGGCATCGCCGCTCAGGGCGATCCCAAAGTCGATCAGCAGCGGATGTTCGCCGCCTGCGCGCGGGACCAGAAGCACGTTTTCGGGCTTCAGATCGCGATGCAGGACGCCGCGCTGATGCGCATATTGCACGGCCTCCCCCATTTCGCGCAAGAGGCGCGCGGCCAGCAGGGAATCGAGTGGTCCGCGAGCCAGCGCATCCCGCAGAGTGCGCGCTTCATGGAACGGGAGAACCAGGAACAGGCGGCCATCTTCGGTCTCGCCGGAATCGATGAGACTGACGATTCCGGGATGATCCAGGCTCGCCAGGACGGAGGCCTCTTCGCGAAAACGCCGCCGCATCCACTCTTCGGTGGACCAGAAATCATGCAGAATCTTGATCACGACGCGGCGCGGGGCGAGTCGTTCGTCATAAGCCAGAAAGACCACGCCGGCGCCGCCGCGTCCCAGCACGCGATCCAGCCGATAGCGCCCCTGGATCAGACGCCCCAACAAGACGTGGCGCGGAGCGGGCGGTCCGGGCTCCAGGAAATCTCCGGCGCGGGAATGCCACGCGAACAGCTCAGCCAGTTCGGGATCGCCGGACGCGGCGATCGAAGCCGCGGGGTCAGGCGATTCGAGAGCTTTGGCCAGGCGGTCCGAAAGCTCTTCCCAGCGCTGCCACATCATGGGGAAACCTCATGCAACTGGCTGTACAACCACGCCCGGGCGGCAAGCCAGTCGCGTTTGACGGTGGCGGGCGAGATCTCCAGGTGCCGGGCAATCTCTTCAATCGACATGCCGCCGAAGTAACGCAGTTCCACAACCTGGGCCGCGCGTGGCTGAGCCTGTTCCAGCACGTTCAAAGCGCGGTCCAGGTCGAGTGCGGTCTCTTCGATGCGGCCGGTTGCGGATAAGGCATGTAGAGCGCTTTCCCGTGCCGGACGGGTGCGCGCGTAGTCCACCAGAATGCGGCGCATCAAACGCGAGCAGAGCGAAAAGAAATGGACGCGATCGTTAAACTGGACCGCATTGAGCTTCATGAACTTGAGCCACACCTCATTGACCAAGGCTGTGGGTTGGAGGAGGTGTCCGGGGCGTTCGGCGCGAAAATGCGTTTCCGCGATGCGGCGAAGCTCGGGGTAGGCAATTTCGGCGAGCCGGTCCCATGCCGCCCGGTTACCCAACCGGGTGTCGCGGAGAAGAGATGTGATCTCCCCTTCCTTGGGCACGGGGATATTCTAACCAAAAAAGTGGAGCGGGCGGTTATCGTCCGCCGCGGCCTGTCGGAGGTGCGCCTTCCGCACCCCCGGATTTCAACGCCGGCGTCGCAGAAACATAATCCAGCTTGGGAGCGAGTTTGCGGATGCCATCGAAGACGAAGAAGCGGGCGGCATCGTCGATGCCCACACGGCCGGTGGTCACGCCGCGATCTTTCAGCGCCTGCACGACGCGCGCGTAGGGGCTTTCATCCTCCTGCCAGACGCGGATATCGGAGCCCTGCTGGATGAGTTCGCGGGCGCGCATTTCCTCGAAGCCGGGCAATATCCAGGCGGGTTCGCCCTTGGCGGGCAGGACGACCGCGAAGGTGCGCTCGCTTTTGCCCCAGCGGACGCCAGTGAGGTAAAGCATGGCGGGGCCCGGTTCGAGCACGACGGCCTGCAGGCCGAACTCCTTCATGGCTTCCCGCAATTTGGCGATGCGGGCGGCGTAGGCGGCTTGGGTTGTGGCTTGAGTCTGCTGCATGGCGATGGTTATCCAAAGGGCTGATCGATGGCGGGGCTCTGTTTGGTGAACATGCGGGCGCCGTTTTCGGTGACGTGCATACAGTCTTCGAGCCGCACGCCGAATTCGCCGTAGATGGCGATGGTGGGCTCGTCGCTGAAGCACATGCCGGGCTGGAGCCGGGTTTTGTTGCCTTTCACGAGATAGGTCCATTCATGGCCGTCGAGGCCGATGCCGTGGCCGGTGCGGTGGGGCAGGCCGGGGACCTTGTAGCCGGGGCCGAAGCCGGCATCGGTGATGACTTTGCGCGCGGCGGCGTCCACCGATTCGCAGGCCGCTCCCACTTGCGCTGCGGCGAGGGCGGCATCCTGGGCTTTGCGCTCCAGTTCCCAGACCTGGCGCTGGCGCGCGGTGGGCTTGCCGAAAATCACGGTGCGGGTGATATCGCTCTGATAGCCTTCCACGGTGCAGCCATCGTCGACCAACACGAAATCGCCTTCTTTGAGGGTCTGCGGCTGGATGCTGCCGTGGGGGAAGGCGGTGTACTTGCCGAAGATCACCATGGCGCCGCCGCGGTAGCCGAGTGCGCTGTAGGCGGCGGAGATGTACGCGCTCAATTCGCGCTGGTCCATGCCTTCTCGCAGGGTCGAGAGAGCGGCTTTGTAGGCTGCGATTGTGACATTGTTGGCGTGCTGGAGCAGGGCGATTTCGGCGGGCGATTTGATGACGCGGCAGCCCACGGTCACGGGGTCGGCGGAGACGAATTCCAGCGCCGGAGCGGCCTGATGGAGCCCATCGTAGGTGGCGAAGCGGACGCGCTCTTCGATGCCGATGCGGCCGGAGCCCGCGCCACGGTCCCGGAAAGCCTGCACCACGGTTTTGTACGGCTCTTCGGCTGAGCGATCGAGCCGCGCGTCGCCGCTCAGGCCGGCGATCTCCTCTGTGGCGACCCATACCGCTTCGCCCGCAGCCGGCAGAATCAAAGTGGCGTTCGCCCGTTTGCCCGTGTAGTAGAACATGCTCGAGCCGGATTCCATGACGATCGCGCCGAGCCGGTTTTCGCGCATGAGGCGGCGCGCCTTTTCGATGCGCGCCTGGCGTTCCGCATCGGAGATGGGCTGGACGCCGTCCGTCATCGGTTTGAGGTTCTTGATCACGGGCGGAAGTGTGACATTGATGGCCTGGCGGCGCTGGGCGTAGAGAGCGCCCGCGACCGCGGTGCCGAGAAAAGTTCGCCGCCTCATCTTAAACTCCCAGTTTAGTCGGATGCTGCGTGTTCCACTCGGTGTGGTGCTCGTAGGCGAGCGCGACACGCAGCGGCGACCCCTCTTCGTAGACCCGGCCGAGGAAGCCGATGGTGAGCGGCAGGCCATTGACGAATCCGCATTTGCACACCACCTCGGGATTGCCGGTGAGATTCGTTGTGGTGAGGAAGGACTGCGGCGGAATGACGATGACGTCCCAATCGGCCATGAACTTTTCAAATTTCTCGATGAGCAGGGTGCGGGCGCGCTGGGCGCGCAGATATTCGACCGCGGGAATGATGCGCGAGCTGCGGAAGGTGTTGGGCCAATCGCCGGGGCGCTGGCCGCGCAGTGTGCGGACTTCGCCATCGCGGGTGATATCGTCGAAAGCCGCGGCGCCTTCGGCTTCGAGGAGGAAGCGCATGCCGGTGAAGCCTTCGTCGTAATCGACGGGGGTCATTTTGACGCCGGCGCTCGCGAGGTCTTTGAGGGCCTGCGCGTAGACATCGCGCCGTTCCTGGGCGAGTTGCGGGTTGCCGCGACCGCCAAATCCGCCTCCGCCGCGTCCGCCCTGCTGCGGCTCGAAACCTCTCTGAAATACGCCGACCTTGAGCGTGTGCAGGGGGCGGTAGGGCTGCCAGTGGAAGGGGTCGCTGGTGACGCTGCGGTCATGGCCGTCGGGACCGTGCATGGCGTTGAGCACGATGGCGAGATCCTCCACGCCGCGGCAGATGGCGCCGATCTTGTCCATTGTCCAGCTCAGCGCCATGGCGCCGTGGCGGCTGACGCGTCCGAAGGTGGGGCGGAGTCCCGCGGTGCCGCAGACGCCGCTGGGGGAGACGATGGAGCCGAGGGTTTCGGTGCCGATGGAAAAGCCGACCAGGCCCGCTGAGGTGGCCGAAGCGGATCCGGCGGAAGAGCCGCTGGAACCGCCGGTGTAATCCTGCTTGGTCTCATCCCAGGTCCAGGGGTTCTTCGTCTGGCCTTTGAACCAGAGATCGCCTTGCGCGAGCGCGCCCATGGAGAGCTTGGCCATGAGCACGGCGCCGGCTTTGTTGAGGCGATCGACGGCGGTGCAATCGGCATCGGGGACGCGCTTCATGAAAGGCTCGGCGCCCCAGGTGGTAAGAATGCCTTTGGTATCGAAGAGGTCTTTGACGCCGTAGGGGACACCGTGCAGGGGCCCGCGATACCGGCCGGCGCGGATTTCCTTATCCGCCTGGGCGGCGCGGTCGAGGGCGAAGTCTTCGGTGAGGGTGATGAGACAGAGCAGCTTGGGCGAATACGTCTTCATGCGCTCGAGGTACATTTTCGTGAGCGCGGTGGAGGTGATGGCGCGCGACCGCAGCAGCGGCGCGAGTTTGGTGACGGGGTAGAAGGCAACGTCTTCGATATTCTTGGGGCGGCGAACCGAACCTTTACCCGGAATGGACGTGTAGAAACGCTGCGCGCCGCGGATGGGCTTGCGGTCCGGCAGGCCGGGATGGAAAGCGAAGGAGGGCTCGGTGCCGTAGGGGACATCGACCTGGCGCAAGGCTTCATAGTTATAGAGGGCGCGGTTGACGTTGGGAAGCATCATGTCGATTTCCGCGTCTTCAAAGTCCAGGCCGAGCAGCACCAGCGCGCCTTTGAGCTGATCCTTGGTGATGCGCATGGGTTGCTGCCCGAAACCGCCCTGTCCGCGTCCCCCGGCGCCGCGCCCGCGGCCAGCGGCGGGCTGTTGCGGGGCAGCGCCGCCGGTGGTGGCGGGCGGTTGTTGCGCGATTGCCGGCCGCGCGGCAGTGAGCACGGTGAGGAGTTGAAGCCAGGTTCTTCGGTCCATAGGGATACATTCTATCGGAAGAGCGCGGGTGGATCTGAAGGGGTGGGCAGCCGGCAAGCGCGAACGGCAAAGGCGGCTCGCTCCGGCCGCGGGTCCGTGTAGCGTCTCGCTTAGCCGGGAGCGGTGCTCCTGTTGATATACTCGCGTGCATGAAGTGGTTTTCGCTTTTCCTCTGTTTGTCCCTGGCCGCGTTTGCCCAGGACGAACCCCCGGCGGGACCGGGCGGGCGTGGGGGCCGCGGGCGCGGCTCGGAAGATCCCATCAACGAGCGGACGTTCTCCTCGCTGCGCATTCGCAACGTCGTGCCGGCCTTCATCTCCGGGCGCGTCTCGCAATTCGCCGTCTTCCCCGACAGCCCCAGTCATTACCTGGTGGCGGAAGCGTCGGGCGGCATCTGGCTGACTTACAACGACGGCACCACGTGGACTCCCGTATTCGACAACTACGGCTCGTATTCGATCGGGACCATCACGATCGATCCCAAGAATCCCACCACTGTCTGGGTGGGGACGGGAGAGAACAACGACCAGCGCAGTGTGTCTTACGGCGATGGCGTCTATAAGAGCGAAGACGGCGGGCGCACGTGGCACAACGTGGGGCTGAAGTTGAGCGAGCACATCGCCCGCATCGTGATCGATCCGCGCGATTCGAGCGTGGTGTACGTGGCGGCGCCGGGACCGCTGTGGAAGGGCGGCGGCGAGCGGGGATTGTACAAGACGACCGATGGCGGCAAGACGTGGTCGCAGAGCCTGATCAAAGTCGGGGAGTATACCGGCTGCTCGGACGTGCTCATGGACCCGAAGCATCCCGATATTCTGCTGGCGGCGACGCACCAGCGCGAGCGGCGCTACTTCGGCATGGTGCATGGCGGTCCGGAGAGCGGGCTATGGCGGTCGCTGGATGCCGGCAAGACCTGGACGCGGGTCACCGCCGGATTCCCCGGGTTCGGCGACCTGGGACGTATCGGGCTGAACTACGCGCCCAGCGATTCGCAGATCGTGTATGCGCAGGTGGAGGGTTCGAACGGGCGCGGCGGGCTCTACCGCTCGACGGATTTCGGGGCCACCTGGACCAAGCAGAACAGCTACGACGAGCAGGGCCAGTATTACGCGAAGGTGCAGGTGGATCCTGCCAATCCCGACCGCGTCTACGTCATGGGGCTGAACATCATGGTTTCCGACGACGGCGGCCGCACGCTGTCGGTGCTTCCGACGCGCAACAAGCACGTCGACAATCACGATATCTGGGTCGATCCGCACAACGACGATCACTACCTGGTGGGCTGCGACGGCGGCGTGTATGAGAGCTGGGACCGCGCCAACACCTGGATCTTCAAAGCCAACCTGCCCACGGCGCAGATGTACGACGTGGCGGTGAGCGAAGATGCGCCGTTCTATTACGTCTACGGCGGCACGCAGGACAACAACAGCTTCGGCTGCCCGGCGCGCACCAGGAGCTCGGCGGGCCTGATGAACAGCGACTGTTTCGTCACTATGGGCGGCGACGGTTTCTACAGCCGCGTCGATCCGAAAGACCCCAACACGATTTATGCGAACATGCAGAACGGCGGCATGGTGCGGTTCGACCGGCGCACCGGCGAGCGTGTGAGCATTCAGCCGCAGCCGGCCAAGGGCGATCCGGCGATGCGGTGGAACTGGGACGCGCCGGTGATGATCAGCCCGTTTTCGAACACGCGGCTCTACTTCGGCGCGCAGCGGCTGTATCGCAGCGACGATCGCGGCGATAGCTGGCGCGCGATCAGCCCGGACCTGACGCGCAATCTCGATCGCAATAAGCTGCCGATCATGGGCAAGATCTGGCCCATCGAAGCGATCCAGAAGAATGTCTCGACGGCGCTGTACGACAATATTTCGGCGCTGGCGGAATCGCCCAGGCAGGAAGGGCTGATCTACGTGGGGACCGATGACGGACTGCTGCAGATCACAGAAGACGGCGGCAAGAACTGGCGGAAAGTGGAGAAGCCCGGCGGCGTGCCGGAGGATGCATACGTGCAGCGCATTGTGGCGTCGCAGAGCGAAGCCGGAACGGTGTATGTGGCTTATGAAAATCACCAGAACGGCGATTTCCGCCCGTACCTGTTGAAGAGCACGGACAAAGGCCGTACCTTCGAAAACATCGCGGGCAACCTGCCGGAACGGGGCGGCGTGTACGCCATCGCGGAGGATTACAAAGATCCGAAACTGCTGTTTGCGGGCACGGAGTTCGGTTTGTACTTCAGCAAGATCGGCGGTGAGAAGTGGATTCCGCTGCGCAACGGGCTGCCTACCATCATGGTGCGCGACCTGGTGATCCAGAAGCAGATGGACGACCTGGTGATCGGCACTTTCGGGCGCGGCATTTACGTGCTCGACGATTACAGCCCGCTGCGCGACGCCACGCCGGAACTGCTGAGCAAGGGTGACACCATCTTCCCGGTGAAGTCGGCGCTTTCGTATATTCCGAGCTCGATTTTCGGGGGCGGCACGGGCGACCAGGGCTCGGCGTTCTTCAGCGCGCCGAACCCGCCGGTGGGCGCGGCGATCACGTATTACCTGAAAGAAGGCTATCGCACGAAGGCGCAGGAACGGCAGCAGCGAGAGCGCGCGGCCGTCGCGCGCGGCGAGGCTCCCCCTTATCCGACACCCGAAGAGTTGCGCGCCGAAGCGCAGGAAGAAGCTCCGGCGATTCTTGTCACCGTGACGGACAGTGAGGGCAAGGTAGTGCGCCGGCTGGATGAACCGGCGACGGCGGGTATTCATCGCATCACGTGGGATCTGCGCGCGCAGGGCATGAACGCCGGGCGAGGCGGCTTCCCCGGAGGTGGGGGCGGCGGTGGCGGACGCGGCGGCGCGGGCGGCGGCGGTGGACGTGGCGGCGCAGGTGGTGGCGCGGGCGGCGGAGGCGGCGCGGGCGGCGGTGAAGAGCCTCCCGCGTTTGCGGGTCGCGGCGGCGGTGGCGGCGCCCTGGTGGTGCCGGGCCGCTATACGGTCACCCTGGCCAAGCGGATCGACGGCGCCATCACGCCTCTGCCCGGTTCGGTCTCCTTCGATGTGGTGGCGGAAGGTCCGTCGACGAAAGAGGATCGCGCCGCGCTCGAGGCTTTCCAACAGAAGGTCGAGAAACTGCAGGCGGCATTGACCGCGACCGAGGAGGGAGCCACCGATGCGCGCACGCGGCTGGATGCCATCCAGCGCGCTATCGATGCCACTCCGGCGCTTTCGTCCAAAGTCAACGAACAGTGCCTGGCGCTGAAGAAGAATCTCGACGATATCAATCTGGCGCTGCGTGGAGACACCATCTGGCGTTCGCACAGCGAGGGAGTTCCGGCGTCGATTGCCGAACACATCCAGGCGGCGGCCGCTCCGCTGCGGGGAACGACCGGACACCCGACGAAAACGGCGATGGAGCAGTACCAGATCGGTTCCGATGAGCTGGCGACTACGCTTCCCAAACTCCGCAAGCTGTTGGATGTCGATATCCGAGCCCTGGAAAAACAACTGGATGCCGCGGGCGCTCCGCCGACTCCCGGCCGGCTGCCGGACTGGAAAGGCGGCGGCAAGTAAACAGCGCCCCAGCCCAGGCGCCGATGCCGCGATTCGCGCGGCCTTCCGGGCGTTTTGTTTCGGCGTTTCGGGCCGGTTATAACAGGGGACCGGCCCGAGTCTCCGGCCCTGTTTAACCCCGGGAAACCCGGTACTGTAAGCTGTTAAATAATCATTACGCCGCGCGCAATCGCGTGCTAACTTAGAGCGGTGTGCATGTTGGAGTCCTTCGCACTGTCAGATAAAGGGTGCGTTCGGAGCAATAACGAGGACTACTGCCTGATCGAGCCTGAGCTCGGCCTCTACGTGCTGGCGGACGGTATGGGAGGGGCGAAAGCCGGCGAGCAGGCCTCCAAAATGGCCGTGGAAACCGTGGCCGAAACCGTTCTCTTCGCCCAGCGCCGTGATTCCCAGGTGCTGCTATCCGCTGTCGAGGAGGCGAACCGCCGGGTGCTCGAGGCGGCGCAGAGCGATTCCGCCCTGGAAGGCATGGGCACCACCCTGGTAGCGGCACTGGAAATCGATGCCGGCCTGGCCATCGCCAGCGTGGGCGACAGCCGCGCGTACCTGCTGGACGACAATGGTTTCCGCGTCATTACCGACGACCAGACCTGGGTCAATGAGGTGGGACGCCCGTTGGGGCTGGATGAGGAGAGTTTGCGCAACCACCCTATGCGCCACGTGTTGACAATGGCGATTGGCGCCAGCGCTCCCCTGACCGTCAATTACTATTCGGTGCCGCTGCAACTGCGTGCGCTGGTGTTGATATGCAGTGACGGCCTGCACGGCGTGGTGGAAGAGCCCGCCCTGGTGCAGATTCTGAGATCCGGGCGCGAGGGTTCGCTGGAGCAGACCTGCCACGAGTTGATCGATGCCGCCAAGCAGGCGGGCGGTCCCGACAACATTACTGCAGTTTTGATGAGAAAATCCTCCTGATTTGCCTACCTATGGGTAGGTGCCGAAACTGTCGATTCCCCTAATGCTTCTGCTGGCGCTGCCGCTGGCGGCCCAGATTGCCATTCTGCAGATCCGTGTAGTGGATGGCGACGGGGCTGTGCATTTGCCCGGCTCGCGCAGCGCCCGGGCACTCACCGTGGAGATTACCGACGAGACCGGCCGGCCGATCGAGGGTGCGGCGGTCAGTTTTCTGCTACCCGAGGAGGGTCCTGGCGGAGTTTTCGCGAACGGCCTACACACGGAAGTGGCCGTAACCGATGCCGCCGGGCAAGCGACGTTGCGGGGCTTGCAGTGGAATCGCACGCCTGGCCGGTTTGGAATCCGCATCGTCGCCTCGCGGGAGCAGGCGCGGGCGGGCACCATTTCCTATCAATACATTGCGCCGGGGTCGGGAAGCGCGGCGCGCGCCCCGGCTGCACGAGCGCCGGAGGCCCCGGTCCGAGCGGGCTTGCATCCGGCGGCAACCGCGCCCACCGCACCGGCCGCGCGCTCTAAGGCCAGGTGGGTGGTATTGGCTGCCGTGGCTGCCGGAGGCGCCGTGGCTGCGGGTTTCCTGGCCGCGAAGCAGGGGACGTCTACCCCGACGGGCGCCGCGGTTTCCGCGCCGGTGCTCTCCCTGGGCACCCCGACCGTCACGGTGGGAAAACCATGAAACTGCCGGCGCGTTTGCTGATCTTCGCTCTACTGCCGGCGTGCGCGGCTTACGCGCAGTTTTCCTTGTACCAGGTGAACGGCGGGGTGGAACTGCCGGTGGGGACGGCCTTCGATTTCGGCGCCGTGGACGCGGGGGCGCAGGCGTCCGTGCCGTTCCGCATTCGCAATACCTCGGCAAACCCGGCCACGCTGGCCGCGCTATCCGTGGGTGGCGTCGGCTTCTCGCTGACGGCGCCGGCCGTGCCGGTCACGTTGGCGTCGGAGGCGGCGCTGGATTTCACGGTCACTTTTCAGGGCGCCACAGCGGGCCTGTACAGCGCGGGTCTTGAAGCCACCGGGATCTCCGTGCTGCTGATGGCTGAAGTGCAACAGGGGCTGAGTTACGCGGTTTCGACGAACTCCGGATGGCAGCCGCTCATCACCGCCGGGACGCCGGTGAGTTTCGGCAGCGTTGCCGCAGGCGCCGCCAACACGGTTCATTTCCTGGTGCAGAACCCTTCGGCGCTGTATCTGACCGTGCCCGCCATTTCGGTGCAAGGCCAGAGTTTCGCGCTGGCCGGGACTTCTCCGAGCGGGCTGCTCCTCGGCCCGCAGCAGAACGCGGCATTCGATATCGTGTTCACGCCGCCGGGGGGCGGAACTTTCAGCGGGTCGCTGCGCGCGGGCAACCTGGTCTTCGCGATGGGCGGAATCGGTATTGCGCCACCGCTGCCCGCGCCTTCGGTGACGCTCTCGCTCGCGCAGAACGCGAGCGCGCAGCAGGGCACTGCCGCAGTGACTTTTGCCGGACCTGTTCCCTCCGACGCGGCCGGGAGTCTGAGCCTGAGTTTTCAGCCGCTGGCGCCGGGGGCCACGGATCCGGCCATCGCCTTCGCATCCGGCTCCACGACGGTGCCGTTCACCGTGGCGGCAGCCGATACCCAGGCTCAGTTCGGCGGAAGCGCCTCCGCGCCGTTTCAGACCGGCACCACTGCCGGAACCCTGGTGCTTACGGCGAGCGTGGGCAATGCGACCGCGCAGCAGAGCATCGTGATCCCGCCCGCCCCCGTGACCGTCACAGCGGCCCAGGCGTCGCGGGGCGCGGGTTCGATTACCTTACAACTGATTGCCTTCGATAACACGCGCAGCGCGGGCAAAATCGCTTACACGTTTTTCGATGCACAGGGCAATCCGGTGCTCCCTGGGGCCATTACCGTCGATAGCAGCGCCGATTTCGCGGCCTACTTCGCTTCGTCGACCAATGGCGGGGTGTTTTCGCTGACGGCCGTGTTTCCTGTGAGCGGCGACGCCGGCCAGATCAAATCTTTCCAGGTGCAGTTTACGAATTCCGCCGGGACTTCGCTGACGCCGCAAACGCAATTCTAGAGCAGGCACTGAGTGGGGATTGCCGGCGCGCCGGGATTCGCGGCCAGAAATGAAAAAGCCGACAATCTGCATTGCCGGCTCCGTACACGGCCGCTCTCCGGACGTTACCGGAAAGCGCCGTCTCCTGTTCGCTCAAGCCCTTAGCAGTTTTGCCGGAGCCACTCACGGAAGGCATCGCGATAGAGGATGATCCCCTTGCGCGAATAGCGCAGGTACCCTTGGCGCCGGAACTGGTTCATGTAATGGGTCACGATCTCGCGCGAAGTGCCGACATATTGCGACAGCAGTTCATGCGTGAACGGAACCATGCGAACCGAGCCGTCTTCCTCAGGGATTCCCAGGCGCTCGGAAAAGCGGATGAGGGAGCGCGCCAGGCGCCGCGCGATGTTGTCTACCGAAAAGCTCTCGATGCGGTGCGTGAAATCGATCGTGCGCTGCACGAGAATCTGCAGCAGCGCCACTGCGAGGCGCGGCCGTTTCATCACGATGTCTTCGATTTCGCTGGTGGTCCAGGTCATCAATTTCGTGTTTTCGAGAGCGGTAGCCTGTTCGGACCGGTGAGGAAGATTGAGGAACGCCGATTCGCCGAAGAATTCATCCGGCTGGTAAATATCGACAACGACCTGGTGGCCGTCATCGGCCAGGCGCGACACCTTCACTTTGCCGTCGATGACGAGGTAAATGCTGGTGGACGGCTGGTCCTGGTTATAGATCATCTGGCCCTTGCGATACTCCACGATGCTGGAGCAGGGCAAATGCGCCAAGGGATCTTCGAGTGGTTTCTGCGGGGCTAGGACTGTGGGACTGGTTGCCATTGTCTCCTCCTGAAAGTTTTTCATTCACCTACTGGTGCTGCTCCGGCGCGCAAGCATCGGATATCGGCTCGATCGTGCGCACCTTGAAAACGGGCCTTTTTCCGTCCTGGTTCGATGTCCCCCGGACGGTTACTTTGTGGCCCACATGTTTAGCGAAGCCTTCCGTTGGGAAGCCATCCGCCTCCAGGTTTGCGATTGGACTCATCGTCCGGTCGTCAATGAGAACGTATTGGCCGTCCTGCTCATCCACGCAACCGGTTAACGAAGCTCCGCCCTTCTTGGGATGAGCCTTGGACTCAGACTGATTCGAACTCTGTTGTTGCAGCGGCGCCCGGCCCCCCGCGACAGCAAACGGGGCCGGCTGCGCGGTGAACGAGAGGGCGGGGAAAACGGCCAAAATCGGAATTGCCAGGTGACGATTCATCGTCCTCGGTTCCAGCGCGGAGAAGAGCACTTCGCGTGCCAAATGATACTTCTCTTTGGGTTGTGAATGCAACGGCATTTGTAACCCGCACGTACTGTTAAGGATAGCTAACGGCAACGAGGAATCCCCGGACGCGTCTGGTGCGATCTCGCAGTCGCCTTCGTTACCGTGCCGGAAAAAGTTTACGCGGTGAGTTATGCTCACCCCGTTCCCGCGAGGCGTTTCGGATTTCACACGGCCAAGTGCTGGAGAAAACCGGGGGCAAGCCCGAGCGTGGCGCACGCGGGCACAGTCCGCCGGTCGTATTATGGAAGGGTGCCCGCCGTCCGGCGCTCGCCCTGGGCGCTCATGATCGTCAGCGCCGCCGCCGCGCAAAGCTTCACCGCCCCCGCGGGAATTCGTCCCGCATACCGCAGAGCCCATGCTTCGATTCTTCCCGGCGGCCGGATCGTCGCGCCGTTAGGCCAGGAGTATGGGACGCGCGGAAGCCCCTTCGGCCTGGCGGTGAGCGCATCGGGCAATACCGTCGCAACAGCGAATATCGGGCCGTGGCTGGCGGCGATCACGATTCTCGATCGCGCTCGCAACGGGCAATGGGAGAGCCGCAACATCAGCGCCCACACGGTGGGCGCCCCGTTCGAGGAATTCGCACCGGCGGACTGGCATTCCGTCTCGATCGGCGTGGCGTGCAGCGGCGACCGCGGAGTCTATGTCTCGGAGGGAGAGTCTGGACGCGTTTCCTATTTCGATGGCGCCGACGAACGGCGCCGCGTTTTCGACCTCAACCAGGGCGGGTATGCCGACAGTTATAGCGGCGACCTCGCGCTGGACCTTTCGCGCAACGTACTATACGTGGCGGATCAGGCGAATGCGCGGGTCGCCGTCTTCGACACGCGGACGCGTCAGCTTACGGCATCCGTGAAAGTGGGGCCGCTGCCGTTTGCCATGACGCTCTCCCCGGACCGGCAGAAGCTGTACATTACAAACGCCGGGACCTTCCAATATCGGCCGCTACCCGACGTGGATCCGTCAAATCTCGCTGCCAGCGGACTGGTGTTCCCGGCCTTCGGCTTTCCCAGCGCAGAAGCCGTCTCGGGCGCGCGCCGTAAAACCGGACGCGGCCCAATCGACGTTCCGGGGTTGGGCGACCCGAACGCCAGGGAGGCGGATTCCCTGGCGGTGGTCGACGTCAGTAATCCGGCATCTCCCCGAGTGCAAGCCTTCGTGCGCACGGGCAAGCCGATTGGCGGAGACGTTGTCGGCGGCAGCAGCCCTTCGGGTGTGCTGGCGGCGGCGGGACGCGTGTTCGTGTCCAACGCGACCGACGATTCGGTGGCTGTCATCGATGCGAAGACGAACGCCGTCATCTCGGAAATTCCTATCCGCATCTCCGGCCTCGAAGGGCTGCGCGGCGTGCTGCCGCTGGGGATGGCATACGTCGAGTCGTCGGGCTGGCTGCTGGTGGCGGAAGCGGGGATCAATGCGGTGGGCGTCATCGATGCCACCCACGGACGCGTGTTGGGGCATCTGCCCGCGGCATGGTACCCCACGCGGGTCGCGCTGGACGGGGATACCGTGCTGGTGGCGAACACTCGCGGTCATGGCCAGGGGCCGAGCGGTCCGGGGATGTACCTGCCGGGGCAGTTGTACCAGGGGACCGTCTCCCTCTTTACGCTTCCCAAGCCGGACGAACTGGCGGCGGACACCGCTCTGGTCATGCAGGCGAACGGGTTCATCCCCGGCGCCACCGCGCCTCCGCCACTCCCGGCGGAGATACGCCACGTCGTTCTGATTGTCAAGGAAAGCCGCAGTTATGACGAGATTCTGGGGGACATCCTCTCAGCGTCGAACGGACCTGCCATGGGTCTGCCGTCGCTGGCGCGCCTCGGCGAACACGGCGCAGTGGACGGCAAGCACGTGCGCATCAGCATCCGCGATACGAATCTGACTCCGAATCAGCACGCCATGGCGCGCGAGTGGGCATTCAGCGACAACTTCTATTCGGATGCCGACGGCAGCGTGGACGGGCACCACTGGCTCGCCGGTGTCTATCCCAACGGATGGGCGGAGAGTTCGCTGCTCTCCGCTTACGGCGGCAATAAAGACTTCCGCCTCGGCGCCGCCCCGGGCAGGCTGGCATTTGCCGGGACCGCGGCCTCCGTGCAGCCGGAAGATGAGCCCGAGGCCGGCGGTATCTGGGAGCATTTTGCGCGCCACGGAATATCGTTTTATAACTTCGGCGAAGGCTTCGAACTGGCCGGCGTTGCCGAAGGCAGCGGTCTCGCGCCAACCGGCGCGCGCTTTGTGACCAATATGCCGATGCCGGAAGCGCTATATCGCAGCAGCTCGCGCCAATACCCGGGTTTCAATATCCATATTTCAGATCAGTATCGAGCGAACCAACTAATTCAAGAACTGAACGAGAAGTATGTCAAGACCGGGGCCGATCTCCCGCAGTTTATCTACATTCATCTGCCCGGCGATTTTATGCCGCCCGCGCGGCCTGAAGACGGCTACCCATATGAGGAATCCTTTGTGGTCGATAACGACTACGCGCTGGGCAGGATCGTGGAATACTTCTCACACAGTAAGTGGTGGAATCAGACCGCACTGTTTGTCACCGAAGATGACGCTGAAGGTGGCGCAGATCACATCGATGCCCATCGTACGATTCTGCTCTGTGCCGGTCCATGGATTAAACATGACTATGTCTCACATGAAAATGTGAGTTTCCCGGGGCTCCTGAAAACTATCTTCCGGCTGCTCGGGGCGCCGCCGTTGAATCTCTTCGATGCGGCCGCGGCCGGTCTGGAAGACTGTTTTGCGCGCGGGGCTGTCTCTTCCGAGCCGTTCCAGGCGATCAAGCCCGACAAACGTATCTTCGATCCCTCTTTGCTCCGCGCCCCAGCGGATAGTTCTCAACCAAAGCAAGGGGCTTCGCGGCCGTAATCGTACAACAACCAGGATTCAGTTTTGCGAATAGTGCGTAAGTTAGGTATTGCTTCCAGGGACGCGTATTCCGACTTACATCGCTTGTAACGAGGCCGATTGACCCGCACCAGGGGCCACGTTACACTCGACGCAGAGTCGAGTGGAGGGTAGGGCAACGGAGGGAACCGACCCGAGCGCCACTCAAAGACCAAAGTCGGGTCTGAAATCTGTACGGTACGCCACGCCGGCAGTGTGAAGCTTTCTTTCCCATAGAAAATAACGCGGGGAGCGGCAGCTCCCATATCGGAGACGAGAGGGATGAGAAGACACTTACTCTACGTGTGCCCGTTGTTGCTGCTGGGGTCAGCGGCGTGGGGGGCAACGTGTGAAAACGCAACGCTCAACAACTATACGACGAGCTCATTCAGTTGTACGCTGGACGGTTTGACGTTCAGCGACTTCAGTTTTGCAGTTCCAGGAGGAATGCCGTCGGCAGACGGGGTCAGTGTGGTTCCGGTGAACGACGGAACCGACATCGGCTTCATCTTTGACGGACCGTTCGCAGCGGCAGGAGGAATGTCGGACGATGCGATCCTTTCCTACATGATTAGCCAGAGCCTGGGTTCCTCTACAGTAATGATGGGCGATACGGTTTCGCTCCTCAGCGCCGGCGCTGCGGGTACCGGCGCCACGGCGCAAATTTCGGAAGGCATCTGCACCACGACTGTCCAGCCGAGTGGGGCGTGTATTCCTCCCTCGAACGCTTATAGCCTGCTCGTTGCGGAGAACGGCAACGGAAGCAACACACAATCCGATTCGGTGATGTTTGCAAGCGGTGTTACCTCGCAGAGCATCGTGAAAAACATTGTTGCTTCCGGCGGCAGCAGCAACTCCGGCGCGGCACTGATTTCGTCTTTCGAGAACACCACCCAGGTTGGTAATGGCGGCGGTGGCTCTCCGGGCGGCGGACCCGTTCCCGAACCGGGTTCCTTGCTGACCCTGGGCTCCGGCCTGGTGGCTACTTCGATGTTCATGCGGAGGAAGGCGCGTAAAAGCTGACGAAGCGGCAGGCTGAAAACCAGCTACAAGTTGTAATCTTGGGCGGGCCACCACGGTGGACCGCCCATTTTCGTATTTCCCACCAGTATTATCAATTCACAGGGACCCGATAAGACACTACCCACAGGCCGCACGTATCCGGGCGAACATTCACACGGACTTACAAAGTTGACCGATTTTTCCGGGCCACGCTACACTCGACTCAACAGACCAAAAGCGGTTCCAGTCAGGACCAGGCGCGCACATAGATACAACCGCTTTCTAAGACACTTACAGGGAGTGATGCTCCCTAAGCCGGAGGGACATAGATGGATAGAACGGTATTCTGCACGTGTGCTTTGTTCCTGGCAGTGCCGGTAGTTTGGGGATCGACCTGCGGCAGCAATGCCAGCCAGGATACGCTCAACTATTACGCTGCCAGCGGCTTCAGTTGCACTCTGGACGGGCTGACGTTCAGCGATTTCAGCTACATGGCATCCGCGGGATTGCCCGCGGACTCCAGCATCGTGGTGACACCGGTTAATGATGGTACGGATATCGGGTTCATCTTTTCCGGTATGTTTTCGTCCGCTGCGATGGAGTTTTCCGATGCCCTGCTTTCGTACACGATTACGGCGGTGCCCGGCCAGACTATGACTGGGGACACTGTAACGCTGAACAAGGCGAGCGCATCCGGCAACGGTGCGTTCGCAGCAGTCGGCGAGGGTATCTGCACCGGCGTGCAGAATGGAGCGGGGGCATGTCTGCCGGCCGGGAATGCGTATTCGCTCCTGGCGTTCGATAGCGGGAGCGGAGGAGGCGGCATGTCTTCCGATTCCGTCAGTTTCGCAACGCCGGCCACCACGCAGACGGTGATGAAGAACATCGTCACAGAGGGGGGGCTTGGCGGAAGTGCGAGCGTGACTGAGATCGAAAACACCACTCAGGTTCCCGGCGGGGGCGGCAACCCGGGGGGCGGACCGGTACCCGAACCCGGCCCGCTGCTGACGCTCGGTTCCGGCCTGATCGGCCTCTCGATGTTGATTCGCCGGAGAATCCGGAAAGGATTATAAAACCCGGTGACATCCATGATAAGGGCTTGTCCAGAGAAAACACACTTCTGGCCTGACTCAACGGAAGAGTTTCTTGAAGAGCAGTTGTAGGTCCGAGGAACCTGGCGCTGGCTTGTTTATGTGGATCCGT
>Ga0335085_10001206_pt1 | contig 58610 bp, 62 predicted proteins | sample Lox_Sample_45_FD_206712 | JGI IMG/M metagenome (GOLD analysis project Ga0335085, IMG submission 206712) | Soil microbial communities from Loxahatchee National Wildlife Refuge, Florida, United States - Lox_Sample_4.5 | ecosystem: Environmental > Terrestrial > Soil > Wetlands | place: USA...
CGATGCCATGGTCGGTCACTGCTCCTGCGCGGAGCACGGCTCCCTGCGGTCCGGGAATTTCAAAGGTGCAGAGTTTCATCCGGTCTGATTCCGTAGCGCCGGCGTCCCGCGCCGGCTTCGGCTTTGCTGGTAAATAGCGAACTGCCGGCGCGGGACGCCGGCGCTACGCTGTGCCAGCCCGCCGCGGCGGCCAGGTCACAGATTTCCGCGGGCGGCTTGCTCGCGCTCGATGGCCTCGAACAACGCTTTGAAGTTGCCCTTGCCGAAGCTGCGGCTGCCCTTGCGCTGGATGACTTCGAAGAACAGCGTTGGGCGGTCCTCCACGGGCCTGGAGAAAATCTGCAGCATGTAGCCTTCATCGTCGCGGTCCACCAGGATGCCCAGGTCTTCCAGATCTTCGACGGGCTCGTCAATTTGGCCCACCCGATGGGTCAGTTCGCGGTAGTAGCTCGAGGGCACGCGCAGAAATTCCATGCCGCGATGCTGCAGTTCGCCAACGGTGGAGATGATGTCGCCGGTGCCCAGCGCGATGTGCTGCACGCCGGGGCCGTTGTAAAACTCCAGATACTCCTCGATCTGCGATTTCTTGCGGCCCTGGGCCGGCTCGTTAATCGGAAACTTGATGCGCCCGTTTCCGTTGGCCATCACTTTGGACATCAGCGCGGAGTATTCCGTGCTGATGTCCTTGTCGTCGAAGTGCTGGTAAAGCGAGAAGCCCATGACGTTGCGGTAGAAGTCCACATACTTGTTCATTTCGCCCCAGCCCACGTTGCCCACGATGTGGTCAATGTATTTGACGCCGGTGGGTCGGGCCAGCGGGTCCTCCGCCGTGCGCCGGTAGCCCGGAAGAAACGCGCCGGCGTAACCCCGCCGCTCCACAAAGGTGTGAATCGTGTCGCCATACGCGGCGATGGAGCAGGCCCGCACGGTGCCCGAATCGTCGCGCAACTCCTCCGGCGCGCGCACCCCGCGGGCTCCGCGGGCGGTGGTCTCGCGCCAGGCCACGTCGCAATCGTCCACTTCCATGGCGATGTCGCGCACGCCGTCGCCGTGCGTGTGGATGTGCGCGGCGATGGGATGATCCGGGCGCAGCGGCGTGGTGAGAACAAAGCGGATTTTGTCCCGCTGAAGAACGTAGCTCGCGCGGTCGCGCACGCCGGTCTCCGGCCCGGCGTAGGCAATCAGGCCGAGGCCCAGTGTGGTGCGGTAGTAGTGCGCCGCCTGCCGCGCATTCCCCACATAGAATTCCACGTAATCCACGCCCTGCAGGGGCAGGAAGTCCTTCCGGGCGGTCTGCGAGTGTTCGGCAACCTGGTGCATGGCAGCTCCTCGAATGCCCCTAGTATAGCTCCGAAGCGGGACCGCGGTGCCGGCCGCAGGCGCGTAGTGGAAAATCCGCGAGGCGCGGTCAGATATGCGCCGGCGCGGTGAACTTGCAGTCCGCGTCCAGCGGATAGGCGCTGGTCCCGGCGCGCTGGCCCATCAGCCACAGATAGCTGGTCAGGTGGTGCTCGCAGGCAATGGTGGGATTGATGGAATTCTTCGGCGGGATCAGTTCGTAATCCGTGTTCACATGCTCGTAGAGCAGCGGAATGGGCGGTGGCAGCTTGGGCACCAGGTCCTGCCGGTTGGCGATCCGGTAGCTGGCGGGGATGGCCGCATTGTACGCTCCCGCAAAAATGTGGTCGCCGGTCCGCGGACTTGCATAGGTATATGCGGTGGGGGTACGGCACGAGGTGTTCAGCGCCACGTCCAGCGTGAGCAGCGTGGCCAGCGCCCCGCCCAGGCTATGGCCGCACACGGTCACGCTGGTGGCCTGCCGCGTGTCCAGATAGCCCCGGATGGAATCCTTCGCCGCCACGCTGCCCTTGGCCGGATTGACGCGCAGCGATTTGTACACCGACGTAAATCCATCCTCCGTGAAGCCATGCGCCCCGTTGATGGGAGACGGCACCATCAGGAAAGAAGCGTCGTGCATCCATTCCAAAATCGTGTCCGTGCCGCGGACCACCGCCACCAGTTCGCTGGTCGTCGGCGAAATGCCCAGAAAGCCGAAAGTGACTACATCGCCCAGGTGCGGGTCCACGTCTGTGGATAGATCATCCGCATAAATGGTTTCCTTGAAGTCGTAGCCCGCGGCCTGAATCTTGGCCTGATCCGCCGGGGAGTAGGCGGCCTTCGGCTTCACCGCCTCCGCAATTTGCACCAGCAACGCGTACCGGATCGCGGTGTTCCAATCAATGGGCAGCATCGGCGCACCTCCTGGCGGGAGTTCGGGCGCCCGCAGTATGCCAGATATAATCTTCTAATGTAAATATGATTTCCGTGTTAATAGAAGGCGGCCCTTTCAGGCCCGTGGCGTTCCCGGGATGGGGAGGATTGGAACGGGACGCTACGCAGGAAAGGCCAGGACATCCGGAAACCTGGCGCCTTCGATGTGTAGCAGCTTCGTTTTGGTCCGCAGGGCGCCCGGAGCGGAAAAGCCGCCGAGCCGCCCGTTTGCGGCCAGTACGCGGTGGCAGGGGATCAGGATGGGAATCGGATTCCGCGCCAGCGCCTGGCCCACGGCGCGCGCGATGGGAAGCTGCTGGCTTCTCCCCCGGCTCGTGAAAGAAGCCTGCACGGCGGGGGAAATGAGTTGGGCGATTTCGCCGTAAGTGCGTGTCTGGCCCGCGGGGATGCCCATGGCCGCTTCGTACACCGCGCGGTCGAATCCGGGGACTTCGGTCAAATCCAGCGGAATCTCGCGGAAGTCCTGGAGCTCGCCGCCCAGATGCCGCTTGAGTGTTTCGATGGCCGCAGCCATGGCCCCCGGAAGCGCCTGGCAGCGCGCGGCTCCGGAGGTGCGCGCGATACGCTGCTCGGTCAGCGCGGGAGTGGACTCGGGCAGTTGCAGTCGAGAGACGGCGCAACCGCTGGCAGACTCGCGCCACGCCATCGCGCACGGGCCGAGAGCCGTATCAAAAAGATGATAGCCGCCGCGCTTCACAAAGATAGTGTAACTCGCAGCCGGACGCAGGAGAAAGCCAGCCCAGCCCGGATCCGCAGGCGCCGCGTGTGCGCCGCGCGGCGTTCAGCTCGCCGTGACTTTGCCCGTGGCCAGGTCATAGACCCCGGCGACAACTTTGAGCGTGCCCGCCTTCACTGCGTCGCGGATGACGGTAGAGGAAGTCCGCAGCAAATCGGCCTGAATCCTGGCATTGGCTTCGATGGCTTTGTCGAAATTCCCGGCGGACTCTTCCACCGCCCGGCGAAGGTGCGGGTAGAGCGTGCTGATCTGTCCGGGAACCGCGTCGGCCTTCATCGCCGCTTTCACCGCTCCGCAACTGCTGTGGCCGAGCACCAGGAGCACTTTGACGCCCAGTACGGCCACGCCATATTCGAGGCTGGCGATGATTTCTGGTGTCACCAGGTTGCCGGCCACCCGGGTTACGAAGATGTGGCCGATGGTTTGGTCAAACACCAGTTCCACGGGCACGCGGGAATCCGCGCAGGAAAGCACCGCGGCAAACGGCTCCTGTTTTCCCACGGTGCGCTCCTTCAGCACGGTCAGGTCGTGTTCGAACGAGGTCAGTTGATTCGCGGCAAAGCGCTGGTTGCCCGCCATTAATTCCCCGAGGGCCGCATCGGGGCTCAGCTTGCTCTGGGCCAGAGCGCGCCGGGGAGACGCCAGCTCCAAGCCCGTCTGCGCAGCAACACCCACGGCGGCGCTGGACAGGACGGTCTGTAGAAAGTGTCTCCTGCTGGAGTCTCTCTGAACGCCGGCATCTTCGGACATTGTGATTCGCCCTCCTTGATCGCTGTTGGAACCGGTTTGCCATGGTACCGCACAGGAGCGTTCGCGACGATACCCCCGGTCCTGGAGGCGGGCGAAGGGGCGCGGGGCCGGGAGGCAGGAAAGCGGAAGTGTGACGCACATCACATTGCCCCCCGGCAAAGAGGGGTAGCATGCGCGGATTGGAGCGCGACGATGTCCACGGTCAAGCCACCCGCTGCAAATCACACCAGCGAGGAACAAGGTTTGGAGGATATCGGCCATCCGCGCGGCACGCTGGCCATCGTCATCCTGTTCGGCCTGGCTTTCGGCGTTGCCTGGTTCGCCATGTATTTCTTTGAATTTCTGGGCCGCGGCGCTCCACATTCCTAGGTCCCCAGAGCGCACCCATGAACGTGGAACTCTATGAGCGCATCTGGATGTGGGCGGCGAGCGCGCTGATCGTGCTCTTCCTGGGCACGATTGTGATCATGTCGGCGGTGCAGGCGGTCGCCCCGCAAAGCCATATGGAAACCATCGACCCCTCGAATCTCGCCGCCGATCCAGAGTTCGGCTCGCCGGGAGTCAAGCCGGGTCCAAACGGCGGCGTGGTGGTCTCTGTGGTCGCGGAAACCTTTGATTTCAGCCCCAACCCCATTGAGGTGCCGGCGGGGCGGCCGGTCACCTTCCGTCTGACCAGCGCCGACGTGATTCATGGCTTTGAAGTGGTGGGCACCAACGCCAACGCCATGGTCATTCCCGGCTACGTGAGCGAGTTCACGGTGACCTTTCCAAAGGCCGGCGAATATCTGATCGCTTGCAATGAGTACTGCGGGATCCTGCACCACAACATGGTGGCCAAACTCATCGTCAAAAAGGGGGCGCCGTGAGCAGCCGCAACCCGCTGGCCGCTGCAAATATCGGTGTGGCGGTGGCCGCGTTTGGACTGGCGGCGTTTATGGGGCTGGCCCAGGCGCTTTCGCTGGCCGACGTGGCCTATCCGATGCGCAGCGAGCAGCTTTACTACATCTCTCTGACCGCCCACGGCGTGTTGATGGCCCTGGTGTTCACCACGTTTTTCATTATGGGACTGGGTTACGCGCTGGCCAAGGAGACGCTGGGGCGCATCACCGGCCGTGGCTTCGCCTGGATCGGATTCTGGCTCGGGGTGATCGGTTCGGCCCTGGCCGCGGAGACCATCCTCCGCGGGCAGAGCACGGTGCTCTATACCTTTTATCCGCCGATGAAGGCGCATCCGCTTTTCTACATTGGCGCCACGCTGCTGGTGGTGGGTTCGTGGATCTGGGGCGCCGTCATGATTGCCAGTTACCGTTCCTGGCGCCGGCAAAATCCCGGAGTGCCCATGCCGCTGGCAATCCACGGGATGCTGGCGACCATCATCGTGTGGTATCTGGCCACCACCGGACTGGCGCTGGAAGTTCTGGGGATGTTGATCCCCTGGTCTCTGGGCCTGGTTGCGACCATCGATCCCCTGCTTGCCCGGACCTATTTCTGGTGGTTCGGCCATCCGCTGGTTTATTTCTGGCTGCTGCCGGCCTACGTGGTCTGGTACACAATCCTTCCACGGGTGGCCGGCGGGCGGCTGTTCAGTGATCCCCTGGCGCGCATGGTCTTCATCCTCTTTGTGCTGCTCTCCACTCCCGTTGGCCTGCACCACCAATTTGCGGATCCCGGAATCAGCGGGGGATGGAAGATGGCGCACACGGTCACCACGTACGCCATTCTCTATCCCAGCTTTGTCACTGCGTTTACGGTGATCGCCTCACTGGAAGTGGCCGGCAGGCTGAAGGGGGCCAAGGGCCTCTTCAACTGGATCGCGCGGCTGCCCTGGGGCGATCCCTGTTTCGCGGCGGTGGCGCTGGCCATGCTGTCGTTCACGGTGGGGGGCTTCGGCGGGGCCATCAACGCGGCCTATGCGATGAACACCATGGTGCACAACACCGCGTGGATTCAGGGTCATTTCCATATCACGCTGGGGACCACGTCCGCCCTCACGTTTATGGGAGCGACCTATTGGCTGCTGCCGCGCCTGCTGGGCAAAGAGTTGCGTCTTGCCGGGCTGGCCCGGGTGCAACCGTACCTCTGGTTCCTGGGCATGGCCATCTTCAGCACCAGCTACCACATCGCCGGGTTGCGCGGCCTGCCGCGGCGCGTTTACAGCGGCTCGCTTACCGGGGAGTATGGCGCGGATTGGCACGGGCTTACGCGCACGGCAGCGGTGGGCGCGGTGGTGCTGTTCGTCAGCGCGCTTTCCTATGTCACCGTGGTGGTGGCCACCTGGCTCGCGGGACGGCGCGCCGAGGGGCTGACGTTTGAATTTGCGGTGCCCCTGCGTCCGGTAACCAACACCGGCCTCTGGGACCGATTCGGGCTGTGGACGGTGACCGCCGTGGCGCTGGTGGCCATGGCCTATGCCTATCCCATCCTGCACCTGATTTCCCACCCACGATTCGGCTCCAAGCCGTTCCAGCCGTTCTGATCGGACCCTGCCACCCTGGACTGGGCTCTGCGCGGAGAAGCGCGAAGTGTGGAAAGTTCCGCCTGGCGGCCGCAGCCTTGCATTCGACTCCTACCGGGGATAGTATGCGCGCGTTATTCGGCCAACAGCCGTCGGATATCGGCACGCAATCCTTTCCGTGGGGGCACAGAAATGAATTTCCATCATAAATATCTTCGCGGCGTGGTTTCCCTCTCCGTGGCGGTGCTGCTCTTGATCGCCGCCGCCGGCGCTTTCGGTCAGGAGAAGTCCGGAAAGAAGGGGAAAGGCGCGAAGGAGGCTCCGGCCGCGGCCACGGCGGCGACCGCCGCTCCAGTGGGCGGTGCAGGCTACGCAGCGGCGATCGAAAACCTGCAGTGGCGCGAACTGGGCCCCGCCATCATGGGCGGGCGCATCGACGACTTCGCGGTGGTGGAGAGCAATCCGCACATCGTTTACGTGGGCACGGCCTCGGGCGGCGTCTGGAAGACCGTCAACGACGGCACCACCTGGGAGCCCATTTTCGACAAGGAGCCGGTTTCCACCATCGGCGCGGTGAGCGTGGCGCCCTCCGATCCTTCCATCGTGTGGGTGGGTACCGGCGAGGCCAACAACCGGCAGAGTTCTTCCTGGGGGAATGGCGCCTACAAGTCCATGGACGCCGGAAAGACCTGGACGCATGTGGGCTTGGAGGAGACCTTCCACATCGGCCGCATCGCCATTCATCCCGTGAACCCCAGCGTGGTGTATGTAGCGGCGGAGGGCCGCCTGTGGGGCGCAAGCAAAGAGCGCGGCGTGTATAAAACCACGGACGGCGGGAAGAACTGGACGCTGGTGCTCTCCATCAATGAAGACACTGGAGTCAGCGATATCGCCATGGACCCGCAGAGCCCGGACACGCTGTACGCCGCTGCCTACGAGCGCCGGCGCACGCCGTTTGGATTCAACGGCGGCGGGCCGGACGGCGGTATCTACAAAACCACGGATGGCGGCGCCACCTGGAAAAGGCTGACCAAGGGTCTGCCCTACGCCGAAGGGGGCGACGTGGGCCGGATCGGCCTCACCATCTACCGCCACAATCCGAATATCGTCTACGCGCTGGTGCAGCACCCCAAAGGGGGCATCTACCGCAGCGAAGACAAGGGCGAGAACTGGACGAAGATGAGCGACACCAACCCCCGCGCCTCCTATTACAGCCAGGTGCGCGTGGACCCCAATAACGACCTGCGCATCTGGGTGCTGGGAGCGCCGCTGCAACATTCCGAAGACGGGGGAAAGACCTTTGTCACCTCGCGCGGCGCGCGCATCCACGGCGATTACCACGCCATGTGGATTGATCCGGCGAATTCGCAGCACATGATTGCCGGCACGGATGGCGGCATCCACTGGAGCTACGACTCCGGGCACAGTTGGGATTACGTCAACACCGTGGCCCTTGGCCAGTTTTACGAGATCGGATTGGACATGCGCAAGCCCTGGTGGGTTTGCGGCGGATTGCAGGATAACGGGAGCTGGTGCGGGCCGAGCGCCACCCCGTATAACGAGGGCATCACCAACGACGACTGGTTCCGCGTGGGCGGGGGAGACGGCTTCTACGCCACGATTGATCCCACCGATGCCTCCACCGTTTACGAGGAATCGCAGGACGGAAACATCGCCCGGCGCGATACGCGCACCAACGAGGCGCGCAATATCCGCCCGCTGTTCAAAGAGGGCGACCCGCCCTACCGCTTCCAGTGGAATTCCCCGGTGATCATCTCTTCCCACGACCACAACACCATCTATTACGGCGGAAATTTCCTGTTCAAATCCACCGACCGGGGCGACACCTGGACCAAGCTGGGCGGCGACCTGACCACCGGCGTGGACCGCGGCAAACTCTCCATCTTCGGCAAGGTGCCGGACAAGGACACGCTCTCGCGCAATGACGGCGTGGAAGATTATCCCTGCATCACCACCGTCAGCGATTCCCCGGTTAGCGTCTCGGTGCTCTGGGTGGGCACGGACGACGGCAACCTGCAGGTCTCCCGCGACGGCGGGCAGACCTGGAAGAACGTGGCCGACCGCGTGCCGGGAGTACCCAAAGGAACCTACGTGAGCCGCGTGGTGGCCTCGCGTTACGCAGAGGGCGCCGCCTTCGTGGCTTTCGATGGGCACCGCGGAAACGACTTTCACGTCTACCTGTTCATGACCTCGGATTTCGGCGAAACCTGGAAAGCGATTTCCAGCGGCCTGCCCGCCAACAACGGAACGGTGCACGTGATCCGCGAACATCCGCGGAATGCCAACCTGCTGTTCGCGGGCACCGAATATGGCGCATTCATTTCTTTCGACCGCGGCGCCAACTGGATGCCGCTGAAAAACAATCTGCCCACCGTGCCGGTGGACGACATCCAGATCCACCCCCGGGATAACGACCTGGTGCTCGGCACGCACGGCCGCTCCATCTGGGTGATGGACGACATTACCGCGCTCGAACAGCTCGACGATAAAACCCTCGGCGAAGACCTCCACCTCTTCGACACCCGTCCGGCCATTGAGTGGCGCATGTTCGGCTACAAGGGCAATACCGGCCACAAATGGTTCGAGGCCCGCAATCCCGCCTACGGCGCGCTGATCAGCTTCTACCTGAAAGCCAAACCGGCGGAGAAAGAACCCGTGAAACTCACCATCTTGGATAAGGACGGCAAGGTGGTCCGCGAAATCACCTGCGCCGCCCGTGCCGCGGAAGGGGCCGCCCCCGCCGCTGCACCCCGCGCGTTTGGCGCCCCGCCGTGCGAAGCCAAGGAGGGCATCAATCGCACCAACTGGGACCTGCGCATGGCGCCGTACTCCGAGCCGACACCGCAACAGCGGCAGGCCATGGAAGCCGGTTTCGGGTTTGGGCCGCGCGGGCCGCTGGTGGAGCCGGGACAGTACACTCTGAAGGTGACTGCGGGGAAGAACGAAGCCACCAGGACGGTCACTGTGGAAGAGGATCCGCGCATCCAGATGGGGTCCTCAGACCGCGCCGCCCGCCACGAGGCAGTGCTGCAACTTTACGCCCTGGGCCGCACCGCGGATCGCGACCGCAGGACGGTGGTCGGTGTGCAAACCCCGCTCAAAGCCGCGATGGAGGCCTGGAAGAAGCCCGGTGCGGAGAAAATCCCGGAAAACGTCCAGAAGGCCGCCGAAGCGCTTTCCAAAAAGGTCGAAGACCTCCATGCCAAGTACGTGGCGCCCGAGCAGGCCCAGGGAAATGCCGGGCCTCCGCTGGTTTATACGCCGCCCCCCCTGGGACAGCGGGTCGGCCAGTTGATGGGCGCGATCGAGGGTTACTCCGCCGCGCCCACCGCTCAGCAGAAGGACGACCTGGCCACCCTGAAAAAGCTGGTGGGGGATGGCCACGCCGCCGTGCAGAAGATGGTGGACGAAGACCTGGCCGCGCTCAATAAGCTGATGAACGAAGCGGGCATCCCGCACATCGCCCCAGCACCCGAGGGGGGCGAGAGGCGCGGCCCGCCCCGGTAGCGCGGGGTCTCTACCCCCATCCATTTACGCTCCCGGCCAGTCAGGTTGGCCAGGTAACAGGGGGTGTCTCCCTGGGGGGACCCCCCGCTGTCGCCCACGGTCTGTACCCCTATTCCACGCAGTTCCCATGGCATTCTCGAGCCGGCAGACGACCGCAGAAGTCCTGTTTACCCCTGTAGTTTCAGTGTGATAGCCGACCGCTGGACAATCAGGTAATGCCTTCGACAAGCACCGTCAGTTTTGACAGTTCCTCATCCCTTTACCCGCCTCTAGCGTGGAAAGCGAGGGCAGGGAAAGGGACAGGTCCCCAGGGGGACCTGCCCGAGGCAAAGGATCGGGAGACAGGCGTCCAGCAACTCCCGGGTTTCCCCAGGCTCTCAGACTCAGCGGCTTGTCGGAGCGAAGGGACTGCGGATGACAGGGGCGGTCGTCCGGGGTCGGGGAATGTATCCCGTCCACGGAGGGCGTTCATCCGCTGGCCCGCTTCGGCTGCCGGGAAAACTTAGCTCTAAAGGAGAGCCAGATGAAAGGTAAGCTGATCGGAATGCTTTGCGCCGCCTTGCTGTTTGGGGGCAGTGCATTCGCACAGGATAGTGATTCGAGTAAGGTTGAGGTGTCGCTCGACTACTCTTTCGTGAGCTTCTACCCGGCCTCGACGTACGCGCAACGCCACAGTCTGAACGGGGGCGGCGGCAGCTTCGCCTATTTCTGGATGGATCTGATTGGCGTCAAGGCCGATTTCCAGGGATACGCCAGCAACACGACAAAATTTGTCGTTCCCGCCGGCATTCCAAACCTTGAACCGGGCACCTACAACGTGCAGGGCAACCTGTTCACCTACATGTTCGGTCCGGTGATCCAGCCCCGGAAGAACAAATTCGCGCCTTACGGCCAGGTCCTCTTCGGCGCGGCGCACTCCAACGTCTATTCGAATTTGTTCAATGCCGCCGGGATTAGCGGCAGCGCCCCCTCGAATAACGGATTCGCGATGGCCGCCGGTGCCGGGATCGATATCCGCCTCAACAAGACCTTTTACTTTCGGCCGGGGGAGTTCGACTACCTGCTGACCAACTTCAACAACAAATTCCTGAGCGGTAACCGGATCCAGAATAACTTCCGTTATCTGGCCGGCGTTACCATCCGGTTCTAACAGGGCCAGGCATCTCCTGGCCGCCCCCTGCGGCTGGAGTTGAGAAGGCTCTGGGATTATTGACAGGTGCAGAACTCCGGAAGCGGCTGCATGCTTCCGGTTCAGACAGCAACCAGGTGGGCCCGGGCGGAGAACTTACCCCCTCCAATTCCCCGGGCCCGCCATTTTTTACCGGCCTGGTTTGGAGATTTCTGCCGCGGATTGGCCCGCCGGGACCGCCCGGCCCCGCGCTCGCGCCGCTTCGGGCTAGGCTCTCTTCTCCCGCGTCACGATCACCCGCGCCACTTCCTTGGTGGAGAGTCCGCCCTTGGACTTCTGCCAGGCGAGCTGCTGGCGATAGGCGTCCTCAAAGAGCTGAACAATTTTGCTGGCCGAAAGTGGCACGAATGGACGGTCCGGCCGCTCGCGCAACATGCGGTCCAGCAGTTCTCCCGGCGGGGCGAGGAATTCAAGGGACCGGCCGCGCGGGACTGGCGGAAACGGCAACTTTGCGTGGCGTTTCGGACCGCGCGGCAATTGAGCGTGACGCGGGATTCAGCTGCCCGCAACCGCTAGGCGTGGAACAGTTGCCGGAACGCGCAGAACAGCAGGGCGGAAAGCGTCATGGCTGCGGGCAGAGTGAGCACCCAGGCCAGCGCCAGGTTGCTCACCGTGCTGCCCTGCAATCCGGACCGGTTTGCCGCCATGCATCCCGCGACGCCGGAAGACAAGACGTGAGTTGTGCTCACCGGCAGGCCGAGCCCATCGGCCGCGCCGATGGTGGCCATGGCGGTGATTTCCGCGGCGGCGCCCTGGCCGTAGGTGAGATGGTTTTTGCCGATTTTCTCGCCTACCGTCACCACGATGCGCTTCCAGCCCACCAGATGAGCCCAAAGATCTGCATGCCCACGCGGTTCGGAGCACGGTTTAGTTTTTCGTGCGCCGCCAGCGGAACCGCAATGGAAGTGGTGGCCATGAAAGCCTCTCCCCAACAGGAGTTCCCGCCAGGTGCGCGTCGCGGGCGGGGACCAGACGTCTGAGCGCGCGCATGGAGCGCGCACCTATACGTTTCGGGTGTCGCGGCAAAATAAACGCGCGATTACGCAATGTTGGCACGGGCCCGCTTGTGCTCTCTGGCTGGTAGTGCGGTGTCCCCGCCGGCAGCGGTCCAAAGTCTCCCCGTTGATCACGCCGAGCGGCTCTTGTTCGCGCAGCAAGCGGCCCCATCGCTCTTACACGGGTCACCGGCGTTTGGATTGAGGACTTGTCATTCCCACAGCTTTGAGTGAACCCCGGCTTGACCCAGGTCGAGGAGTGGCCGCGAGCAATAGGTTCCGGTTTGCTCGTGAATCAGGATTTACGCAACGATGCTCGCGCCCATACTCTGCGTTCTGCGGATCAGGAGTTTGCGTCCAGTTGGCGGTAACCGGCATCTAAGTTTCGAATCCGGGTGGTGATGCCGGACGCAAAAATACCTTGGAGGTGCATTCATGATTGAAGCTTCTGATCTGCGGACGAAGAGAATTCCACTCAACCACGGAGCCGGCCGGATACCCGCACTCGGCTTCGGCACATTGATTCCCGACCCGGCCGAAACCATCTCGGCAACCAGAAACGCGCTGGAAGCCGGTTTCCGGCACTTCGATTGCGCGGAACGCTACCGGAACGAGCGCGAAGTAGGCCAGGCCTTGCAGGCCGGGCTTGCGGCCGGAGGGATCAAGCGCGAAGACATTTTTGTCACCACCAAGCTGTGGAACTCCAATCACCGGCCCGAGCGCGTCGAACCCGCTTTTGCGGCGAGTCTGGACAGGCTCGGGCTGAAGTTTCTCGACCTCTACCTCATCCATACTCCTTTTGCCTTTCAGCCCGGCGACGACCAGGACCCGCGGGATCAAAACGGCAACGTCATCTACGACCGTGGCGTGACTTTGCTCGACACCTGGCGGGCCATGGAAAGCCTGGTGGACAGCGGCAAGTGCGGGGCCATCGGCCTTTCTGACCTTGGCCTGGAGGCGTTGCGGCCCATCTACGAGTCGGCGAGAATCAAGCCCGCCGTGGTGCAGGTGGAATCGCATCCGTACCTGCCGGAAACGGAGCTGTTCGAATACTGCAGGGAGCGGGGCATCGTGTTTCTGGCTTTCGCGCCGCTGGGCCACGGGATGTCGCCCAGGCTGTTCGACGATCCGGTCATCAAGGGGATCGCCGCGCGGGTTGGAAAGACGCCGGCACAGGTGCTGCTGGCCTGGGCGGTCCAGCGCGGCACGGCTTTGCTGACCACGCCCAGGAGCGCGGCCCGCGCGCGGGAGAATTTCGATATCTCTGCCCTTCCGCAGGACGCGCTGGGCGAAATCAATCGAATTCAGACCCGGCAGAGGCTGAATCCAGTGGTGAGCACCGGCGTTCCGGGTTTCATTCCCCAAAGCAAATCGGCAGCGCCGGGTAAATGAACGTGGGAGCGAATTCGCGCCGGGCGCAGTCGGCGGCAGAAGAACAAATCCGTGCGGCCCTGGATGCGCACTGGCGCGCCTCCGCGGCCGGCGATGCAACCGCGGAACACGATATTTACCATGACCATGCCATTTGCGATTATCCCCAGTCGGGGGAGCGAATCCTCGGGCGAAGCAATCTGCAGGCCTTGCGGAGTCATCATCCCGGCAAGCCCTCCGGCTTCGCGGTCAAGCGGATTCTCGGGCGCGGGAATCTCTGGATCACGGAATACACCATCACCTACCAGGGGAAAGTGGCCTACACCGTGAGTATCATGGAGTTCCGCAACGGCAAGGTCGTCCATGAAACCCAGTATTTCGCGGAGCCCTTCGAGGCGCCGGCCTGGCGGAAGCAATGGGTTCAGCAGATCGCGTGACGCCGCACTGAGGATGAGGAAATTTGCTTAGCGGATAGCCGAACATGGACGCCAGGCGGTGAGATTTCCCTATGGGCGAGCCTTCCGAAACTGCATGACTCAGATGGGGCTGAACGTTCAGCCTCCGAGGAACACATCGGCATCAGGTGGCCCGGCGCGTTGTTCAAGTCGCAATAGGTGCTGATTGACGCGCTTTCCGTCGGAGTGATCCAGCCGGCCACCCGATTCGAGCTGATCGCTACCGGATGATCGGCAACCCGGAGGTCAAATCGGAATGTGTGTACGACCAGACTGTCTCACCCCAGGGGTTCCGTCCATCGGGCGCCTCTCGTCCCAGCCGGAAATCCTCCAGAGCCCAGGAACAATGCTCAGATGAGGGACCTGTCAGGAAGTATCCTGACCCGCCTCTAGGGGATTCACCTGATTCCCTGCTCAGGTTTCTCATGGTATCCAAATCGAAGTGTCGGGTCAGGGTGTCCCCGATGAGGTCTTGCACTCCCTTACCTTGGAGAAGACTACGATGAAGTCCATAGAGAATCGGCAAAATGAATCGGAAGGTCCCCATGGATCTGAGGCGAGTGCAGTGCTGCTGCGCGAACTCGTAGCCCACCTGCGGCAGGGCCGCGCGCAACTCCGTGAAGAGTGGGCTCGGCGCATCACGGAAGCACGGCTGCTCACCGCCATGTCGCCGGAAGAAATCTTCGCAGAAGCCACTTCCGTCTATGACAATTACGTGGAGGCGCTGGAAACAGGAACCTTCGAGGCCTTGCAGGCTTATGCGCGCAACCTTTCCGAACGCATCATCCCGCGCGGCGTTCAAACGGACGAAGTGGTGGGCATTGTGCTCCTTCTGCGCGACGTGCTCGCGCGCTCCTTGTTTGCGAAGTATCAGGACAACTTCAAGAAACTGAACCGAATCCTGGACGCCTACGAGCCGGCGGCCAACCGAATCGCCAATACCGTGGCCGTCGGCTTCGTTCAGGAACGCGAGCGTGTTATCCGCCAGCAGCAGGAAGCCATTCGCGAACTGTCCACCCCTGTCCTTCAGGTTCGCGAGCGGCTATTAATTCTACCCATCATCGGCGTCATCGATCCGCAACGTGCCCGGCAATTGACCGAACAACTGCTCCGCGGTATCCGCACGAACCGCGCCAAGGTCGTCGTGATTGACATCACCGGTGTCGCCGCCATGGACGCTACCGTGGCCAACCACCTGGTGCAGACCGTGGAGGCCTCGCGGCTGCTCGGCGCGACCGTGATCGTCACGGGGCTCTCTCCGGAAATCGCACAGACCCTGGTCAACATTGGGGTTGACCTGGGCAAAATGAACACGGTGGGCGACCTGCAGGGCGGCATCGAGCAGGCCGAGCGCCTGTTAGGATATAAAGTGGTGCCGGTGGCAGAGGCGAGCTGATCGCTCCGCCGGGGAGACACAGTGGAAGTCCCTATCCTCAAACAAGGGCAGTTCCTGATCGCCACCATTCAGGCGGCTCTCAGCGACGCCGATCTCTTGCAATTGCGCACTTCGCTTGCTCAACAGGTGGTCCGCTTTCGGTCTCGCGGCGTGATCGTGGACGTGACTCCGCTCGACGTAATGGACTCGTTTGCATCCCGCACGTTGCGCGAGATCGCCCACATCATTCGGCTGCGAGGAGCCGAGACGGTCATCGTCGGGATCCAGCCCGAGGTAGCATTCGCCATGGTGCAGCTTGGACTCACCCTCGAGGGTGTGGCCACGGCTCTCGACCTGGACGAAGGCCTGGCCTTTCTGAACGAAAAACTCAAGAGCACGAGTTGAGAGATCTGCCGCTGTGAATGGGGAAATTCGAGTTCCGATCCGTTCGGACCAGGACATCGTAGCTGCCCGGCAGAGGGGACGCGAACTTGCTCTGTCCATAGGTTTTTCAGCGTGCGAAGCTACACTCGTGGCCACTGCCATCTCGGAACTGGCACGGAACATAGTCCTCTACGCCCGATCCGGCGAAATCCAGGTTCAAGGCATCGAGCAACCGCGCAGAAAGGGAATTGTGGTTGTAGCACGCGATGACGGCCCGGGCATCGCCAACGTGCGGCAGGCTATTCGGGATGGCTTCTCTACTTCAGGAGGACTCGGGCTGGGCTTGCCCGGAGTGCGCCGCCTTATGGATGACTTCGAAATTGATTCCCAGTCGGGCCAAGGCACCCGAGTTACCGCAAGGAAGTGGCTGCGATGAGCGCCGCACACTTGGACTGGGGCGTTGCGGCGCTGGCCTTGCCGGGTCAAGCTGAATGTGGCGATATGGCTCTGGTCAAGGATTTTGGCGGTGGCACGCTGGTGGCTGCCGTGGATGGGATCGGCCATGGCCCGGAAGCGGCCACGGCTGCGAAAATTGCGTTGGCTAGTCTTGAAACAGACCCCCAGGAGCCGGTGATTTCGCTGGTGGTACGCTGCCACGAGGCGCTACGAGGCACGCGTGGCGTAGTGATGAGCCTGGCATCCTACAGCGCGCGGCACAGCCTGTTGACTTGGATCGGGATTGGGAATGTGGCAGGAACTCTCCTTCGGAGATCGCCCGCAGCCGGCTCTGCCCACGAATCGTTATTGCTGCGAGCGGGCGTGATCGGGAGCCAACTGCCTCCGCTGCAAGCCTCGGTGATCCCCGCGAACGCAGGCGATCTGCTGGTGTTTGCCACAGACGGGGTGCGCAATGATTTTGCGACCAGTGTGCTTCCTGGTGCGCCCGCCCGGAGGGGAGCGGAGCGCATTCTGGCGGAGCATAAAAAGGGCACTGACGACGGCCTGGTGGTGGTGGTCCGGTTCTAAGCGGCCATGAGGAAACGCCCAAAGTCGAAGAAGCAAGCCGCACGGTCCCTCTCCCAGCGTTACGCGGCCGCGCTGCGGAGTTACCTCAACGGGTCCGGCGAGGCCGCTCTTCGGCGGGCATACGAGGTCGGGCGGTCGGCATTGTCGGCGGGCAGCGGTGTGCTTGACATGGCGCAAATCCAGCTCTCGGCGCAGGAAGATGTCCTGCGGCATGCTTCCACGCTCCGCGAGTCGCGAGAGATCCTCAACGCTGCCGGCGAGATCTGTCTCGAGAGTTTCTCCCCTTATGAAATGGCCCACCGCGGTTTCCGCGAGGCGAATGGTGCTCTTCGCCACCTCAATGAACTGCTGGAACAGGAGGCCCGCAGGCTGGCCCGCGAGTTGCACGACGAAGCAGGCCAATTGCTGGCGGCCGTCCATCTTGCCCTGGAAAAAGCCACATACGATCTACCCGCACACCAGAAGCAGCGATTGGGCGGCGTGAAGGAAATCCTGGTGCAGATCGAAAGCCACCTGCGGCGAATCTCGCACGAGCTTCGCCCCCTGGTGCTGGATGACTTGGGCCTCGGGCCCGCCATCCGCATCCTGGCTGACGGAGTCTCGAAACGGTCGGGTCTCGCGATTGTCGCTGAGGATCTCGTTCAAGATCGGTTTCCCACGCACGTGGAGTTGGCTGCGTACCGCATCGTGCAGGAGTCATTGAACAACGCCGTGAAGCATTCGCAAGCGCGATGCGTCCACATCGAAACTCTGCGCCAGCAGCATTCCCTGGTATGCACAATCCAGGACGATGGTGAAGGTTTCGATCCCGCCGCTGTCATCGCCGGTGGAGAGGGGCTAGGGCTGGGATTGAGCGGGATGAGGGAACGCGCGAACTGCCTGGGAGGTGCGCTGGAAATCAAGTCGCGTCCGGGCGAGGGAACGCGGATCTGCGTCAGGCTTCCCCTGGGGAGTTGAGATGTCCATGCGCATTGTTCTGGCCGACGACCACGTAGTCCTCCGTGAAGGCCTGAAGTCCCTTTTGGAACGAAGTGGGATGAAGGTTGTAGGCGAAGCCTCCGACGGACGCGAAGCGGTCCGCGTCGTAACGCAACTCCAGCCCGACGTCGCCGTTCTGGATATCTCCATGCCGCTGTTCAACGGCCTGGACGCGGCGCACGAACTTCTTCGCGCTTCCCCGAAGACTCGCAGCATCGTGCTCACCATGCACAAGGAAGAGCAGTATGTGACGGACGCGCTCCGCGCCGGGGCCAAAGGGTATGTCCTGAAGTCGCAGGCGACCACTGATCTGCTGCAGGCTATCCACGAGGTGGGCCGGGGCGGCGTCTACCTCAGTCCGGGAGTGTCGCGCACGGTCGTGGACGCCTACCTTACAAAGTCGGAGCTTCCACAAGATCCCTTGACCGCTCGCGAGCGGCAGGTTCTTCAGCTTGTGGGTGAGGGAAAAACAACCAAGGAGATCGCCGTGATCCTTGGTGTGAGCGTGAAAACGGCGGAGACGCACCGGACGCGATTGATGCAGAAATTGGACATCCACGAAATTGCCGGACTGGTACGCTACGCCATTCGCCGCGGGCTGGTTCAACCTTAAATCCAGCGCTTCTCGAGTTATTCCCTGCCTCGTGGTCCGGGAAACACCGCGCCTCATATCGAGAACTCACCCGATTGTCCTTTTCCTGCCTGTTGTTAGAGTCTCCACAGTACATGAGACCAGCCACCGCATCCCGATCGCTGGACCACTTGTCGGGATGCGGACCCCCAATCGCCTTGGGGCGGGATGGCGTACGCGTCACCTGGTCCGCAAAGTTCGGTTTTTAGGAGATCGGGAGTCCCTGAAAGAGACAGCAGCGCAAGAGCAGCGCTTCCCTGGTCAAGAGGAGTCGCAATGATCCACCAAAGTTCTTCAAGTCGGCTGGCTGGCTTCATCGGCGGGCAGCGGGATGTTTACTCCTTCGAATTGAATTCCGGAACTGTAGTGTCATCGCACTCAGGCTCGAGCGGCGCCACCCCGCTCGGCGAGGGGATTGCCGTGCCACATTCATCTTCAGACTTGGCGAATCGTTCGACCAGCGAACTCTGGCGATTGGTCCTGATCGACAAACTCACCGGGCTCTGCAATCAGCATGGATTCATCGCCTTGGCCGAGCAGCAATGGAAGATCTCACGGCGGCTGGGCCGAGAAATGGTGTTTGTGGGCCTCGAGGTCGCCGGATTGCTCGAGATTCGCGACGGCCACTCGCGGGTCGAGGCGAGTCTTGCCTTGATTGCCGCCGGCAGGATATTGGCCAGAACGTTCCGCCGATCAGACATCGTGTGCCGATGGAGTGGAGAGCACTTCAGAGCCCTGGCCGTAAACGGCGAGAATCTGGAGGAGGCCGTGCTGAGTGCCCGGATTCAGTCTCTATTGAGGAGATCCGGCGCTCTCGTTGCCGCGTATCCGTGGGTATTCAGGGGGGGCATCGTGCGCATCAAGCCGCGTGCCTTCGGCTCCTTTGCACAGGTCTTGACCCGCCTCGATCAGGATCTCGCCAGTTACACGTCAACCTGGGCCGCGCCCACCGCCCCGCGTGACGATTTGGATTCGGAGGAGCGCCACCGAATTGATGGGGCCTGAGGGATCGATCCCGTTCCCGCAGCAGGCGCGCCTGAGCGCTATCCCTCCAGCCCAGTCAGCTCGGCTTCAATCGAATCGCAAGGAAGAGAGATGGGAAGTCCGCAAATGCTGCCGCACGGAAGGATGGATAAGCGAGTGTCCGCCCTGTTCCCTGTCCACCTCCGGTCCGGCGCTCAACAAATTCTCGCGGAAACAGCCTACACCGAAAACGTGAGTGTGCACGGCGCGCGGATCCTCACCAAGCGAAAGTGGTGCATTGACGAGAGGCTGGTAATCGAAAGTGCTCGATGGAATTTCCGGTCCACCGCTCGTGTTGCCTACTGTGAGGATCTGCCGAATGAAGAATTCGCGGTAGGACTGCAATTCCTCGACGCATCGATGACGCTTGGCGGGCCAGGTGACTAGGGGGCAAGGTTCCCCCGATGCGCCCCAGGAGCCGCCGACGGCAACGCCGGCTTGTCGCAGGGCGGGGATTTCCCGCCCTTGGGTTACAGGATTCACCGGATTCACAACCCGGCGGAGACGGGATAGAAACTAGGCGCCGCCTATGCGGCGAGGGGAGGATCGACATGAGGGAATGGCCCAGCAGCACCCTGAGCAGCGATCTGGAGAGGAGAATCGTACAGCTTGTGGCGCAAGGATATCGGAATCCAGAGATCGCCGAGACGCTCTCTCTGAGCGAGTGGACTCTGCTCGAACTCCTGAACGACATCTTCAACAGGCTGGGAGTTTCCGACCGCCTCGAGCTCATGCTCTACGGGATCGTGCACGGCTTTATCGCCCAAGCCGACGCGGGGATCTTTTCCGGGGTAGAGGGCAACAGCAGCCCGGCTGCGGTGTAGGGGACGCGGCAACGGAACGTCGCGGGCCCGTCCGGCAGTCACATGCCGGTCGCTTGGCTGCCGCCGCTGACTAACTCATGCGTTCCGGCCGTTCCCTGCCAACCTCAGACCGCCAGCTTCCAATCGCCAGAACTGGTGGACGTGGCCGGGATCGAACCGGCGACCCCCTGCTTGCAAAGAAGTATTGGGCTCTTGGCACAGGATTGCACGCGGTTGGACTCGTTGGTTCTTCAATGAGTTACAAATTCGAGTACAACCCCATCTATGCAGGTAGTCGCTACAGTATCCGCTACAGTGCCCCGGCCTCCACGGCCCGTTTGGCGGGCCTAGAACACTTACGTGCGGGAGATCGTGGCTCTGAGGTCGACTCTGGCGCGTGCTGGGCCTATTGCTTGAGGAGTCTTGGCTGTTCCTGCGGCTGTGGCAACCGTTCCAGTGCGTTGAGCACCGCATCCTGGCCAGGATGGACGTATCTGCTCGACATGTTGACGTGACTCCATCCCATGATGCGGCACAGCGTCCACGCGTCTAGTCCCGATTCTCCCAAGCGGGTAGCAAACGTGTGGCGCAGGCTGTAAAGAACAAACGGGCGGACTGGCTTTTCGTCCCGCTTTGCGGCTTCTTCCTTTAGAGTCTCGAACACCTTCGCATGGCGCTTCTTCAGCGTAGACGGTTCGACGTGTCCGCTTCGCGTAGGCGCGGGAAATACCCAGCCCTCTGTCGGGCGCTCCGCATCCTGCCAGCGAGTCTCAAGAATGGCTCGGACCCTTGCTGTCATTGGCAGCAATCTGCGGGCGGCAGCCGTCTTTCCGTGGGTGACCTGTAGAGTGCCGTGACGCCCGTTGACCCAGGTTATGGCCTCCCATTGTAGGCGGTAGCATTCTTCGGGGCGCATCCCGGTATCGGCCAACAGCGTGGCAATGGAATGCAGGGGCTCAAAACAGGCGGCGAGGTACTTCGCTTCTTCCTGGGCCGTCAATACACGTTCGCGGTGCCTTTCTCCCCGGAGAAGCTGGATCTTTGGCGCTGCTGTCTCGAATGCTCCCCATTCTGCCGCCACCCGGAACACGCGGCGGAGCACTCGCAAAGAACTATTTACGGTAGAGACCTGCAAACCGTTTGACTGACGGTGTGCTGCGAATCCCGCCAAATCTTCGCCGGTGATCTCGTCCAGCCGCTTCTTTGCCAGGGGAGCGTAGCCGGAGAGAATGCGGAGATTGCAGCGATACCAGTCTCGCCATGTCTTCGGCGAGCTGTTCTCGAACTGTGACTTAGCCCACGGCTCGAAGCGCTCGGAGATAAATTCCCCAAGCGTAGGAACTAGCTTCCTCTCACGAAATCCGACTTCGCCCTTTGCCAGTGACGTGCGGTGAGCAGCTTCCATCTGCCGCGCCACTCGTGGATTCCCTTGCTTGGTGCTCTTCTGGATGTGCTCGCCACTGAAAATGAAGTGATACCAGTACGTTTTCCCGCGCTTGAAGATTGCCATTTTCCTGCCTCCCTATTTCACGTTCGGGAGGGTTTTGACGCGTCGGTACCGGCGCATGTATTCCCTCCGCTGAGCTTTACCGACCTCACTCTTCCAGTAGTGAGCTTGCTGACAGGACGTGTTGCAAAACTTTTGGTGCCGGAACCTGGCAAAAAGCCACTTCCCGCAATGGGAGCAACTGCGAACCCGAGTGATCGCTCCCAACTTCGATAATTCCACGATGGCCAGAATCGCCAGAGATTCATTGAGTGCCGGTCCCGACTTCTCGCCTCGAATACTGCGATCCAAATAGTCGATTTTCGGATGTGAAGGTGGAAGCCATTCCACTACCCAGCCAAATTCGCTAGGGAAGGCTAAGACAGGAATAAAGCTGTGCGTTGCAAGGCGCTTGTTGATCTGCACGAACAGGTTGGTATGTTTTTTCATTCGCCGTACCAACTCGCGGGGCACTGGTCCCGGAATTCCTGTACCCCAAATTCCCCTGGGCTGAAGCATCCTCGCCAAGACAGAACGGCGATTTTTCTCGAAGAGTCGGTAGGCATGTCCCGGCTCGCTCACCTCATAGAAATCGTGGATGTCGCGCAGCAGTTCAGATACCCGAAGCTTTGATGCGGACTCCCCTCTCTTGTTGAGCCATTCGGCTAGCCAACTGGCTTGCTCTTGCCCCTCATAGAAACGCCTCCGTAATATATGGCTATGTTCCTTTGGCATAGATTGATAGTACTTCTTACCGGGACGCATAGGCAAGTACAATGTTGCACGGGTGCGAAGGGCACTCGCATGGAGGTGACTTGCAATGACTGAGTTGGTTTCGATTGCTGATGCCGCGAAGGAGCTTTCCTTATCACCCTGGACCATCCGAGCACATTTGAAGCGTGGTGGGACTATCAAGGCCGTCCGCTGCGGAAGGCGCGTCCTCATTCCCCGAAAAGAGATCGAACGGCTCGCAAATGAAGGGCTGCCGTCGCTCAGTGAAGCGGTTGCGCAGCCAGGGCGTTGACACGGTTCGCGCAACGCTTCAATGCCACCCAAGGTAGCAACGCCGAGTGATGGCGTGCCCCAACAGGGAGCAAAGCGGCTGTTCTACGTGCGTATTTCGGCGGAATTCCTCAAAGACAACCGAATCTCAGCAGACGCACGCCTGCTCTACTGCGTGCTCGCGGCCTATGCAGACTCACGCACAGGAATCTCCTACGTGCGTCCCAAAACCCTACAAAAAACTCTGAGGTGGGGGCGTCGGAGACGGGAGCAGGCGCAAGGCGTGCTCGTCGAGCGCGGCTACTTGAAACTCGGACGCAAACCCTGTGCCCGTGGCCGGTGGGGGACTCGGACCTGGTCTCTTCCAAAGCAACCGGCCACCATTGCGCGTTTCGAGCGCAGCGGTGAAAACGCGCAGTTATATCCTTCCCCACAGTCAAGTCATGTCACTCTCCACAAACAGGAAGTCCCCCAGAAAAACCAACAACCAGAAGTAGAAGCGAGAGTGTGACCTGACATGACTTTGACCAAGCTCCTAGAAGTGAATCTCAGGCTTCTGGAACCCGGAGACGCGACAAGGCTCGCCTATGCCGAGAGCCTTTGGCGCAGTCGAGGTTGCCCTTGTGAGCCGAGTGCGCTCTGCGAGGTATTAGAGTTGATCCTGGTGCGCAGTCAGCGGGAAGGAATCGGATATCCGCCAATTGTGCTCAAGCGCAAGAGACAGCTCGAAAGGGGGTTCTGGAAACCGCGCACAGCTCCCTCCCCTACGGTTGGCGGGACGGCGAATGCCTCCGTGAGTCAAGCAGGTTGCCCACTCTGTCGGGGTTGGGGGATGGTCGTGAACCCGGACGGCTCGGGACGGTTCTGTTCCTGCGAGGCCGGAGAACGGCAGAAGTTTCCCAATGGCCGACCACAATAGGAAGGGGATGTTCTAATCAGCACCAGCACGGTCGATGGCTATTTTTCGATTCTCAAGCGCGGCATCGACAGTGTATACCGCCATGTAGGAAACCAGTATTTGCAACATTATCGGAGCCAGTTTGAATTTTGCTAGGACTCGCGCACAATTAGGGATGGGGAACGGGGATTTGGGCTGTAATGGGTTGCGCCGGGAAGCGAATTACTGACCGGGACTCACGCGCGAACGGGAACTCCGCGTGAGCCCCCAACAAATCAGTCTCTGGTAGGGTGCAAATTGCTCGAAATCGGTGCTCCCAACACTGATTCCGTTTGCCCTACTCGTAGTGTATCGCGAGGAGGGTGACTATGCCACGACGACGCCCAGATCGAATGCGCGGAGACCTTCGAGATTTTCCACGTTACAGCATCTCCGAAGCGGCTCTTTACGTCCACATACCGGCCACGACTTTAGTGGCATGGACACGCGGTCAGGACTATCGGACTCGACATGGTGTCCACCGCGTTTTCGAGCCTCTTATTGACTTGGCTGATCCAGAAAACAAATTCCTCTCGTTTTACAACCTCGTAGAAGCACATATGCTGCGGTCTACGACGGAGCGCGGCGTTCCGCTCAGGAATGTCCGCAAGGCCCTCGAATACATCCGCGAAACCATCCCCGGAAAGCATCCTCTCTTGATGCACGACTTTGAAGTTTCGGGAAAAGATGTTTTCATCCGGCATCTCGGGGACACCATAAATGCTACTCGATACGGACAGTTAGCGATGCGCAGGATTCTGCAGAAATACTTACAGCGAATCGTGCGGGATGAGTCTGGGTTGCCCATAAAAGTGTTCCCGATTAATTCTCGAAGATTGGTCATTGATCCTCAATTCTCTTCTGGAAAACCGATTGTGAAGAATCGGGGCATCACCGCTTCTGTCCTCTGGGGTCGAAACAGAACCGGCGAGAGCATTCCAGAGATCGCGAAAGACTACGGACTAACAAGGCGTGAAGTCAAAGAAGCGATCGAGGACTATTATTGGAAAGCGGCAGCTTGACGAACCACCTGTCTTTTTCCTTGACCGTACATTCGGGAAAACGAAGCTGGTTGAAATGCTGCGTCCTCATGGCTTTATCATCGTCACACATTTCGAAGAATATGGTGATGAGGGCCACAACTTGGGCGATCCCGCCATCATCGAAGATTGCGGCATCAAGAATCGCGTCCTACTTACGGGCGATAAAGACTTGGTTCACACATACGCCCGCGAAATTCGAGACGCTGAGATTGCAGTTTTCGTAACGACCGACAACATGGAGGGTCCACAGAAGTGGGGACCACGAATCATCGCGGCAAAATCAGACATCTGGCGTGAACTAGGTCGAAGAAAAAAGCCTTTCACGTCTGTCATTTCTAAGGAAGGTCGCGTGTCCCAAGTAAGGATTTATGAACGTGGGAAGTGGGAATCAATCATAGTCGGAAAGAAAAATCCGCCGCATGTCAACAGACAGAAGCAAGCTGAGTCTGGCGCCACTTAGCGTCAATGAAGCCGTATCCGGTCTCTTGAAGGTCGAGACTCAATTGAGGACGGAGCGCCCGAAAAACAAATGACGAAAGGAGCGTACACAAAACCTGGTCGCTTGTCGGACGTGCTCGCACTTATCCAAGTGCTTTCGCTCGACGATGCCACTCATCGCAGTGAGTCCGGCTTATTGCGGGAGTTGCAACGCCTACCGGCTTCCGGTGGCTCGTGGCTAGCCCTTGGCACCGAGCATCCCGAGTTTTTCCGAGTTGCCGGAGAGGGTGAAAATCAAGTGTCGCTCATTGCGAGACATGTTGTGCCTCGCGACGGGGATTCGATCAAAAAGCTGCCGTCCGATTTCATCCATCTCCTTCTGCGAACCGCAATTGAACTGCACGACCGCCAAGTTGAAGCGGCTGAATGGTGGAAAAAGTTCATGCCTCTGTGGGCTGCGCTAATCGGATCGATTTCCGCGCTTCTTACGCTATGGATTAAGGGTTTGCACTGACTTGGGTATGTCAGAGAGACAGTTCTGGCTGGGGGATACCATGAAATCGAAACCCCGCCGTTGCGCCCGAGAGTCATACTGTTCTCCCTGGTGAGAGGCGGTACCGTGAATCGAAAATTAACCCTGCCTGAGAACAGGCAAAAAACAGGCTTTCGCGGGCCTAGCCCCGAAGTCGGGAGAGCCTCCCGCTGGCAGCCCGGCTGCCCATCGCCAAACCCGGGCGGCAGGCCCAGGAAGACTCCGCTGACCGACCTACTGCGGAAAGCTTGCGACAACCCCAAAGAGGCAAAGGAAATCATTGGCGGCATTCTGAGCGCAGCAAAGCGCAAGAGCTCAAAGTCTGCCAGCGCAACTGTTTCAGCCTTTAGAGAGATCGCAGACCGTGTAGATGGTCCCGTGGTGACTCGTACCGAGAATCTGATTGCTGGGGTCATGCAGCTAACCGTGGCCGAGGCCCAGAGCGCGGAAGAGACGCTTCGATTGCTGATTGCTGCGACGGAGGATTCGTTAGCCGCCGGAGGCCGCGAGGAGGACCTATGGAACCAGAGGAAGAAATCCCGATTCAAATCGGGCGCAAACCCCACAGGATGAATCCGCGCTCGCTTGCCAATCTCCGTCCGCCTTTCCAACCGGGCAATCCTGGAGGTGGTCGAAAGCGCGAATCTCCTCTGATGAAACAACTTAGGAAACTGGCAAAGCAGAAGCGGGAAGCGGAAGCAGTAGCCCGTGCAGCTTTCGACGCGGCACAGGACCCCCAAAACTCGCACATGATGGCCGCACAAAAGCACATCTTCGATAGGATCGACGGACCGATAGTGCAGGAATCGCGCTCGGCTGTGGCCGCGCAGATCGTGATTCTAAGCACGATTCCTGAGCCTGCGTGGGACAATGAAGCGGATAACGATTGACCTGTTGAAAGAGCTGGGGCCGCCCTGAGTGCCTTCCTTTCGTGCAGAAGATGCCCGTAGAGCGATTCTCCCGGCGGCAAGCCCGCCGAGCTACTGCGGGCCCTCAGAACCCGGCGCAAGAGCGACAAAGGTACACGGAGCCAGTGCGGTCGAGGAAAAGCTCCTTCGTCTCCTGGCCACAATTGGCGCAGAGTTGGGGAGGGCGATTAACCCGCTCCCGCAATTCTCTGATTTCTTTGGATAGGGTGTGAGGGGGTTGGATGGCTTTGCTCGGCCTGCCTGCCTCAGGGAGTAGGGCAATTTGCATGATGGCGCGAGCGGTGCGGCGCTTGTCGTAGGAGTGCCTTCTTTCGCGCCGGAGCCGGGGATTCCAGCCTTGGGCTTCGGTTTCCTCGCGGAGAGCCTCCCTGAGCCCCCAGGAACGCGATAGAGCGCGGCCCAGGTTGCGAGCATAACTCTTCCCGAATCCCGCCTCTTTGAGCGCCTGGACGCCCGAATAGCCGCTAAGCAGAAGCCTTGCGGCCCTCCTTTGCCGGATGGTAACGACTCTGCGCCTAGCCATGCCTAATTTCTATCAGGTCTGAAGCGGGTAGGAAACCTCTCGGTGCGGCGAGTCCACGCTCCTGCTGGGTCCTAATCCTTGATCTTGCAGGATAGCGACGTACCCTCTCCAGATTCCGTGCGTTGGCAGTTCCAGGTGGTCGTTTGGAGGCCAGTTGCCGGTCCCCAAAACCTGACTTTCAAGTCGTGGTAATCGCCGCTTGCGTCGCACTCTAATGATGTGATCTCGCGCTTTGGCCCTAGCGCCCTGTGCCCTGGGATGGAGGAGAAGTCAATCGCGCCCGGCGGGCCGAGCGACCTGCAAGTCTTAAACTCTCCGGGAATCCACGAGAGCGGGGTGAGCCGGACTGCGACGATCTTATTGTGAGAAATCCAGCCCGAGTTATCTATCTTGTCGAGAAGTAGCGGCGCTTGCTCAAGCAAGGAGATGCAAACAACGATCAGAATAACAACCCCTAAAGCCTTTGCCAGAGGTACCGTTGGGGGCCTTTGCGGCGATTCGCCACTTGAATCCAAAACCTTTCCGTACTCCTCTCGCCTTTTCGTGTCCTTCAGGATGTGACTCTCATTGCGCCGAACGTATACCCATGCGAGCCACGAGAGAGGCACAAAGACGATGAAGTTAATCAAGTAATCTTGCGGCGGTGGAGCGGGAAGTCCGTTTGAGGTGTAAAGACAACTTGGGGCAATCAGCGACCACCATGCGATCTTCAGTACTAGCCAAAGCACTAAAGCAACGGCATTGTTGCCAGCAATTACGAAAGCTAAGACGCCCAGGAACGCGATAAACGCCTTCCAAGTAGTCCTCAACATTACCTTGTTACCTCCGCCGAAGTGTTCCAGCCTGGGACATGCCGAAGTCTAAGCTAGCACGCGCTCCATGTCTCGGCGAATACCGTGCTGTGCTGGCTCTCCAAGAATCATCTGTTTTGTGAAAGGCGCAGACAAAAGAAAACCCGCCTGCAAACACGAGGCTTACAGGCGGGTTTCTACGCGGGATTTATGAAAGGCTCTGAGCCGCTTGGTAGACCTTGCCGACACTGACGCCTAGCTCGCGGGCGATCTGCGGCCACGATTGCCCGGACGCCCGCAGAGAGGCAATCCTCGTGGTATCCACGGTCACGGGCGGCCTGCCCAGCCGCTTTCCCTTGGCGCGGGCGTTGCGCAGCCCGGCCCGCACGCGCTCGGCAATCAGGGACCGCTCTAGCTCGGCCACTGCGCCCAACACGGTGAAGATCATCCGGCCGGCGGGCGTGGTGGTATCAACCTGCTCGCTCAGGCTGACGAAAGCGATTCCCAGGGCGTTAAAGGTTTCGAGCGCCCGGAGAAGATGCGACACACTCCGGGCAAAGCGGTCAAACTTCCAGACGATGACGGCATCGAAGCGCCGCTTGTGGGCATCGGCCATGAGCCGGTTTAGCTCGGGCCGGGAATCCTTCGCCCCGCTGATTCCTTCGTCGAGGTATTCACCGGAGACCTGCCAGCCGCGAGCCTCGCACAATTGCCGAAGCTCGCGGGTCTGCATACCGATGTCCTGGCCGTGGTTCGACGTGCTGATACGTCCATAGATGGCGGCTCGCATGGCTCACGCTCCCATTAGCTCTAGCTCAAGGCGCATGAGGGTTTCGCGGACGTTGTTGCGAGACTCGGCCACGAGCCGCTTAAGGTTTGGGCAATTCCCGTTTCCGCCCTCCGCGTGCCAGACGCGCTCCAAGTGTTCGCAAATGGCGTCCGACATTCCGTAGCTCGAAAATTCGAGCACGCGGCACCGGCTGAGGAATCGGGCTTCGAGCCGGTCCGTCTGATTCGCGGTAAAGATCCAAATCGTGTTTGGCACCGGCTCGCTCGAATCCAGTTTTGAGAGCAGGTATTTCTGCGCCGCGTCCGACATGGCGTCCGCTTCGTCGCAGATCACTAGATGGAATCCGCCAGAGAGCGGGACGTAATGGCACCGGCGGACGGTATCTTCCAGGGTATCGAGCCTGCATTGCTGCGAGCCGATATGATGCGTCTCCGCGCCCATCTCGGCGGCCAGCGCGATAGCCATGCTGGTCTTGCCCACGCCCGGCGGCCCGACAAAGAGCCACGCGGAGGGGTAGGGATGCGCGGCCAGTTTCGAGAGTATGCGGCGCTGTTTTTCCAGCCCGGCAAACTCCGCGATGCGCTGTGGCCGGTACTTCTCGGCGAGCGGCTGAGGGAAAGCGAAAGTGGGGGTGCTCACTGCGCACCCCCGTTGCCCGCTTCCGGCAGAGCCTTGCCGAGAATGTAGTCAGCCGCTTTCTGTGCCTGCGATGCTGCGAAAACCACCATGCGGGAATCCGCCTTGAGTACGTTGATCCACGATTTCAGGTAGGACGCGGAGTTAGCGAGCGTGCGCTGTTCGATGCCCGCGACGCCCGAGAGCATGGCCGCGCCCATTTCCGCGACTAGCTCTTCTTTCGAGTAGGACTCAGAGCCGAACGTGTTGAGTTTTTCGATTCCTTCACGCCCGATGCGGCTGGCGTGGCCGGTTGAATGCGTTAGCTCGTGGAAGAGTGTCGAATAGTAGGACTCGGCAGACTCGAACGTGTTGCGAGCGGGCATGCCCACGCTATCGGTAGATGGCCGATACCACGCGCGGGCGTCTTGCTCGTAACGCGGAGGATTCGGCATTGCGGCCACGATGCGCTCGCATTCGGCAATGGGATTGACAACGCGGCCAGATTCCGGCCCGTTGATCCCTTCGCATTGTTCAAGGTTAAAGACAGTGTAGTAGCGCAGGAGAGCGGACGTTTTCGCTACCGTCTGGCCGTCCGCGTCTTCGGTTTCGTACTTGTCGAATTTCCAGAAGACAACCTTAGAGCCGTGCTCTCCGCGCCGAACGTGGCCGCCGAGATCAGAGGCTTGCTTGTACGTGAGCCAGTAGGGAGAGCCGTAACCGAGACTGGCCAGCAAAAAGACGTTGATACCGCGATACTGCCGCTTGCTTACCAGATTCTTCGGCATTTCCGTTGCCCAAGGCTTGTGCCAAGGCGCAACGCCAGACTCTAACTGCCGGATGATCTGCTCTGTGATGATCTGATAGACGGAAGAGTGTTGCGGTAGACTAGCATTAGCTTGCATGGAGCGACGACCTCCTATGTGAGTTAGGGCTTGTCGTCTGTTAGCGCAGACGGCAGGCCCGCTTTGTTTCTAGTGCGTTTTCTTCAACCCCTCGTCAATGAAGCGACGAATCAGTTCCGCTGCCTTTAGGCCGGTCTGTTTGGACGCGGCCTTGAGCTGCTTGATCTGTGCTTCCGCGAGGAATAGAGAGACGCGCTTCATACGATATATATACAACAGGCATACACTCCTGTCAAGGGAAATCTTTCACAAATCCTCATTTTCTGTGCGTCCGCAAGTGATTGATTCCGCGTGGCCGGTTTTGCCCGCTTTGAGCCGTCAGAAAACACTAGATTGCTGAAAGCTTGTCTTTCAAGTTTTCCCGGGGAGCGTATTCTCGCGCCGTAAGATCGCTCTAAAATCTAGGTGGAATTACCGCTGATTCTCGATGGATTTTCGCCCGACTCCGAACGGCGCAAAGGCTAGCTTCAAGGGAATCAATTCCGGCCCCCATTGCGGGAACCCCATCCGGAACTGGCGAGCACCGGCTCGCACCCATGGAGTAAGGGAGAAACGCATTCGCACACTCTCACACAGATTTTCCCTGTTTCATGCCCAAGCATCTTGTCTGCCTGCTCGCACCAGGTAAGGCCGTAAAAGCATTCTTTCCAGCGGTCGAGCCCCCGAGGATCACCCTTTCCCCTCCTTCGCAATCGCTATATGGCTCGCGTGCTGACCGAAAGAGTTTCAAGAGCGCATGCTGTGCGTCGGTTCCACCGGAAGTCGCTGTAATGAGCCGGCCCACCCCCGCGGAATGGGTGTCAGCTCAATCCGGGCTTAGTCCATCCTGGGGCAGGCGAGCGATCCCGCTCCGAAATCTGGACACCCCCGGCCTTCATGCGAGAGACACCCCGGCTTTCAAAACAAGCAGGGGGCTATTCTTATAAGAAGGGCCGGGAGCGCCCAAACCGTATCAAAAAGCATGTCAAATGCTTGTATTTGGCAGTCCCGGGACACAATTCCACCACTATTTGCGACCTGTACTATATGAGTTAACTCATTTGTTTCGAGAGGAAGTGTCACAGGAAAGGCGTCAAGAGCACATCACGCGAGACGCGCTCGATTACCCCGAAAAGAAGGACGGCGATGGCTAGCTGAGGCAGCTAAGCCCCTTGACAGCGTGTCCATCTGGTCGCCCCGATGGTCAAAGTTATTTCGCTGGCCAGGTCAAGAACGCCCACTAGTCCCTGTGACTGGAAAATGACTGGGTGCGCCGACACGCACTGCATGTCGTGTTTGCCGATATCCCATTTGTCCATTACGCCCCCCTGGTTGTTCTTTATCTCCACAGAAATATCTGGCGGCAGGTCGCCGTATGAGGGGGCGCGCCATCCAAGCGATGTAGCATTCCACTGCATCGTGTACTTCGCAGTGTGATCCTCGAAGATCGTGAAGCGCAACGTATCCAACTTAAAAAACTGCGTAGCAGCGTTGGCGAGGACCCATGGATCAGTTCGGAAACTCCAAGTTTTCGATCTCGGCCCGGCGATAGCTTTCTCTGCGGGCGGGGCATGTGCGCTTACAAGCCGCAACAGATCGCTGGCCACGTCGCTCTTGCTGTCATCTGGCATTTATGATTCTCCTCGATGACGACGCCCGTCACCGGAACCAATATACTACGATTGTGGGAAGTTACGGTACCAGCTTAATCCCGGAGGGCACGTAGGCCGCGATTGCCCTCCAAAACAAGGCAATGCTAGGCTCTCCGGGCCGTGGCAACCAAGCATCCAAAGGGTCTGCCTGAAATCCACCTAGGCACGTCTGCGTTCACGGCCGCAGGTTGGGAGGGCACGTTTTACCCCGAAGGGCTGAAGCCTGCCGAGTACCTGACCTATTACGCGCAGCAGTTCGACACCGTAGAAATTGACAGCACGTACTACCGCACGCCCTCCGAGTCCACGGTGCGCGGGTGGGAGCAAAAGACCCCTCCCGGGTTTCTGTTCGCGGCGAAGGTGCCGCAGGCCGTGACCCACGAAAAAGTCCTAGTGGACTGCGACGCGGATTTCCGGGAGTTTGTGGACCGTATGCAGTTACTAGGCCCGAAACTCGGCGTGCTTCTGCTCCAATTCCCCTATTTCAACAAAAAGGCGTTTGTATCAGGGGACGCATTCCTTACGCGGCTGGCTCCGTTTGTGAAAAAGCTGCCCAAAGACGTGCGGTTCGCACTGGAGGTCCGCAACAAAACCTGGCTGACGCCTAAGCTGTACGACCTGCTTCGTGGGCGAGGCGTTGCGCTGGCGCTGACCGACCATCCGTGGATGCCGCGGCCAACCGAGATTTTCTCTGCCGGCGACCCACTGACCGCTGACTTTGCCTACCTCCGCTGGCTCGGGGATCGCAAGGCCATCGAGGAGCACACGAAGACTTGGGATAAAACCATTGTGGACCGGCACAGCGAGCTGTCCGAGTGGGTGAACGTGTGCTGGAAGATTTCCGGGCGGGGTGTGCCGATCTTCGCCTACGCCAACAATCACTACGCGGGCCACGCCCCGGCAACGATCAAACTGTTTCAGAAATTGTGGGAGAAGTCGCGGTAGAATCTAGCTCCCGCCTCCGCCCGCGTTCAATCCAACATTGCCAGGTGTTCCGATGAATGAAGGGCGGAAGTACGCGATTCTCTTTGCGGCGACGATTCTGTGTGCGCGGAAACTGACAGCGATGGAGCCAGGCAAACCCAACTTCGCCAAGGAATACATCGTAGAAACGGCCATCAGGGATGCGGCGCTCATCCTCGAAAAGATCGACGAGCGTTGGTCTTTAAGGGGAGTTAACCATTAAAAAGCTAGACGACGCGGGTTTGGGCTTCCACGCTGGATGCGACCTCCTGGGCAATCTTGCTGATTATTCCCGCAACCTCGGTAGTCTTCTTAGCGATGGCGTAGTGCCACTGGCCATAAGCTCCCTCGGCATTCACCGCAGCGACCCATCTTTCCGCAGCGGCACGTTTCACGTTTTCGAGAGGGTCGTAGCCTTTAGTCTCCAAGATCAGATGAGCGGGCAGGACGGCCTTCAGTCGGATAATGAAATCTGGAATGTAATCATGCATCTGCCCGTTGTGCAGGTATGGAATGGCGAAGCCGAGACCCGCATTCTTTACGAAAGCATCCACGGCTACATGAGTGTCAATGTAATAGGCCGCCTGCTGCTCCCACTTCACCGTGTCTGGGACAACATAGTTCAGGTGGCTGTGAATCACTTCACGCGGTTCCCTGCTAGTCCAAAAATCCACCTCGACGGTCGAGCCGGGGCCGCGACTAGTTTCATAGCGAGGCACTTCCGGCGCTTCTCCCCCCGCCGCATCCGGGCGAATGTTTTCTATCAGCACTTCGACCAGCCAACCGTAATACGGTGAAAGCCCGAGGTCCTTTATATCGGCGGGCGGCCTGACTTCTACCTTTTCTCCGAAGTACCGCTCGATGATTTTCACCATCTGAGGGAACAGTACGTGGGCCGGTGCCTCACATCCCGGCTGCTTTAGATATTGTTTCGTCAGTCCTTTCGCCAGCTCGAAGATGATCTGTTGGACGCGCTGGCTTTCCCTGTACTCGCGCAGAGAAATGTCTTCGCTGCGCCCAGGCCCGCCAAGAGAAAGCCGTCCATCATAGGTCAGACTGTAGCCCTTAACCTCAACTTCGGGAGGAATGCTATCCGGCTTCAGCACCAGTGTAGGCACTGCCTCCCAATTCACTGCAACTCGATTTCGAATCGCCTGCGTGTACCCCTCGACGCGTGGGAATTTGATTTCGTAGCTCGCTTTCTCGGGAATCGCATGTACGTGATACCGCTTTGGTCGAGGGCCAGTCGGCCCCTTCGGGTTCGCCTTGAACGGGATGACTTCGAATGGGACGCCAAGGACCTTAGCAACCTCCTCACGAAGTCTGCCCTGATCGTCAAAATCCTGATAATCCGTTCGGCGTAATCCGCGCCCGACTACCTGCTCGCAGAGTAACTGTGACATGAAGGGGCGAAGCCCGATGATATGCGTCACCGTGTTGCAATCCCAACCCTCGGTCAGCATTCCCACACTAACAATACAACGCACATCCCGGCCCGGCGGGTGCAAGGGTCTCTCCAGCTTCTTGGCAACTTCCTCGAAGCCCTCGGGGTAGATCGGTCGCCCCTGATTGTCTGCGGGCCAGTTCGTCTTGCCCACCGTATCGAGAGTGAACCGCATCCATCTGGATTCGTCACCCTTCGCCCCTTCCACGTTTGTCTCGTGAACAACCTTTGAGTCCACGCGGATAGTGTTGATTCTCCCATCGCGATTGCGAAACCCCTCGATTCTCGCCGGAGGAATTCCGGTAGGCAGTTTGTCTTCGGCCAACCAATCGTAGATGACCTTCGCAATCTTTGTGTTCTTGCAGACAAGGATATAAACGGGCGGACGAGGGTCGTCGGGATTCTTCGTTCGCTCTTTCAGCTCTTCTTCCCAAAGCCCGCCCAACATGGCAATCGGATGATGAGCGTATTTCAGGATTGCTTCTGGTTTCGGGCTGCCCTTTTTTCCGCCACGTTCCGCCGGGGTCAGCTTGCTTTCGAGAATCCACTGCCAAATGTTGAAGTAGCTCGGATACTCCGCCCCGGTTGTATCGCGGATCGCGAGCTGAGGAATCTTCACTAGACCCGCCTCAATCGCCTCGATCAGCCCGAAGTCACTCACAACCCAGGGAAACGGTTTGTTTGTTTCCTGTCCGACTCTCCCGAGAAAATAAGGCGTCGCAGATAAGTCAACGCAGAAGTTTACTCCCCGAAGCTTTTGAATCCTGTCCAGACCGTCAATCCACATCGTTGCTTCTTGGAAAAAGTCGTCGGCTTCTTCCTGCTCGCCGAACTCGTCTTCTTCGTCCGCATCGGGCTCATCTTTTCTGATTCGATAGGCGTGGTGAGCTTCATCGTTCATTATCAGAATGTTTTGCTTCCCCCCGACTCCACTCCCCAGCACGCGGTGAACGAGCGCCGTGTCACTCTCCACATATCTCGTGGATTCAATCTGTACCTTTCTCAGATTTCCGCCCTCATCGCTTTCTTCGCTACCGGGGACCACTGTTAAATCGCCTCTTGCTAGCAGGGAATCGAAAACCTGCCGCGTAAAGTAACGATTTCCTCTGGCCGTGGTTGTCTTCGTCCCGATGGTGATGGTCTCTTTCACTTTGACCGGAACACCTGCTTTGATCACCTTCCCACCCACCCCGCCCGTCTGCATGCTTTGCGGTTCGAAAACGTGCCAGTTCGTCACGCGCACTTTCCCTTGCGTCACCAGAGGCATCAGGTGAGGTGGCACTAGGTCACGTGTGCGGTAAATGCTGGCCTCGCCTCGTTCCGGGTCGAGTTCTCCCAGTCGCTGCCGAATTGTCACGTTTGGGCAAACCACCAAAATCACATCTGAGAATCGAGCGTCGCTCCGATCGTTGACCTTGTTCAGTATGGTCCACGCGGCCAGCATCCCCATCACTGTCGTCTTACCTGACCCAGTCGCCATTTTGCAGGCGTAACGCTCGAACCCTGTATACCCTTCGGTTTTGCGATCGTCGCTCGGTTCGTCACGTGGAACGGAAATGCCTTGCAGGAAATCGGCTCGCGCTTCCTTGAGGAAAATGATGCTTAGTGCCGCTTCCAATTGGGCGAAGAAGAGCCGCTTCTCGCGTCCGTCCCGCGTCCACCACTGAATCAAGTCCATCGTGGTTCGCGTGACGCCCGGATGGCCCTCTTTTCGCCACGCCTCGACCCGCTCACGAACCAGATTCACGAGTATCAATTCGTAGCCAGAGGGGTAGTCTTTCGAGGGCCGGAGAAGCCGCTCGTCCAAACTCCATGGGGTTTTCTGGTCACGCGGTGGGAAAACCAGAGCCGGCCGTCTGCGGCCTTCAATCCGTTTGGGGGACTCGCCTTCGCGGATGTACCAGAAGCGAGTCGGATTCTCGAACGGAGTGTTGAGAATTGGTTCCGCGACTTCGGGATAGCCGGACATGCCCTAGCGAACCTCGCTCAGCGGCTTCACAATCAAAAGTTCGTTCCCACGATCGTCAATCACTTTCACGGCGATCTGCCTGTTTTCCCCGGACTCGAATGGTGCGCTCACCGTTCCTGCAAGGTGGTCCCACACCCCCTCTTCGTATTCGCCTTTGAGTGCCTTCTTCAAGTTCTCCCAGGCGCCCGTGCGAGGGAAAAAGGCTTGCGACACGTGGAAGCACAGCCCGTTATAATCTGTGTCAACAAGCCAGGCCGGAACGTCGTCTCCCTTGCGATGCTGCGTTTCCATCGTTCCCGGGTCAAACACATCCAAGCCGAGCAGCTCGACCTCGTACATCGGCCCATTAGTCTTTTCTTTCGATTTCACCTTGTGAAGTTCGATTTCTGGCAGGCCACAGACGCTGAAAATCTGACTGGAGCGCATGTTCTTCAGCAGGTCACCCATCATCAAGTCAGGAGTGGCCTGGATGTAGGCCGCCGCAATGCCCACGACTTCTGTGCACTTCTCAATCAGAAGCCGCGCATTGGGCTGGATGGCAAAGCCGATCACATAGAGGCGTGCATAACTCTTTGCGTGAGCTTCCTTGGCTGCTTCAAAGACGAGTTTCTCGCTCACCGCGCCATTTTCCGGGCCGAAGACGATAGCCACTGTCTTTTGAGAAAGCGGCAGGGCCGCCCCATTCTTTTCTCTAGCTTCTTGGACGGCATCGGCTAGCGACGCGCCGTTACCTAGAGCCGTGGCATCTACCATTGCCTCAGCGGAGAGCGAGAGCGTTTTCGCTGGTGGTCGCACATTCCTTAGAGTGACGGTCTTGTTTCCTTCAAGTCGCAGAACCGGCGACTTACGCAGGATTTCGAGCATTCGATCAACGAAATTCACTCCAGCGTCTTGATTGGGCTCAGTTGTCTCAGGTTTCGGCTCGGCAAAATCGAGTGGCGTGGGAATCGTAGCTTCGAAGCTAAAGGGACCCGTCACCCGGATGATCGAAGAGTTCGTTTCTGGTCTGTCTACCAGCACTTCTTCAATTGCAGGCTCGTCATTGGCAATTGTGGTGGAAGTGATATGGGGAACGAGACCCCCAATTTCTTCACCTTTGCGATTCTGCTTGCGCATATATCGAAATCCACCTACTGGACCTCTCTTGTCGTCCGACAGCTCAAACCACTCAAATGTAGCGGTAAGAAGTCGTTGTCTCGCTAGCGCAAGTGGAACTCGACTCGTGTCAATGGTTATCCAGCGCCGCCCCCACTGTTCTGCGCAATAAGCTGTCGTTCCACTGCCGCAAGTGGGGTCCAAAACTAAATCACCTGGATTGGTGGTCATGAGGATGCATCTCTTAACGACCTCGGGGTTCGTTTGAACAACGTACACAGGCTTCGAAGCCCCACCAAGCCCATCCCACCAATTTGAGATAGCTGTATACCCAAAATCACCCAAGAAACGCTTGAACCCAAGTTGTTTGTCGCCTACGTAAAGGCGACCGGCAGCAGCGAGTTTGTCCATCCCAGATGGCGACCCATCTTCAGTGATGGCAGTATGTTTCCAGCAATTCCCTTTGGCGAGTCCGGGGTCATAGTCCTTACCCTTGTATCGAAAAACGACACTCTGATTTTTTCTGTATCCACCGCTCGTGAGGTTTTCGGACTTAAAAATCCGTGCACCGGGGTAGTCTTTGAGCACCTTTTGTGGTTCTTCTGCATAATCGATACCATTCTCATTCATCTCGGACAGTTCTCTTAACGTCAGTTCTCGACCGTCAGATAAATCTACATTGCGGAAAGTCGCCGTTAGTTCTGAATTTAATTCCGCCTTCTCATACAACTGATGAAATCGCTCTCGGCAACGGTCGATGTCTTTTGAAAACCACAGCAAGTAATCGTTGACGGGATCTATTAACTCGCCTTTCTGGCCGCCCTTCTTCTTGAAGACTATGGTCACGACAGAATTCTCTTTCCCAAAGATTTCTTCTAGCACTTCCCGCACATGGTGCAAGTTCTCATTCCCTATTTGAACGAAAATGCTTCCACTCGGATGGAGCAGCTCGCGGGCCAGGAGAAATCTGTCTCTGAGGTATGTCAGATAAGAGTGGAGTCCTAGCACCCAAGTGTCTCGATAAGCCTGGACCATTTCAGGTTCTCGTGTCATATCCTCATCATCGCCATGCATCACATCGCGTTTGCGCACGAATGGCTGAAAGTTCGACCCGAAACTAACACCGTAAGGTGGGTCCATATAAATCATCTGCACTTGCCCCCCGAGCGACTCGTAATGCAGAAGCGAGTTCATTACCACAAGCGAATCGCCGAGGATCATGCGATTCACCCACTTGTCCTTGTGCTCATAGGCCCGGAGGACTTGGTCTGCTATTGAGTGCTGCGGGTCGCCCCAAAGATCAAACATCGTTGCTTGATTCCTGTCGAAGCGGTGCCCCTTAAGAGTTTCAAGAATTGCTTTGGTCGAAAGTCGCTCGTGGATGAATAGTGGCAAAGTTGGAATGTCGAATGACAGCCGTTCCGCTTTGCCCGCCCAGTTCAAAAAAGGTTTGCTCATCGCCTTCAACTTTGAGGCTGCGGCTTTGGCTTCTTCGAGCGTCTTGGCCTCAAGAGCGTGGTGTATTAATGCCTCAGCCTGTTCCCGAATTGAGTTTTGTCCGTCCCAATCAAGGGATGGGGAGAGGGAGGAATCGTATCGGTAGGCTTTCGGGGGCAGCTTCTTCTTAAACTGAGCCTGCGTGCCGACGTCTGGCCGCATGAGGCTCGTGGAATCCGGGTGCCTGTAACTTCCCGTTGAAGGATGGTTTCTCGCCTTCTTACTGCCGTTCTTCGTCTTGGCCATTCCTGTTGGCTCCGGGGAACTTGCTTGTGCGATCACAACCTCTAAAAGTATCCAAAACTTCGGCGACTCCCATCCTCTCGCTGGGTGGAACTATTGAAACCCGTTGCCCTACTCGCCGAACGCAATTTTCGCGCTAGCGGGGTTGCGGGTTCTAGAATCCAAATTCGAAAGCGATACTCATGTTCAGTTTTCTCAAACGCAAGAATCATGTGGATGTAACCCCCAAGACCTTGCCGACGAGTTGGCAAATTGAGACGCCACATCTGATTGTGATGGAAATCCATCTTTTTGGCAGGGAAATCAACTCCAGCGATACTGACCCCAACTTGCCTTGCTGCGCCACGGACGGCACCTTGTGGCAAACCAAAGAAAGCGCTTAATTCGACGGGGAACTGCACCTGGCTCTGACTGCCTCCGAATACGGGGTCCGCTTCTATCCACAGCACCTTTGCATTCCTAATTCTGCGAGCCATTTGTATCTCCTTAACTTAAGGTGTGAAGTGTATACTGCCTTTACCGTATGCACAGACTCAATATTCCTTCTACAAATCCGGCGACACCCAGGGCGAGCGAGATAGCCGCAAGGAGAATGCTGGTTCGAATTGCGGGGTTCGGATGGAGTTGAAACGCGCGGTAACATGCCCACAACCCGCTCGCATTTGTTACGTCGAGAGGCATTTCTGCTTTCGGGTCAAAGATTCCGAGCCTTTCCCGATACCATGCATTCATCACTATGAAATTGCTGGACTCAGTAAGCGGTATTGTTCCTTTAGCCGAGTTATATACATCTTGGAAGTTTTTGTCGGCGGTCCGTCTCTCACAAATAATTGACCGGCCATTTCGGGGATTTCTAACGCTGACGTGATCTGCCGAGAGGTCTGGGTCTAATGGCATCCAGACCCAACCTTCCTTCGCCTCCTCATGCAAGGCCGCATAAATCCTATAGTTCCTCACGCGCTCCTCGGCTACTGTTCTGCTCGCTCTTCGGTTTCCGAGCCTTCATCGCCGAAAGGCCAACAACCGTTCGCAAGCAACACCCTCCGAAGGTCGCGGAAGAGCGTGCGATGATAGCGCTCTGAGGCGGGGTCATTTGTCACGGTTGTATGGAATTTCTTAGTGCCCGTGATGTCTATCCGAATCCATTTCCTTCGCTCACGCTTGGCCCAGACTCCAGTTGCGAGAACCACTGCGTGACCGGTTCGGAAGATGCGCACATCGCCGGGCTTCATATCATCGCGCGTCATGATGGATACTCCTCTGAGGTGAAGGGTGAGCGGGATTCTACACCCACACTTACTGGAAATGCATAATCTGGAAATGGACCAGACCAAGACGAATGTTCAGAACGCGTCTGTAGAAAGTGCCGCCGTCTCTGCTCCATCCAGGAATTTCCTTATGGCTCTACGAAGGTAGGAACGAACTAATCCGCAGTTCACCTTGGACCCGGCTAGAATCACGATATGCAGATCGAGGGTCTGAATAAGTACCGAGGTCACAACCCGCGGGGCTACTTTGAGAACTTGCCCTGGAATGTACGGCAACGGGCCTACGGCTGGCTGCACTACCTCATGGAGAAGGGCCGTAGTGAACGTGGAAGCGTCCCGCCTTGGTTGTTCGCCCTCTACGTGGGCCAGTCGAAGCGGCTCGCTCTCAATCCACCCTCATCAGCCTGGGGCCGTTCGATGCGAGCTAAGAAGGGCGGCTACGCGGTGCAACGCCGCTATCGAATGGAGGGCCAGATCGGACCCTCTCACCCAGCGCATAAAGCTGCCTGTGTTAGCGCAATGCAGCGCCGATGGCGCAAACAGGAGCGCGAGGAGACTGAGCAGCGCAGACGGTTAGGGTTGCCTCCCAAGCCCCGAGTCAGACATCTGCCGCTCTTCTAGTCCCCTCCGGGGAGCGAGCCCTGGCGGAACACGCGCAAAGCAGAAGTGCGACGGCCACCCGCTACAATTTCCGCTACAGTCCCCAACACAAGTTGACGCACGAGCCGCAAGTAATTGAAATTGGTGGACGTGGCCGGGATCGAACCGGCGACCCCCTGCTTGCAAAGCAGATGCTCTCCCAGCTGAGCTACACGCCCACGGTAGAAGTCCCATTCATTCTAGAGCATTTGCCGCCGTTCCGAAAATCGAATCCTCCCCTTTCGGCTATTTGGAGTGAACCCTGATTCTGAGACAGTGAAGCCACGACGTCGGTTGATTGCACGGCCAAAGCTGTGCGGGCAAATCGCGCCGAGGACTACTTCGGAGTTGCCGACAACACGTCCGGAATGTGCACTCGGCTTGGGGTGCTTGTACTCCAGTTCCTCTGCCCGCTTCTCGGCGCTGCACACATTTCCAGCCTTTGGGAATTCTGAAAAGCCCCCACGCAGCAACGGCGTGCGGGGCGCCCTCGCGGTCGGGTGACCTCCACGCTCAGGGCCGCCCGCCCTCGCAAGGGGGAGAAGCTGACCCAAGACCTAGGATCCGGTGTGACAGAGAATGGGAGCGGTTCAAAAGGATGAAAGGTCATATAATCCCGTGCGCGCGACTGGGGAGCAGAACAGATGAACGTACAAGAACAAATCAAGAAGTATATGACCAGCCAACCGGAGCCAAAACGCAGTGACCTGCGGGAGTTGCATCGGCTCACACTTCAAGTGTCGCCGGAATGCAAATTATGGTTCTTCGATGGGAAAGACAGCAAAAATCGTACTGTTTCCAACCCTACGATTGGATATGGATTTCACACCATAAAATCTGCCAATGGAAAAAGTCGGGAGTTTTTTCAAATTGGTGTGAGCGGAAACAAAACCGGAATCTCTGTCTATCTCCTTGGTCTCAAGGATAAGAAGTACTTGGCCAAAACGTTTGGAAAAAAGCTGGGCAAGGCCAGCGTCACCGGATATTGCATCCGGTTCAAAACTCTGAAGGATATCAACATCGATACGCTTGAAGCGGCAATACGATATGGGCTTGCAGCTCAGAATGAAAAAGGAAAGCTGGCGGAATAACTCCACTGTTCAACGCAAGCGGTGATCGATGGTAAGGCGCTCCAGTATGCGACCCCTAAAGCCCTGACCCGCGCCACAAAGCCATTCTCTATAAAACGGGGCTCCCGCAATCGTCGTGCGGCTCTCTGTCAGCGCTCCTTGCCTTTCTCTGTTTCCCGTTGCCCACTGCGGAAGGATCACGGGCAAACTGGAAGAAATGCCGGGCCCGAAGTCTGTTCTGGGAAGCTAGCCTGTGACGGCTATCGTTCTGAACACTCGTGGTGCGATCGGTTGTCGAGTGGCCAGGCAGAATCCGGCTTTGCTGGATGGACTCGTGTGCCCGTGTGCCAATAACCCTGTCTCACGAAGAGGTTCACCCCAGGGCTTCGCCAGCGTCACACGACCGCGACCTTGACGTTGTGGATCGGGGGCAGCGAATCGAACAGGCAGTCCCACTGCTCACCACCATCCCTCCCGATCCACAGCTGACCCGTCGTCGTGCCGAAGTAAAGTGCAGGTGACTTGAGCCGATCGATGTCCATCGCGTCGCGCAGGACGGTGAAGTAGCTTTGCTTCCTCGGCAGCCCACGTGCCAGCCGGCTCCATGACTCGCCGCCATTTTCGCTGCGCCACACCGCTGGCGCGCCGCCCGGACAGGTGCGCGTCGGCCCCTCCAGTGGCATCACGTACACCGTATCGGCATCATGCGGGTGGACCACGATCGGAAATCCGAAGTCCGACGGCAATCCCTTAGCGATCGACCGCCACGAGTGGCCATAGTCGTCGCTGCGGAGTACGCCAATGTCCGGCCGGGGCCCGCCAGGCCCCGTCCAGTCCGCCCATCCGCCGTGGTTCTGCATGTAGAGCCGGCCAGGCGCGTTCTCGTGCCGCGCGATCTTGTGAACGCACTGACCGAACTCGGGATAAGGGTCGGGCGCGAAGCCGGCGCCGACGCCTTGATTGGATGCCCTGAATGTTTCGCCACCGTCCTCACTCAGATAGTGGCCGCCCGTTGAGATGCCCAAGTGCACGCGATTCCCGTCGCGAATGATCGTGTGCATGCAGAGCCCGCCATTGCCGGGTTGCCACTTGCGCGCGTGATCGTGGTTGCTAATCCCCGGCACCAGGTCCCACGAATCGCCGCCGTCGCGGCTCCTGAACAAGGATGCCGGCTCCACGCCGCACCATAGCTCCTTCTTGTCACCACCGGCCTCCAGTGACCAGATGTTGGCGAGCGCGCGGCCGTCGTCTTTGGGGAAAGCTGGCGCCGATTTCGTCTCGCTGAAGCTTTTCCCCATGTCCGTCGAACGCAGCACTTTCATGCCGAAAAACGGATTGCAGCTCGAAGCATAGAGGCGCGGTGTTCCGCGCGTGTCGATCAGCGTCGCGTATACGGGGATGCCCGGGCCGAACGGCCCGCGCAGAGCGAAGCTGCGCCTCGGCTTCGCGGCATCCGCGACAAACACACCCTTCTTGGTGCCGATGGTGAGAAGGATTCGATCCGCCATCTTTAGCCTCCCGAAACCGCCGGCAGGATTGTGACCACGTCACCCGGCGCCAAAGTCGTGTCGACCCCGTTGAGATCGCGCACATTGTCCGAGTTCACAAACACATTCAGGTGCCGGCGCAACGCACCTGTTTCGTCACAGAGATTGCGATACAAATCCGACTGGCTCCGCTCGAGGTCCTCAAGTGCGGCGCGCACCGTGTGTGCAGACATCGAGAGTTCCGTTGCGCCCGCGCAGTAGGTGCGAAGCGGACCCGGGACATGGATCGTGATGGTCGGCGCCGAGCCCATAGTCTGAAACTTATCACTGACGATTTGGACGATGCAACCAACGCGATTGCAGACTGGGATCTGGCTCTGCTGCCGGTGGCCCGTAGAAGTGAATCAAGTCACCATCCGCTGGCGGTTCGGTGCTGAGTTACGGGCAAACTGGAAGTAATGTCGGCCCCGAAGTCTGTTCTGGGAAGTTAGCCCGTAACGCCTATCGTTCTGAAGACTGGTGCTGCGGTCGGTTGTCGGGTGGCACGGCAGAATCCGGCTTTAGCGCGTGGACGCGTGTGCCAGTGCGCCAATAAAACCGTCTCACTAAGGGGTTCACCCCATGGGCGCGCGAACCGATGGAGTGAACCCCTATTCTGAGACAGTCAGGCCGAGATATCGGGCGGTTGATTGTACGGCCAAATGGGGTGCGGGCAAATCGGGGCCGGACCCTCCGGCTTGTCGATTGGTCGCAGAGTGAGATGGGGAACGCTACCAGGCGATATTCCGACTGACAGTGGATGAGAAAGAAGCCGGAGCAACGGCCGCACCCTTTCCGGGGCGGAAAGGACGCGGTACCCCAAACCTAAACTCTGCGCCACGGGTTGGCCACCCGCCCGCTCATCCGGAAGTCGCTTCATTTTTTCGCGGTTGCGGGCTTCGACGGCAGCTTTAGCAGCAAGATCTCGTGCCCGAGCTCGCCGCGGCAGAATCCTCCACAAGCGGTCTTGTCGATGAACGCCTTTTGTTTTTCCGCGGCGGCCTTATCCGGCCACAGGGTCACTGTCAGCACCCTGCAGTGTGCGAGCAAGGCCCATGGTCCTTCGCCGTCTATCCACTCCGCCTTCGGCCACCGCTTCTTGGCAAGCGCGTGGAACGGTGGGGTTTTCATCTGGTCTCCTCCAAGGCCGAAGATAATGCACGGCTCACTCGTCGGCGACGAGAATCTCAGCCACGCCGATTGGCAAGAGGTCCGCGGCTGGAACATCTTCTGCGTAGTGTCTTAGTATCCTGTTGTTTCCAATGATCAAGACACCCACAAACATCTTGCCCGGTTTCGTCCACACCACTAGGAACTTCTCGGGGCCTAATTTGCCACGACGCCTTCTGAGCACAACGTCGCCGACCCTGGCAGGTTTGTCGTTGAGGTACCGAGCAGCCGGACTCATTTTCCCCTCCTGAAACTGTCCCCGTTTTGTCCCCCGACGAGTCAACAACAGCCAAAAGAATCCGCACGGAGACAAAAGGACATTACCATACTGCTGACCGAGCGGCTCTGTGTTCGCCCCGCGGGGAGCGCTAGCGCATGAATGGTATCTATCGTTTGCTGGACTTTCTGGACAGGCACAGTGGTCTGATTTCAGCCGTTGGCCTGGTCTTGGCGGCCATAGGGCTGCTTCTCACACTCAGGTATCTGCGTGTGTATGAAAGGGAGATCAAAAGTCAGAGGTCGGAACAAAAACGCCAGGATTGGGAGCGGATACTTCGACTGCTGAATGAGATATCGAGTCACTATGCGAGAGCACATCTCGCCTCGGAACAGCACAGCCCTTTAGTCAGAAGGCTGGGATGCGTGCCGCCTGACATTGCCGCCGATTACGAGGACGCATCGACGAGCCTGCTAAGTTACTTTCGACAACTGAGGCTGGAATTGCTGATTATGCCGAACTCGCCTTTGATGGATCTGATTCTTAGATTCGTCGACAGGTACCATTCAAATGCTGAGGCTAGGGCCTCGGAGCAGTTTGGAAAAGACCTTCGGCCGATCACAGAGTGGGTTAGCAAAGAGGCTCGGAAGTCCTTCAATGAATCGGGCGGTGACCACGAGCCGGGATAATCGCCAGGCTGGCAGCACCGCACGGAATGCCCGTTTTTCGAGTTGCACGAGAACTCGGAATCCCCTCCGGAGCGTCTTCTTCAGCGACGGTGTCCTCCCCTGCGGGGAAGAGGTGCCGTCACGGACCGTCTAGGTGATCCTCCGTACGGGGTTGAAGTGGTCGTAGACCATGTTGTGAAACTTGGCGAGATACCTGGAGATAGTCCACAGTTCGCCGACAATGATGAGCAGCGCCACCACTACGAATGTTTGGAACCATTCGGGTATCATCGTTTTACTCCTCCTCTCAAGGTGGCACAATCCTGCCACACCTTCCCCGCGGGGCGAGTAAAGGGCGCGCACTCGCCTAGGGATTCTTCAGCAAATGGATGAATGCGGGAACGATAACTCTTTCAACTTGCTCCAAGCAGACCTCCAAAACGTGCTCAACTTCGAGAGTGTCGGCCCCACTACCTACGGCAGGCTCGTCGAACGTCACGTATGGGGAGAAGCGTCTTTGCACGTCCACAATGTCATCAGCCTTGGCGGGCGAGCTATCAACCTCTGCACCGTCCTTCAGTCCCCCCTTCCCGTAGGAGTAGATTCGCCCTTGAGTCAGTATCAAATCATGGAACTGAGCGGCCTTCGGAAGAACGACATTCAGGTGTCGGTGTCTATCGATGTTGGACAGTTGGGCGATGAGCTTCATGACGTTAGGAGTTCCGGCGCCGACGCCACTCCTATACGGTTGCACGCCTTCGATGAATGCAAATGCAGCTTTGGAAATGCCCGGAAGAGACTTGGTGAAACAGTTGTAAGGAAGCGGGGGGTGCGTGTAGCCGCGCTTAATTTGGTCGGCGGGAATCCTGGACCACAACGGGAAATCACATCTTGTATCCCAGTTTATGGGCAAGGTGATTCCGGTTGCATTGCGCTTGACGAGATCGAACGCCAAGTGGTCAAGCGCGGACCGGAGTTGATAGACAACTTCGCCAGCAAGGACAGCGATTTGTGGAGGGGGTTGAACCAAGAAACGAATCTTTTCTTCGCCATCCGCATCTTTGACGATTTCATATGCGTTTGCGGTGGAAGCAAGAGAGTTGATAATGCGCCTGATTGCATCGAGGTGTTCAGCTGCGCGGACGATTTTGACGCTCGCGGAATCGATGCCACTAATCATGCTGTGCATTCTACTGCGGTCGGTGACCTATAGAGTCCCCTCACCCAGATCTGAAATCCAGTCACCGCAGAAAGGTGATCCTCCCGCCTTGTCGATTGGTCCCGGAGTGAGATGGCGAACGCTACCAGGCGATATTCCGACTGAGAGCGGATGAGAAAGAAGCCGGAGCAACGGCCGCGTCCTTTCCGCTGCGGAAAGGACCCGGCACCCCAATCCTAAGCTCCGCTCTGCCGGTCGGTCAGCCGCCAGTGTCCCACTTGACTCGCGTGGTAAAGTTCAGGACATGAGGACATTCACATCTAAATGTGGGCAGTGCGATGGAACGGGGAAAGCGCGCCGAGATTCTGGTAGAGGCCATACCGACCAAGATTGTCCTGCTTGCGGTGGCACTGGGAAGATCGTGACCCAAGAAACTGCACCAGATAAAGACCCGTTCAGCCAAAAATAAAAGAGCCCCGACTGGCATCAGGGCTTGTCTCGACACTGACTCCGATTGCCGGTCCTTTCCGGCTTTCTCTGCTATTGAAGCGATGCGGCCTATCTCAGCCTGCGGATACGGCTTGTGGGACAGGCATACTCTTCGGCCAAACATAAGGACGAGATGCCAGTTCTTCCAACAATGGGACACCAATCAAGCGCCTTCGACCCTTATCATCGGTTCGCTTGATTGCAGCGGCGTAAGCGCCAAGGTATTGGCGAAGCAAACCGTTCACTGCAGCATCGAGCTGGCCGAGAACGTTCTTTTCATTGCAGAAGGAGTAGTGGTGACCCCAGCCAGACACAATTCCGCTGATCTCGTGCAAGCTGTGGATCAAAGAGAGGCGGCGATCAATCGAACCGGTGCCCTTGTACGACCGGAGCGCGCTGGCGGCCTTGTCGAGGACGCTGGAGACATTTGTCAGCAAGCGCTTGCGGGACTCTTTGCTCGGCCTGACGGCCCCGTTGGCCAGCTCTATACCGAGAAATGTAAATCCTTGCCTGATCTCGCCCCGGAAAGTCTTTTCGCTGGACACATCCAATCCGTACTTTTCCAGTAGCTTTCGCCCACGGGAGAACTGGGTCTCTGCAGTGGCCTTGTCGGGCGCCAAAATGATGAAGTCATCGATGTACCTGATGCAGTGGGATCCTTCGCCGTTCATTTCCTGGTCGAATTCATATAGGAGCAGATTTCCAAGCAGCGGAGAAAGCGAGCTTCCCTGTGCGACACCAATTTCGTGGATTGGAAATTCTAAGGCACGCTCTCTTAGTGAGGCCAGGTTTGCCAGCTCGACGGTGATGGCTCGGCTGAAGAGGTCGATGAACTGCGGTTCTTTCGTGGCGTCGGAAACAATGGTGGTCACTACCGACTTCGGAATTCTGGTGAAGAATGACGAAATGTCCGAGCGGATCACGTACCTGGCCCCCTCTCCTATTGCGGAAAGGACAGCCTGGATAGCGGCTGGAACTGCGGCAGTGGATTTTCCTTCCTGCTTCTTCACGCCACCAAAGCTGTACGGGTTCTCGGCGTACCGACGAATCGCAGGCACACTGAGTAGCACGTCGTGGATTGCGCGTTGTACTATTCGTGATTCGATCGGTGCGATCACGAGGGGACGTATCGCGTGCTTTCCCTTTTTAGGGATTGCCACGCCAATTGCGGGCTCAAAGTCAAAGGCACCACGATTCAGCTGGCGCTGAATTGTCGTGACCCGCCTCTCAGCGTCGACCGCAAAGTCTTCAATCTCGCGTCGAGTCGTGATTGATTGCGAAGAACGGCCGTTTTCGTAGATGACGCGCCAGGCGCGCCCCAACGTGTCAATTCTTCTGACCTGTTGCAGGAGTGGACTCTTCACACGATTGCCTGTGGGTGCTGTTGGTGAACCCAACCCGTCCGGTAGACATCCTTCCTCAGCGGAGGTTCCTTGCGGCCCAATCCGCTCAATCGAGACTTTCGCCTCGACGCCGCATGGAGCGCGAAGCTGCCCGGTGTGCCCGGGCGCCAGCAACCGCCACGCGAGAGTCAGCCCCGTCAGCAGAGCCGCCAGCCGGCCCGGCCAACGGTGTCGCGCCAGTTTGGCGCGTTTTTGCCCGGCCCGGTCATCGTCCCTCCCCTAAGCTTACCTTTTTCGGGGCCGAGTGCGAGTGATTCGAACCGCGCGGGCCCGGCTCCCCCGTAAAACAATATCTACCAGCCGCCCAACAGCCACGCCGAAGCGTTAGGGTTACGGCTAGCATCGTACCGGACGAGCCGGGTATGTCCTCAGCGGAGGTTCCTTGCGGCCCAATCCGCTCAATCGAGACTTTCGCCTCGACGCCGCATGGAGCGCGAAGCTGCCCGGTGTGCCCGGGCGCCAGTATCGCCCATGCAAAAGAACGAGTTTATTCTAAGGCAAGTGAACGAGTGTGCGCAACTCGCGAGAAAGGGATACCGGGCGCAATATAAGGCGCTGGGTGAGAAGACTTCGAAAGCGAGGACGGTGTGGTTGGCACTGTCCGCTTTGGTTCTGAAGACTGGTGCTGCGATCGGTTGTCGGGTGGCACGGCAGAATCCGGCTTTAGCGGATGGACTGCTGTGCCAGTGTGCCAACGGAGATTGTCTCAACAAGGGGTTCACCTGATCGGCGCGGGAACCCAGCTGTACCAAAACTGTGCCAAAACCCTATCTGTTCTCAACATTGGAGATAGCTTTGAGCGAAAAGCAGAATCCCCAAGTTGTTAGAAACATTAGAAAGTGAAGCAAAGGAATGGAGTCGTGGGAACGGGGGCTTGTGCTTGCAAAGCAGATGCTCTCCCTGTTGAGCTACACCCCCACCGCGGTCGTGCCATCATTTTGGCGTGTATAGGGCCGTTCCGAAACCGAGCCGTTCCATCACCAAACCCGGCGAGGAACACCGCTGACCACGCGCCCCGAGGGCCTGCCCACGGCGGTTAAGAGGCCGGAGAGAAGATCCAGTTAAAGGGCAGGATGCGCAGGAGCTTGGTCTTGGAGACCTTCCCACGCCACCCGCACTTCGGGCTCTGGCACGAAATCTCTTCGTTCCCGAACAGCTTGATGGCTTCATCCTCGGACAGCGATGCCCGGGGGTATCTCCGCTGAAGATTGATGGAGTGGCCGCCCTTGGGGCACTCGAATACGACTTGATAGGCTTGACTCATGGCTTATTCTACCACGAGCCGCGTTTTCGGGCACCTCGCCCCGCGGTAGCACCCGGGGGAGAGGCCTGCTGGCAGTTTGCGCAACCCCGAAAATCGGGCTTTCGCGCCGGGTCAATCTGTGCTAGTCTGTTTTTGCGCTTATTACTTTCGGTGGTGTTGAGCGGTCCCTCGGTTCGCGATCTGGTCTCGAGAATACCCGCCTTCAGTTTCCCCCGCACGTCGTCAGCGTAATCTAAACCAAGACTGGCACGAAGCCGGCCAGGCCCGCTCGAAGTCCAATGCGCGCCGCCCGCTTCGGCTAGCAAGAAAGCAAAATGAAACATTTCTCTGAATTACCCCTTTCCGCGTATGTCGCGGAGAAATTAGCTATTTCCGGGTTCAGCGTTCCCACGCCGGTGCAGGCCGCAACCGTTCCCCAGGCCCTCGCGGGCCGGGACGTTTTGGCCACCGCTCCCACCGGGACCGGTAAGACCTTGGCATTCCTGATCCCCGTGATCGAAAAATTACTGCGCAAGAACACGCCGGGAATTGCCGCCCTGGTGCTGCTGCCCACGCGCGAACTGGCTACGCAGGTTGCCGAGCAGTACGACCTGTTGCGCGGAAAGCAACTGGGCCCCGCGGCTTTAGTGGTGGGCGGATTTTCCGAAGGCCCGCAGTTGAAGTGCCTGCGCGCGGGAGCGCGCGTGGTGATCGCCACGCCGGGGCGCCTGGAGGATTATCTCCAACGTGGGCTGGTCCGTTTCGGCGGATTGCAGATCCTGGTGCTGGACGAAGTGGATCGCATGCTGGACATGGGCTTCCTTCCATCGATTCGCCGGATCGCCGCGGTGCTTCCCAGGGAGCGCCAGACCATGTGCTTTTCGGCCACGCTCGAGGGATCGGTGGCCCATCTGGTCTCCGACTACACGAAAAATCCGGTCCGGCTGGCCTTCGGTTCCACGCTGAAGCCTGCCGAAAACGTGCAACTGCAGGCCTTTGAGGTTTCCAATGAAGGCAAGCTGGACCTGCTGCACCGCTTGCTGAGCAAGGAAAGCGGCCGCTGCCTGGTCTTCGCCCGCACCAAGCGCGGCGCCGAGCGCATCAGCTGGGGCCTGGCCCGCCGCGGCATGCCTGCGGCCATGATGCATGGGGACCGCTCACAATCGCAGCGCACCGCGGCGCTGACCGGCTTCCAGCAGGGGCGGTACCGCGTGCTGATTGCCACCGACCTGGCCTCCCGCGGAATCCACGTGGAGGAGATCGCCCACGTCATCAACTACGATTTGCCAGACCTGGCAGAGAATTTCATCCACCGGGTCGGCCGGACCGGCCGCGCCGGCCAGAGCGGTCTGGCCTCCACGCTCTATTCGCACGACCAGCGCACCGAGCTGTTTCAATTGGAGCGTGCACTGGGCATCCGCATCACCCGAGTTCCCTTGGAGCCCGGCTCCCCTGCCAGAAAGACAGCGATTCCCGCTCTGGACGCGCCCATGCCCGCCGCGGTTCCGGGCCGCATGCTGCGGCTCCCGGGCGAGTACCTGCGGGCGCAGGTGGAGTCCTGACCGGGGCCCCGCCGCCTCCGGCAGCCCTCCGGCTGCGGGCGCGTTTCTAGGGGCGCACCGCGCTCCGAAAATGGTATCGTAGTCTGGGAAGACGAGGCTGGGGGGAGGTCCCGCCGCGTCTCGTGGGAAAGGCTATGAGGGGCGGAAAATGAAGAATCTTTTTGTCGGAAATTTGAGTTTCCAGACCACCGAAAGCGAACTGGGCGATTTGTTCAAGACCTTCGGCCAAGTGTCGCGCGTGTTCATTGCCAAAGACCGCGACACCGGCCGGGCCCGCGGATTCGCCTTCGTGGAAATGCCGAATGACGAGGAAGCGGCCAAAGCCATCTCCGGACTGGATGGCAAGGAGTTCGGCGGCCGCAATCTCAAAGTCAACGAAGCGCGCCCCCGAGCCGAGCGGGGTGGCGGCGGCGGTGGTGGTGGTTACGGCGGACGCGGGGGCGGCGGTGGTGGACGCGGGCGCGGCGGATATTCGAATGAAGACTATCGTGAAGCCCCGCGGCAGCCCCGCGAGCCTCGCTGGTAGCCTCCCGCGAGAGTTCACCATTCCAGCAGCAGAGACGTTCCTGCCGCGCTAATTTCCCCGGGCGGAAGCGGCAGCCGTTCCTTGCAGGACTTCCGCGATGGGAGGGCCCGCGCCCGGAGCCGCGCGCAGGTAGTCCTGGCCCAGCAATGCCGCAACGGTGGCGGCAATTTGCGACTGGGTGATGGGCGCCGAATGCGAGCGCTCACCCAGCGCCGGCGTATCCGGCCCGATCACCGCCAGCCAGATATTCTCCGAGCCCCTGATCTTTTGTCCGTGACTCTTCCATTCCACCGGGTCGTTGCCGCGGCCATGGTCCGTGGTGATCAGAAACGTTGTCTGCCCGCGGTATTCCGGCATCTGTTGCATGGTGTCCCACAGTTCGGCAACGAAATGGTCGAATTGATGGGCGCTCTCCAGCACCAGGTCGTAGCGTCCGGAGTGCGCCCAGTTGTCCGTTTCGCCGTAACCCACAAAGAGCACCCGGGGCTTCTGCGAACGCACGTAATCGAGCAGCGGAATCTGGAGGAAAGAATTGTAGGTGTCGTCTTCTTCCAGGCGCGTGGCGTGGCGGTAGAGATCATTGAGCAAATCCTCGCGGGGTGAGAGTGGCGTGGCGGTGTACGGTGGGTCCCACCCGCAGTGCACTTCCAGGTGGCTGCGCGGCTGGTTGAAAATATTGGCGAACACGGCCCAGGTGGCAAACGCGGCCGTCTGGCCCCGGAATTCGGGAAGGCCGTTGAGCCACTCCAGCACGGTGACATTGGGGCTCGGGCCGAAATCATTGGAATTGATCCGGGGATCGGCACGGCCGGTGAGCATTTCGTTGTAGCCGGGATAGGAGAAGTTGAAGCCGTTGGTGACGCGGGCGATGCTGCCCCTGGTCTGATTGCCGAAAATCTGGCCCTGCGCCGCCACCACTCCCCACAGGAAGGGAAAGAGCGCCTTGCGCCGTTCGGTGGCATCCTCGCGCCAATAGGCGCGCTTCAGGTCTTCCGGCTTGCCCCAAACGCCGCCATGCTTTGCATCGAGCAGCAGCGGGTCTGCGCCCTGAAAAACTTCCTGCCAGCGCAGGCCATCTGAGACGATCAAGACCACGGCGCGCGTCCGGCGCCCACTCGCGGAGTTCCGCGGAGACGTGGGCGTGCCGATGGCCGTCAGGGAGACCAGGGCAACCAGCATGGCCAGCAACGTACCGCGAGATTTCCTGAACATCGCCCCACCCGCCTTTCGTCCGGAGAGCTTCGCATTTTCTGCCGCGGGCCGCCAGCGAGCGGAAAGCCATTTCCCCGCGGGTCCGGCGCGCCGCGAATGCGCTAGAATACGCGGCGGGAAGGCGGGTAGAGGATTGCAGATGAAGCTCGCGAGAATTCTGCCGGCACTGGCGGTTGCGGCGTTGCTTCCGGCAGCCGCGGCGGCGCAGCATGGGCATCACCACAGCGGCGAACTGCAGAAGGACGCCAAGATGGTGATTCACCAGGTGGCCGGCGATGCCGTGGAGATCCGCCTGGGCCCCTACAATCTGCCCGCGCACACCCCCCACGACGCCATGCCCCAGGCCCCTGAATTTTTCTGGGATGTGCCCTTTGACGGCTGGCTCGTAGCATATTCCCCCAGCCTGCTGGACGCCGAGGGCAACGACATCGGCGCCAAACTGCTGCATCACGTGGCCTTTTACAATACCGGCCGCTCCGATTTCCTGTGCGGGGATAAAGAAGAACACATCTTCGGCGCCGGCGGAGAGATGAATCGCTGGCCGCCGCTGCCCGGATTCGGCTATGCCGTGCGCCATGGCGATCGCATCCGCATCAGCACCATGTTTCACAATCCCACCACGACCTCCTATCCGCAGGTTTTTCTTTCTGTGCAAGTGAGTTACATCACCGCGGAGAGCATTCAGCCGGGCGTGGCCCAGCCGCGCAGCGTGTATCCCGCGTGGTTTGATGTGATGCAATGCGGCGATTCGGGCTACGACCTGAAACCCGGGGACTCGGTGAAGAACGGGCAATTCCAGATGCACCTCTCCGGCCTGCTGCTGGGGCTGGGCGGGCACTTGCATGACTACGGCCATGCCATCACGGTTGCGGACGTGACCCGCAAGGAATCCATCGCCAAACTGGAGCCGGAACTGGATCCGGCCGGCTTGATCCTCTCCATGCCGGTGGTCACTTTTCTCTCCAGCGGAGGCTATCACCTGCTGGCGGGGGATGTGGTGCTGGTGAGCGCGCACTATTTTAATTCCACGGGGAGTCCGATTCCGGATGGCGCCATGGGCATCGCCGTGGGATATTTCCTGCCGGATGATCCCGCGGCCATGGAGACGTTTCGTCGCGCCCCGCGCGAGCGCAACCTCTCGCGGAAGTAGGAATCCCGCGGCCCCGCCTCTCCCGGGCGGGGCCACTGTGCAGAGCTTGGCGATCCAATCGTCGTCTCTGGATTGAGTGCCTGGATCGAACTTACATCTCTCCGGCCCGGGCGCGCATCTGTACAGCAGGATTCTTCCGGCGTGCAGGACGGGCTCGAAGGGGCGAAACTGCCGGAAATGGAAAGGCCGGGAGCAAGGAGATTGATGAGCATGATGTCCCGCGAAAGTGTGCTGCGCTCCGGCCTGCTGGCTGCGGCCGCGATGATTTCTCCCGCATTGTTGTACGCGCAGGCGGCGCCCGGCCCGATCGCGCCGCCGGAGAGTTCCCTTCCGGATTCCACCCCGGCCGCGGCGCCCAAACCGCGCGGCCCCCAGCCGAAACCGACCATCGTCGGCACCTGGAGATTGAATCGCGACGAGAGCGATGATCCCCGCCGAAAGCTCGAGGATGCGCAGCAATCCAGCGGCGGATCCGGCGGCCGCGGTGGCGGTGTGCACGGCGGCGGCTATCCTGGCGGGGGCTACCCTGGCGGTGGCTACCCTGGCGGCGGTTATCCCGGCGGTGGTTACCCCGGCGGTGGTTACCCCGGCGGTGGATATCCGGGCGGGGGCGGCGGCCGTCACGGACAGGGAACCTCTTATAACAGCGACGATCTGAATCGCATGAGCGACCTGATGACTCCGGCGCGCAACGTCACCGTGCTCAAATCCGAATCCGTGGTCGAAGTGACCGACGACCTCGACCGCAAGCGCGAGTTTTACACCGACGGGCGCAAGGTGGATAAATCCCGCAACTCGAAGGACGACTCGTACCGGGAAGGCAGCGCCCGCTGGGACGACACCAACCTGATCACGCAGGAAGACGGCCCCAAGGGTGGAAAAATCGAGCGCATCCTTGCGCCCGTGGCCGGTGAAAACGGCATGCAGCTCAACGAGACCTTCAAGCTCATCGATAGCAAGGGAAACACCACCGCAGTGATTCGCTTCGTGTTCGACCGCACCGAGCCGGCGGCGGCATCGGACCACCCTTAGGCGCTGTCCCGTGGTCAGAGCGGGATATTGCCGTGCTTGCGTTTGGGATTGGTGTCGCGTTTTGTCTCCAGGGCGCGCAGGGCGGTGATCAGTTTCGGGCGGGTCAAGGCGGGCTGGATTACCGCGTCAATGTAGCCGCGCTCGGCGGCCACAAAGGGATTGGCAAAGCGCTCGCGGAACTCCTCGATCTTCTGTTTGCGCAGGGATTCGCGCTCTTCGGGCTGGGCGCGATCCAGTTCCCGCCGGTACACGATGTTCACCGCGCCCTCCGGCCCCATCACCGCGATTTCCGCCGTGGGCCAGGCGAAATTCACGTCCGTGCGGATGTGCTTGGAAGCCATCACGCAATAGGCGCCGCCATAGGCCTTGCGGGTAATCACCGTCAGTTTGGGCACGGTGGCCTCGGCAAACGCGTAGAGCAGCTTGGCGCCGTGGCGGATGATTCCGCCAAACTCCTGCTGCGTGCCGGGAAGAAAGCCGGGCACGTCCTCAAAGGTGATGAGCGGGATGTTGAAGGCGTCGCAGAAGCGAACGAACCGCGCGCCTTTGACCGAAGCATTGATGTCCAGGCAGCCGGCCAGAAACGCGGGCTGATTGGCCACCACGCCCACCGGGCGTCCCTCGAGGCGCGCCAGCCCGACCACAATGTTTTTGGCGTAGTGCTCGTGCACCTCGAAAAGGTAGCCGTCGTCCACCACGGCGTGAATCACGTCCTTGATGTCGTAAGGCACCATGGGATCGCCGGGGACGATTTTGTCGAGGTGCGGCTCGATGCGGTCCGCGGGGTCTGTGGCGGCGCGGCGCGGCGGGTCTTCCAGATTGTTGGAGGGGAGAAAGCTCAGCAGTTCGCGGATCATGGCCATGGCGTCGGCATCGTCGCGGGAGATGAAATGGGCCACGCCGCTCACCGAGTTGTGGGTCATGGCCCCGCCCAGATCTTCTTTCGAGACGTCTTCGTGGGTGACCGTCTTGATCACGTCCGGCCCGGTGACGAACATGCAGGAAGCATCCCGGGTCATGAGCACAAAGTCGGTGATCGCCGGGGAATACACGGCGCCCCCGGCGCAGGGTCCCAGAATGGCGCTGATTTGCGGCACCACGCCGCTGGCCAGTGTGTTGCGCAGAAAAATCTCCGCATAGCCGGCCAGGGAGGCCACGCCCTCCTGGATGCGCGCGCCGCCGGAATCATTCAGTCCGATCACCGGAGCGCCCACGCGCACCGCATGGTCCATGATTTTGCAGATCTTCATGGCGTTGGTCTCTGAAAGCGACCCGCCAAAGACGGTAAAATCCTGGGCGAAGACGAACACCAGGCGGCCATCCACGCGGCCGTAGCCGGTCACAAACCCGTCGCCCACGTAGCGCTGTTCCTCCATGCCGAAATCCGCGCAGCGGTGCACGGCGTATTTGTCCAGCTCCTCGAAGGTGCCTTCGTCGCAGAGCAGCTCGATGCGCTCGCGCGCGGAGAGTTTCCCCTCCTTGTGCTGCCGCTCGCGCCGCTCCGCGCCGCCGCCGGCTTCGGCCTGCGCATCGCGGCGCTTCAGTTCTTCCAGCCGTTGCTGTGTGTCCATGCCTGCTCCCTGGAAGATTGCTTCTCCGCGGACTCCGCCTCTCCGAGCCATGCATGTTGGTTCCTCGGATGCGGTGGGTGGGCCGCTCAGTGACTCCCGCAGAGCGTGCCACAGGGAGCAGAAAGTTGAAAGCGGCGAGGAACGCGGGACGGCGGGTTCCGGACTCTTGCCTTTGGGGAGGGATATCGCCCAGGGGGGGTACCCCCTCCCCCCCGGAGTTCGTAATTTCATGAAAACACGAGACATCGTTTTTTGGGGAACCCGTGGGAGTTTGTAAGTCGTTGGAAGCATTGAACATCGTTTTCGGGCGGGTTGCGCGGGAGTGCGTGAGCGACTGATTCTTATAGGGGTTAGAACGAAAAGCGAAATTCGAAACCCGCAAATCGAAAAGCGAAAAGCGAATCCCGGGGCCTCGGGACGAAATTCGAGGTTCGGTGCTTGCAGCGGGCCGGCGGAGAGGAGCGGCGAGAGACATGCGGCGAGAGTACGATGAAACGGTTCTTTGGGGAACCCGGTATAAAATCGAAAAAATCAGCGGATTAATTTCCCAGCAGGGTGAGGCGGGTAACCGCACGGTGAACTATTGCGGTGGTATCATCTCACGGTGTGGGGGAGTCAAGACAGATTCGGCCGGAACAGCCCGGCAACCCGCCCGTGTCCTGGTGTTCTACCCATACTTGTATTCTGTGCTTCCAGATGGTTGCGTGCTAATCGGGGCAGCCGTTTCTATTGGGCGCGGCAGCAGTACGGAGTTTGTGCCGACATGCAAGTGAGTCGACCGATGTCACACGGCACATGGAAAAGAGTGGGCGCTGGCCTCATTGCCTGGTGGATCCTCAGCGGCGGCGCAGGGCTGGCCCAGCCCAAGGCCTTGCCCGTCGACTTTGCCCAACTCCTCGCACACCCGGAACAATATGACAAGAAGCAGGTCAGCGTTTCGGGCTTTATCAGAATTTGGCACGAGCCGCGCCATAGCGTGCGGGCGGTGCTATATCTCCGTTCGGCGCAAGCAGAGAACCTATCTGGTCAGGATGGGGTGCTCGTGAAACCAAACCACGAGATGGTACAGGACTGGAAGGGTCTAGATCGCATGCACGTGCTTCTGACAGGAGTGTTTCGCGCTACACCCTCTGCAACTGGCCAACTTATCCTCGGAATTGACGATATTCGTGCCTGTCGAATAGTGGCGGGCGGCTGACCCTTTGGCTGATTAGTCGTGGATGGCGGGTGGCGAAGGCACGAATCTCCTGCGCGGTACTGCAGCGGGGGGTGGTCCATTCTTCCGTCGGTGGTTTGGACGGAAGGGTGGGGCACTTCGGTCCCATTCTCGGCGCTCTCTCTTTCCGTCTTGTGGGTCAATCCGCAAGTCTCACTGACGGTGGAACGACTGCAAATTCCTGGGCACCGCAACACCACCCAGTGCCCCACCCTTCCCGCCCCGAAGCCTCGGGGCCACCGGGAAGGATTGGGCACCCCGCTCCCATAACTGCGCGATGAATTATTGCGGTGGTATGATTTCACGGTGTGCGGAAGTCAGCAGAGAATCGGCCGGAACAGCCCGGGCCACCCGCCCGATTCCTACGAATCCAGGAGGGGAAAGATCATCCCGCGGCTACATTGTGGAAGAGGAAACCGCTTGACTCGTTGTTCTCATTGTGAGAACCTATACCGGCATGCGGATCATCAAGCGAGGCGCGCTCGTCGAGTTCTGGCAACTGCACCCCGACGCGAAAACAAGCCTCGAATCCTGGTATGCCGTGGTACGCAAGGCCGCCTGGAAAACGCCGGCCGAACTGAGAACAGTGTACGGCAATGCCGATTTGGTTGGTCGCAGGACGATATTCAACATCGCCGGCAATAAGTACCGTTTGATTGCCAGAG
>Ga0335085_10001208_pt1 | contig 58599 bp, 47 predicted proteins | sample Lox_Sample_45_FD_206712 | JGI IMG/M metagenome (GOLD analysis project Ga0335085, IMG submission 206712) | Soil microbial communities from Loxahatchee National Wildlife Refuge, Florida, United States - Lox_Sample_4.5 | ecosystem: Environmental > Terrestrial > Soil > Wetlands | place: USA...
ATTCGGAATCGTAACTGAAATTCATGCGAACGGGCCGGACACCGAGTGTGGTGCCGGGAACTTTTCCATTGAAGCGCAGGTAAATGCCTTCGTTCGGCTGGAGGCGAAGCGCGATTGCGTCCTGGTCTAATTCACCGCAGACAGCGGCGAACAGCACGTGTGGCGTGGGACGAAATTGGACACGCACTTCGCTGGCGCTCAAGGGCAGATTTTTGCCGGTACGCAAATAGAATGGGATCCCAGACCAGCGCCAGTTATCGATGAAGAGTTTGAGCGCGACGTAGGTCTCCACGTTGGAATCCGATTTGACCTTGGGCTCCTGCCGGTAACCCGGGCGGGGATCTCCGTCGACAATGCCGGCGAAGTATTGGCCGCGCACGACTTGTTTCAGGACCTCAGGCGGAGTCAGTGGGCGGATGGATTTGAGCAATTTTACTTTTTCATCGCGGATGCACTCGGCTTCGAGGGATACGGGCGGCTCCATTGAGACGAGCGCGAGCACCTGAAGCATGTGGTTTTGCACCATGTCGCGCAAAGCGCCTGCTTCTTCGTAATAACCACCACGGCCGCCGACGCCGAGTTTTTCGCTGACGGTGATCTGCACATGATCGATGGAATCGCGATTCCAAAGGCGCTCGAAAATGGAATTGGAGAAACGGAACATCAAAATGTTCTGCACCGTTTCCTTGCCGAGATAGTGGTCGATGCGGAAGACCTGCTGTTCGTTGGCGAAGCGCGTCAATTCCTGGTTCAGCGCATGGGCTGAAGCCAGATCGTGACCGAAGGGTTTTTCGACGACGATGCGCTGCCAACCGGGGCCATTGTTGTTTTTGTGGAGCAAGCCGGCGTTGTGCAGCTGCTCGACGACCACGCCAAACTGGCTCGGCTGGGTGGCGAGATAAAACAGAAGATTTTCCCGGAGCGGCGCCTGCCCGAATGACGTGAGCATTTTTTCGAGGTTCGCATAGGCGGGCGCTTCCGTGAGGTCGCCCTGGCAGTAAAAGACATTTTTAGAAAACTCCGCCCAGACCTGGTCATCCACGGGTTTGGTGCGCGAGAATTGATCGAGGGCCGCACGCAGTTCCTGCCGCCAGGATTCATCGGTTTTTTCGCGGCGTGCAAAACCGATGACGCGGAAGGCGGGGGGCATCTGCTGTTCCTTGAAAAGGTGATAAAGCGCCGGGATGAGTTTGCGCGCAGTCAAATCGCCGCTGGCGCCAAAAATAACGATCGAGCACGGTTCGGTGCGTTTGCGCGACTCCGCAGGACGCGACGCGGATGCGTCGGCAGGATTTTCTGTTACAGGCATGGCGCGAACATGGCTGAGGTGAGGCAAAATTTCAATTACAGTTCGTTAGGTTTTGTGTTTCGTGTTTCATCGAGGGCACGGAAAGTATTTCGGCGAGGGTGAGCACAGCCGAAACAAACTTATTTACTTCGTGTTCCGGGGATTTATATTTTGCGGCACGGTAGCCGACGTGGCGGAATTGGCAGACGCGCTAGACTCAAAATCTGGTATCCGTAAGGATGTGTGGGTTCGACCCCCTCCGTCGGCACCATAAATAAAGGGAGTTGTAAAGGCACCGCATACTTGTCGTAACGCGCCGGATAGATGTCGGAAGCGGTAGACAACACAAATTGCGCGGCTCTCCGTAAGGGGCCGTGCAAAATAAGACGGTCTTAACCGTTTTGCTATGTCGGCGCCAAGCGAGACGTTAAATCTCCCCTGACGAAATTCTTTTCCTCGCGCGAGCCGCCGGCGGCGTTTCCGCGCAAGTCGCGCGATGGGTTCGCCAGCAATTCGCCGATGGCGCCCGGCTGGCGCTGCGGCCCCCCGGCGATCTCGATAAATACCCGGCGCACGTCGTCTATGTTCACAGTCGAACGGCCGGCTTTCTCGGCGTGCCAGCGGGCGCGTTTTATATTCGCGTCTATCGTGGCGAGGTTGTAACCGTTCACGGCAGCGTATGACGCCAAAGCGCGCCAGATTATCGGCGTGCCTTCGGGTAAAAGCGTTTCGGCGATGGCGAGCAAATCCCGCTTTTCCAAATGCGTTGGCAATCGTTCCAGGTGCCCAATGCGGCCAATAAATTGTATGGAGTTCCAGCCGGTGAGCTTTTCAACTTTCTTTTGAGTCGCTGCAAACTGCGGCGTAGTCACGAGCGCAACGCCGATTCCCTGATTTACGAGGGCGGTCATTATCCAGTTCACCCGCGAAGGCATCGCGTAACGCTGCCAATTTTGCGGCCAAAGATAATGGGCCTCATCGAGTACGATAGTGATGTCTTTACAAACGAGCGTTTCCTCGATGCGCGCGCGAATTTCGGCGGCTTTAAGTTGCAGGGATGAGCTGACGCCAAGCGCCGTGGCTATGGTGCGGAAAAAGGAAATCTCATCGCTTGAGCATGGGACTTGAATGTAACGGGAAATTCCCGGATTTCGTTCGCACCAGGCGCGGGCCGCAAAGGTTTTCCCGGTGCGCGCGTTGCCATCTATGACGGTCAGGCAACGAAATTTTTCCGTATAATCAAGCGCGTCGGCGATCCGCTCGCCGATTTCGGTTTGCACCTGATGAGGCAGGCTTTTGATATGCTGAGAACGGCAGAGCGTAACGGCTTTGAGCAGCGGCGCCGGCGTGAAGGATGGATCAAGGCAAAGGCGGCTGAGTTCCGCAACGGTGGATTTTATTTGGCGTGCGCAGTTTTCCAATGCGCCCGGCGTCCACGATAACCATTGAAGAAACCAAATTGCCCCGCGCAAAGCCTCGCCGTTCAGCAGTGAAACTCTCTTTGCCACCAAGTTGGCCAAAAGTCCTTTTTCAAAACTGGAAGCGTACCGCTCCTGACGTAGCGGGGTTCCGGGATTTGCATGGCGGGTGCGGCTCATTCAAAAAGTTTGCCGTGGGCGCGTTCAAATTCTTCGAGTTCGGCAAGGCGGCGTTCACGCTCATCCAGTTTGCGCAGGTATTCGGCGTCGTTTTGGGGTTGGGTATTCCTGTATTCCAGCGCTCCAGGGAGAGGACGCGATTTGATTTCGAGCTTGGTTGATTCCATGCGGCGGCCAACTTCAAGCGAGGCCGGGTCTGCGATATTGGCGCGCGTCGGCGGCATGTATTTAGAGGCCAATGCGCAATACCGGGCGCGTTCGTGCCGGTTTTGTTCGCGCATGGCGGCGGTGGCTTGCTTAAACTCATCGGGAGTTGCGCCATAGGCCGGAGCAAGAATTTCGCGCCGGAGGCAAACGACGTTTTCGTTTTTGTGGTCTGTGACGATGAGCGTTTCTGGCGCTTCGGGATCGTACCAAGCCAACAGTTCTTGCCCGTCAAAAAGATTTGATCCGCTGACAGTGTAATGGGCTTTGGAAAATGGCAGTTTCACCCGCCCTCGCCGCACTGTGACGGGAACGCGCTGAGAGGCGAGCAAATAGCGCAGGTCATCAGGCAACCGGGTTAGCCCCACGACCGCGCCGGCCGTGTCGCGCAATTGAAAACGTTCCCATGCCTCATCCGGACTCATGTAACCGCCGAACACATCGCTTTGTTGTGGCTTCGCGTTGTACTCCGCGCAAAGTTCAGGCAGCCGCTGGGAAGCCCATTGTTCGGCGCTCAAAAATCCGGCTTCAGCCGGGTGTAGCCGGCGGGATTCCACTTCGCGTTTGGCTTTCTGCACGCGGTCATATTTTACGACCATTTCATTGCGGCCCACGTACCCAGGCTCCCCGGGCAAAAGGTTTTGAAAGAGGCCCGCGACGTTCTCCACGATCTTCGCGCGAGCATTTCCCGGCAGAGAATGAATGATGCGGATGCCAAGGCGATCCGCGAAGGTTTGTTCAGCTTCTTCCCATGGCAAGGCGGTACCGCCGCCAAGTAGGGATGCATTCGCCCAAATACCGCGCTCGAAGTGAAAGCCCTTCCGCGGCAAGCCATAGAGCATGCCCGTTTTGTTAATCAGCGAACGGATGGCGGCGGCGTTGTAACTCTTTCCATCGATGAGGACGAAATAGAGAATGCGCTTCGATCGTACGTCTATGAGCGGCAAGAATTGGCCGCGCGTGAGTTCAAACCAGCCATTTCCATCCGGGACGTAATAGAGGACCGGGAGAGTAATGTCATCGCTGGAAAAATAGTCTCCGGCAAAAATATTTTGCCAATCCCGCACGATGTAAGGGCCGTTTAATTTGGCTTGGCGCTCGCTACGATGGAAGGCGAGCAGCCGGGAAATTTCCTTGGCTACCTGGTCGCGAATGGAGCGTGGACAACGGGTGCGCTTGTTGGTCTGCAATTGGTAGCGAGCTTTGATTTCGGCGCTGAGTTTGTTTCCGGCGAGGCATTGCCACCAGGCGGGGTCTAATTCGCCATCACACTTGAACACGGCATAGGCTACGAGTTCGTCGCGATCCGCCTGGCTGAGTTTGGGGGCGCGGCGGTCTTTAGCGGCTTTGCGGCGTAAATCCGCTACACTTTGGCCGCTATTGTGGCGCTCCAATTTGCGCTCCAGATTGCGCACGATGGCCATTTCTGTGTTGCCGAGCGCGGGAACAAATTTATGCAACCACGATGCAAGCAGGCGCTTGGTCGCGGCGGCATCGCGCCCGGCGCGCGTGAGTTCCGCGAAGGTTTCGCAAGCGATGCGCCAGAGGTTATTTTTCTCGCTCAAAGAGGGATTTTGGCGGTCTGCCAGCCGGACGACGCGCAAGGCGAGTTCCGTAAAATCGCAGCCTTCCACCATTGCGGGAGGGTGCGATTTTTGAGAATTGTTTTGGGGCGGAGATTGCAAGAACGGATTAAAAATTCAGGATCATATCCGTAACATTTTCGGCGCGAACCTCGCGGCGTTTCTCGATGAGGGAAACAAGTTTTTTCAGAGAATCGTCCATGGACTTTTCATAGCTTCTGCCGCCGGATCCGCCTTTGAACACGAGCCCGATACGTTCCAATTCAGAGTGCGGCAGTTCGGGGCCAATATGCCGCAACGGTCCCGATGGCTTGGCCTGATCGTCATATTTTTTATCAATGGCTGCCAACGCCTCTTTATTTACTTTGTTGAACAGGTCCACGATCGGTTGCTCTGGCCGCCCGGCTTTTTTGGCGAGGTCTAACGCCTGCGTTAATCTCTCATCCTGCTGCAACTTAAATTCGTCTTTTTCGCGGTCCCTTGGGCTCATCAACTGCCGGGCTTCGTTATTGTGCAGAAAAGCGTCCAGGCTTTTCCCGGCCAATGTTTGGAGGTCTTGATTGAGAACACCTCGAATGGCTCCCTGGGCGGCTTTGAGGGCTTTTTGTTCAGCCGCAACGCCGTGAGCTTGTCTCAACATATCTTCGAGGCCATGGCCGGTCTTGATGTCGATACGTCCAAGCGTCATTAGCTTTTCGAGTTGGGGAATGAGTTTGCTTTCGAGCAGGGTGTATTGATTTTCGAGCGCTTTGTTGGAATCCAGCTCTTGCAATTTGGCTTTTATGGCGTCGTACCCCGTCACAAGCATAGCGCCGGCGGCTACCACGCCAATCGCTGTAAGCCCGATTTCAGCTAAACTCATTCCCGCAAGTTTAGCGGCCGTGTTGGCAGATTTAACGGTCTCAATCATGGTGCGGACGGACAGGGTCATTTGCGGCGCGATATTGTAACCCACAAGTTCGGCAGCGTGTCCAAAGGCTTCCAGGCCTTCCCGCGCGCCATGCGTGGCTTCGCTCATCTCGTGAAAGTTCATCACCATAGTACGCGTGGTTTGCCCCGTTATCTCGCCGACTCCATGCACGTCTTTTCCAAAGTTAATTACGGCGGCGTCCGAATTTTTTATAGCGGATTCGAACTGTGCGGAGTTTAGTCCCAAGGTATATTCAAGTGCGCCGTTCATGTTTCAGTGGATTTAGTTGATGGAGGTTTTTTTGGCGATGGCTTCGCGGCCAATTTCCACGAGCCCCATGCCGACGTAGCAGCTAATGATTTGTTGGGCGGCGGCGAGGGCTTCCGGACTGTATGCCGGAACGGCTTGTAGGGCGGCGGCGCGCAGCGTTTCGCGGTTCATGTCTTGCAACTGCCTTAACGTCTCAAAAGGGGTTGTGAGGATAAAGACGGCTTCCCGCGTTTCTTCAGCATGATCGGAGGTTTTAAGTTTGGCGATTTGTTCGACGCTTTCCGCCGTGCCTTGCGCTAGGATTTGTGCAGGCAGCAATGCGGGGCTGTCGATCCGGCTGAGTATGGCAAGGTGCAGCAAGGTGACGGGCTGCAAGTTGAGTCCGGCTTTGGCTGGAGTATTGCCTCGATAGGGTCGCATTGCTTTAAATTTTGCCCTTCGCCGAGCTTCGCGGGGCTGTAGAAACGATTTTTGCGGGGGCTGCCGCTTCCGGCTGAGGGGCCGCGCCGGTTGCGCTCTGAGATTCAGTGCCAGAGGCGGCGAAAGTATCCGAAACGGCAAGCCCCCAGCTATCGTAATTCTGGTTTCCGGCGGTTTCTCCGGCGGCGATGGCGATGGCAACCTGGCGAATGAAATCCGCGCAGCGCTGCCGATTACCCATCTGGATATGGCAGCGGAAGCGGTATGCGCCGGAATCCGGAAGTTTATCGAACGCAGAAAACCCGCCATAGCCGCCGGTGCAATCAATCTTGGCGGACAAAACATCCTGCGCGGCTTGCTCAAGCGCGCTCACGAGCGTTTCCCGGCTCTCGAAATGGCGATCCTCAAGCCAAACCCAAAACTCAGGCGCGGGGGCAGCGCTGCGGATTGGTGCCGGCCGCGCTTCAGAAAAGCTCCAACTGCCGCCGTAGGTCTCCAGCCTTTTGTGGGTGCCAAAGTTAATGGAGTTGCGGACGTTGAGAAGGGTTGCCCACATATCCTTGCCGTTATAACTCAGCTTGGCGATAAACCGCACGGTGGTTGCGGCGGGCTCTTTGGCCAGCTTGCATTTCGGCTCTGTCTTGGGATCGGCGCCGTCTCTCGCCCAATCGCCATAAGCGTGCAGCCAATCAAACAAAACCGCCTTTGATGGCGCGAGAATGTTGCAGTCCAAAACAATCATCGCACCCGGTAGCCGTGTTGACGCGGCTTGCGCCGGGCTGGCGGTAGAATTGGAAATTGATTTCATAGATTTTTTTTGGGTTGTGGTGAATGGCAGCAGTTACGAGCGGGCAGTGAGTGGCTGAATATTGGCGTAAAGCAGTTTCAATAATCCGAGGTCCATGATTCGCAACTCATCCACGCTGTATAGCTGGCTGGCAGTTTTGCGTGGCATCTTGCCGGTGGAAGAAAAACAGCGGATGATTTCATCTTTACTGTTTGGGGCGGAAATCGGCGTTTTGTCCCACAATACGCGCAAGGCGTCGAGGTTTAACACGCTCATCTGCTGTTCGGAAACCAATTGGCCATTCTCGTGGCGCGGGAATTTCCCATTCGCCGCGAAACTCTTGATAAGCTGCACGCGATCACCGGTGGCGCTGGCGTTCTCCGCATTCATCGTGCGGGCGATGCGGTTATATCCGGCAAACTGCGCGGCCGCGGAAAGATTTACCAGTTTGGGCATGTCCAACATGACGATCTGATTTGCGGTGGCGCCGAACGTGGCTGACTTGACACCGACAACGCTTTTTTGCCCATCAGCGCTCAAATCCCCTTGCAGCCATACCGTAGCGGCGATGGCGGGAAATTCGGCGAGCGCGGCGAGGCCGCCATCAAGCCATTGGATGTCGGTCAAATAGATTCCGTCTTTGTCCCGTACCACCACGCGGCCGGAGCCGACTTGCGTCGGTTCTTCGGTGGCTTCTTTATCGTCATTCAATGTTGGGTCACCGGGCTCCATGATGGGGATAGTCAGGGCATCGAGCGCGGCTTGTAATTTCGGAAGCGTGGCGAGCGTGTTAGCATCCACCACGACGTAGCCCAATGGGTCTGGCTGCGGCCCCCAAGAGAGCAGCAAAATTTCGTCTGGCGCATTGCCATCCTTTACTTGCACTGCATCCGGCGCGGCAGCGCCAACGGAGAGCGTGGTTAGCGGCTCATTATTTTCGCGATTAAAAATCTCCGCAAGGTTTGGACGTTTGGAAAATAGTTTCATAAAAAATTTGGTTCACTTGGCTGAGAAAATGCGTCGGGTGTCATGGACGTATCAAAATTTGAAGCTTGCAAAGTGAGGGCATGCTGCCGCCTTTCGCTCTGCGCCGTTTGGGCTTCAAGCCAGTGGGGCCGCGCTCACGAAAGAGCTTGAGCCAATTGCAGCCGGTGGCCGGTGGCACGCCGACGCATCTGCAAGCCTGGTTGTGTGAGAGCCCGCCGGCCATGAGTTTGATGAGAATTTGGCAAATCAAAACGCGTTGCCGCATTTCCTGGTGCAGGCGTGCGTCCGGCATATCGAGCAGAGCAAGCTGCACTCGGCGCGAGAGAACAAAGCGAGAGCTTAGGTGATAGCCCCGGCAGCGGCGCGGGCGGCCGCGTTTGCCTTCCGGCGGGATTCTGATGGGGCGAGAGCGGCGGTGCAGTGCCATATAAGCGAAAGTTTAGCCATGCGCGGATGACAAGCCGCGCATGGCATCAATATGAACCCTACGACGGACGTTGAAACCGCCGTTTCCCGCCGCGCTTCTCTTCGAGGCGGAAATTTTAGTAGGCGCAATCGATCTGCACACCGACTGCGCCTTCCCGATAGTTGGTAGCTGATGTGGGCCGCCCCAGGCCAGCGCTACCAATCGGGAAAAGTGTTTAAGAAAAACGAGGGAGAATCGAGCATCGGGCGATGCCTTTGGGACCATCCAAGATGCAGCTTGAACCGTCATTTCGACCTGTTTGTAAATAATATTATTGCCAAGCGCAAGACTTTTTTTGAAGAAACTTTTTATATAGACTTTGCTCATGCCGAATAGCCGATTCAATATATTGTCGGAAGCTGATAGAAAAATCGGGCTCCGAATTGTCCATCTTCGGAGGATACATGCGGTTTCGCAGGTGGAGTTAGCCAAAAGGCTTGGATTGACCCCTTCGCAAATGACAAACATTGAAACTGGCCGTGTTTCTTTGCGATCTGGCGCGGGTTGGCAAATCTGCCGAGACTTTATGGTTCATCCTACTTGGTTGGCTCGTGGTCCGGAAATCACTCCGATGTCTCCAAGCGATGTGGAGATGAAAGCAGCCGCGGAAATGTTCAAAGAAAGCAAAAACGAACCGTTTTTGAAAGTCTGGCAGCGGATGGAATTTGATTTGGATTTTTTGAAGGTTTTTCCGCTTGGTAAACTAAAAGTTGACAGCGCAGAAAAGCCGGGTAAAGTTCCCAGTGTGAGTTCCGAAAAAATTCCCACCTGGAAAGAGCTGGTTGCGAAACTTAAATCCCTAACCAAAGAGCCGGGCGCAAAGGCGCAGCTTGCGGCGGATTTGGGCACTTCCCGCCAGAATGTAAACAAGTGGCTTTCCAAAACAGGGATGCCAAGTGCGGAGCTTACCCTTGCCGTGTTCCGTTGGGTCAAAGAACACGAATAGGCAATAAAAATGCCCGCGCGGTGTTAGAGCCACAGCGCGAGCGGTCAGACCCGATTCAGGAAATCACTTGCATGAAAACCGCAAACCGAGTCCAGCGGAAGGCTGGCAAAAAAACCGTATCCACACAAGCCGGGACAAGCCCGAAAGCTGAGCCGGTGAAACCCCTGGCGGCCGCGCCGGCGCAATCGTTCCTTAACCCGTCCGACATTTTGAGCCGGGAGGTGGATGCGGAATTTCAATTCTATGTCTGCCTGTCGGAAGCCGAATCCACGGCGTTCCTACTGGCGGCGCAGTTTGACCACGGCATCAAATCTTATGACGAATACAGCGTTTTCCAGCCGGCCAAGGAGTTCGCCCAAGGGCTTTATCTGGCGACCAGCGCTATGCGGCAGGAGATTGAACGGCGGTTCGATGCTTTCAACAAGGGCGTGGCAACACTGCGCCGGTATCTAAAGGACGTGAATGACCCGGTGCCGGCGCCGGCGCTCTCGGATGAGCAATGTAAATCCTTGCTGGCAGGATTGGGATTTGTGGCGGCTTTCGATGTGTTCCTGGAGCTTGAAGAATCCGGCTATGCGCTGTGCGACTTGCTCGGCATCATGGGGACGGTGGCGTCACACTTGAAGGGGGATGGTTATTACGCAACGGAGTTTGTTAAGAAACGCCTGGAGGATGCGTTGCGGGACGTATACAAGCGGCGGGCAGAATTTCGCGAGCTGGCGGCCGCGGTGGCGTGGCAGCGGGCCGGCGAGCAGAGCGCGGCGGCGTGAATTTTCGAGGCATGGCAAAAATCAACCAATAAAAACAATGAGATCAAACATCTCCCAGCTTCCAAAATCCGAACTTCAGGAAATAGCGCGTAAGCTTGAAGCGCTCCCGCCGCACAAAACAAGTCTCTGCTTTGCATTGATCGACAGCCTATTCAACCTCTCCAAGGCAATGGCCGAACTGCGGAATATTAAAGAGACTCGCGTGAAATCCTATCTTCGGTTGGATGCACGGCTTTTGAGCAAATTATCGGCGGCGCGTTTGTTGCCTGAAAAACAGATGATGGCGCACATGCGCGAAATAATCTCCGAGTGTAATTCCCTGTGCCGCGAAATCCGCCAGTACCTGAGTGCGAAAGCCGAGCGTCAGGCGGCATAGCATCCCCATTAAATCACGAACGCCGCCGGCGCGAGCTGGCGGCGTTTTTATTTTGGCGTATCCGACGGCGGCCGGACAATGGGCGCGCGGTCATTGCCGAGCCGGGCGATTTGATCGGGCGTGGCGGGCTGCGTGACGACTTTTAAGAGGCGATAGCCTTTCCCTGGCGGTTGCGGCAGTAGCAGGCCATCCAGCATGGAGCCGGGCGCAACATCTTCCCATCCCTGCTCATCGGTGGCTTTGCTTTTCTCGCCGAACCTGCTCACGTTCGGCACGCGAACGTCCTCCGCGCCTTCGCGCTTGATCCAGTAATTGCGGCTTTCACTTTTGGCCGGGCCGCCGAAAATCGCCTCCGTAAAGGGCAGTTCAAATTCACCTTGCGGCCCGCGCATGAGAACGGTTATTTGGCCGCCTGGCTTGATGATTTTATCATTTTGAACGACGCGATTGCACATGGCTTATTTGGTACCCTACAGTTGCAATCGTGCGGCCGGAAAGTAAAATGTGGGGCGGTCCCGATATGGATAATGCAAATCAACAAGGCCCGTTCACCGGGCAATATCTCACTAACACCGCTGGCTGAAAAACTGATTGCAAAGGCGGCCGCGCCGGCGCGGCCGGATCCGGAGCCATTCAATCCTAAAGAGTGGATCAGCACAGCCGAAGCCGCGCGGCTGACAGGATATTCCCGGCGGCATATTCTTACTCTTTGCGATCAAGGGTTTTTTATTGAGGGTGCGGATTGGAAACAACGCCCGCCGCGCCCCGGCAGCGACCAGGGCGGCCGCATCCGCATCCGCCGATCTGCGCTTTCACGTTTGGAAGGCCGATAGAATGGTTGACTTGACACTTTTCCCAGGCGACTCAACAGTGGCGGCATGGCCAACGCAGTTCTTACCCTCACGCGCGATGATATCGGGCCCGCGTTGAAGCGGTTGCAATCGCTCGGGCGCGACACGACGCCAGTGATGCGCGCGATGGGGAACACGTTCAAGAGCATCACGGAGGGAAATTTCAGCAGCGCCGGCGCGGAATACCGGCCCACGCCCTGGGCACCGAAGCGGGACGGTTCGCCGAGCAGTTTGCGCCAAACGGGTTTGCTCTGGCACAGCTTTCATTTGAACGTCACGAACAAGACGGCCACGCTTTCAAATCCCACCGTCTACGCGGCGATTCACCAGTTCGGCGGCATCATCCGCGGCGACCCCTTGCTCAAGTTCAAAGTCGGCGATCAATGGGTGAGCAAGCGCAGCGTCACGATTCCGCCGCGCCCATTCTACCCGGTGAGCAATGGCCGGCTGACGGTGGCCGCGGAGGAAAAGATCGTGGCGGCGGGAATGCGCGCGGTGGAACGGATTGCGAACGGCAAGTAATGGCGCGTGATAAGATTGGCTCATCCATTTCGCTGTGAGAAAACGAAAGTTCCGAACTGTCGATTTCTGCCCACCTGCCAAAAAGAGGCGATTTTGGCACTTTCGGCATTTTGCGGGGCCAGTTGTCGCAACGTTGATTTTCAGACAGTTGCAACTTTGGCCTGCGACAACTGAGTCTGTCACCTGGCGCTCTGGAAAATGGGCTTTCCCACGCGCATAAACCCCAAGTAAATCGGCCTTAATCCAACCAAATCGGCCTTAATCGGCCTCCGACAGGTATCCGGTGCCTGGACAGAGTTTTGAAAGCCCGCAAATGGCGGCGGGGGGGGTTTTAACCCCGACCGATCCCGCAATTCAAATTTTTAGGGCTATTGATTTGTTGAAAGGAGGAACTGGGTGAAATTTGACAGTCCCGTGGTGGTCGTCCATGAACCAATGCTCATCGACAATCCGCCGGGCATTATACCGGCAGGGACGGGGATGGTAACGACTGTGGGAGTGTCACCGAAATAGATGCTGCCGCCAGTGGTATCGCCATTGGAATTTTCCACGGAGAAAGTCAGGTAACTGTTTGTTGGAACCACGGTCGAGTCCAGCGCGACGATGAGACTGTCTCCGGAGGCAAATGCGGGGATGGTGGGTGCGGGCAGGTTTGTTGATTGGGATTCGGTCGGCGGCGGGGCTGTTGGTTGCACAGCCAAGTTATTATTTGTGGGATGCAAATCTATGAAATCAACTCCGCCAATATTTACAGGCTCTGCATGGCCCGTGCTCGCCGCGGTGTCCATTGGCAGCCAGCCGAGCTGGTGGCCGATGGAAAGAAAGACGGCGCGCTGCAGGGCTGGAGAGAGCCGAACGGCGCCGGGTTCGCCACCAGGCGAAGCGGGAGTGAATTGATAAAATTTGATGCGGTTGGATTCGCCCAGCAGCGCGTGCTGTTGCACCAGCAGCCGCGATAATTGGCTGGTTTCCTTTTCCAGTTCGGCGATCTCGCGATGAAGCCGGTTTACTTCTTCCGTCCTGGCTTGCAGGAGCCGCAATTCATTGCTGGTTGCCGGCGTGATGGCTGGTCTTGGAACTGAGTTTGTTTCCGGCGTGGAATTGGCCAGTTGCGTTTCGTGCCCAGAAAGGGGCTGCGGGGCCGCGACTCGCGAGGAGCCGTGCCAGTTCGTCAGGATGGCAAAGATCGCCCAACCCGCGAGGCTCGCCGCCGCCACGGCCCAGCCACTGTGCCACCAGCCGATCCAAACGGACGGACCGGCCGGCTTGCGCGAGCCTTGGCGTTGCACTTCCTTCTCGATGCGAGACCAAATTTGCGCGGGCGGCCGCCGGGGCGCCGAGGCGATTGAGAGAGCGACGGCGCCCTCTTCCAATTCACGCACCAGCGCGCGCAGTTCGGCGGACTGTTCCATTTGCGCCTCGAATTCCTTGCGCCGGGAGGCATTCAACTCGCCGAGCACGTAGAGCACGGCTTCGTCTTCGGGTGAATGAAAATCAGTCATGGTGATCCTCCATGATTTTGCGGAGGGCCAACAAGCCCCGGCGAATCCGCGCCTTGACGGTGCCGAGCGGCTCGCCCACGCCGCGGGAGATTTCCTCGTGGGTCCAGCCGCGAAGGAATGCGAGCTGGACGGCGTGCGCCTGTTCTTCCGGAAGGCGATTAAGCGCGTGCGCACACGCGGCGGCCAGTTCTTCGCGCTGGGCATACAACGCTCCATTAAGTTCGACTTCGAGCGAGGCCATTTCCTGTTCATACGCGGCATGGCCCGCTTCTCTGCGCGAGCGGGCGCGAAGGCGATCCACGGCGAGTCCACGCGCGATCATGATGATCCAGGCCAATGGCGATGAACGCGCGGGATCATATTGTGGCGCGCGCCGCCAAATTTGAACGAAGGCATCCTGAACCACCTCCTGCGTTTCCATTTCGTTTGCGAGCATTCGAAGAATAAGGGAATAAACCAGGCCGCCCTGACGTTTATAAAGCGCTGCCAATGCGCGCTGGTCGCCCCCGGCGATGAGGGCCAGCAACCGCGCATCCTCAGTGATTTGCAGCGAATGTGAGTCGCCAGCCATTTCAGACGGCGTCGTTTGATTCTGGGCCGGTTCCACGCACCAATTTTTAGCAGTTTCGTTTACCTTTGTATCCGTCAACGAAATGTCTTTGGATGCAAAAATGTTCAGGAAGATGTCGCGCGGTGGCAAAAATTCGATGGCGATAAGATTTGGTCGGGTTGGGGGATGGGGATACCTCAATTTGGCTTAATTTACCTTAATTCGCCTTAATTTGGTTTGATTTTGGGCGCGAAAACTGCGCAAAAACAGCGCAAAAAGGGTGCGTTTTGGGAATTGTGATGGCGCCCCTCCGCTGTTTTTCGTTCCGTCTTCCATCGGCCTTTCCTTTCATTCGCCCTCCTTGCCGGCATCTAATCACACTTTAAGATTTGTTCAAGATATTTCCGTTTATCCCTCCATGAACACGTGAAGCGGTGGCTCCGGCCTGCTGTGCACGCAAGAGCAAAAGAAAACCGGGATTGAACGCCACCTCTCGCGCTCCTTCAGGGCCGAGCAGGAGCCCGGCGCACCGACTTTTGCAGAGGTCTCTGTTGGGGTCCTTAAAATGACGCTGCTACAAACACGTCGCGCCGGGCGGCGCCTTGAGAAGGCCGACAAAATAGAGTCCGGCGTAGACTTTGGGCTCGATGAGGAAGCCCTGGGAGGCTTTGGCGGCGAGCCAGTCGTGAACTTGGTTCAAAGGAATTTCGTGCACGGTGATTTTTTCGTGTGCGACGCCTCCGCCAGCGTCGACGCGCTTCAAACCCGAGGCCAGCAGGAGCGTGACGACTTCCGAGGTCAAACCACTTGATGAGGGTCCGGTTGTAAGCGGTCCGACGCGCTCCGCGACGTAGCCGGTTTCTTCGAGCAGTTCGCGCTTGGCGGCGTCGGCAAGGCTTTCGTTGGCGCTGCCGGGTTCGTCTCCGACAATGCCGGCGGGCAGCTCGATGGTCCGGGCGTGAACCGGAATTCGGTATTGTTCGACGAGCAGGAGTTTTTGTTCGTTCGTGACGGCGACGATGATGGCGGCGCCGGCAACTCCGATGCGATTGACGTATTCCCAGCGGCCTTCCCTGACGAGCGCAAGGAATTTGCCACTGCCGAGCGTGGTGGCCGGTGTCTGGCTCATTTTGTTTTCAGGAGATCGGCGCTTTGAAGAACGGTCACGCCGGCACGTTTCATTTCGGCGATGGCATTGGCCACATCGTGAGGGCCGAGATTGACGCCGCGACTGGCGTCTTCGATTAAGCGAGTCTTGAAGCTGGATTGCGCGGCATCGAGCGCGGTGAATTTGACGCAATAATCAGTGGCGAGGCCGCAGACGAATACTTCTTTCACGCCCTCCTCTTTCAGCCACTCGCCGAGGCCAGTTGATTTTCGGTGGCCGTTGTCGAACAGGCCGCTGTAACTATCGATGCCGGGATCGGTGCCTTTCTGAAAAATTTTTGCAATGTGATTCCGATCCAAGTCTTTCGCGAGGGCCGCGCCGGACGTGTTCTGGACGCAATGCACGGGCCAGAGTGTCTGCGGCAAGCCGTTCAGGTCCGTTTGCTCGAATGGTTTTTTGCCCGGGTGATTGGCGGCGAAACTGCCGTGGTTGGCGGGGTGCCAGTCCTGCGTGGCGACGACGAGCGGGAAAGCCAGCTGCAATTTATTGGCGATGGGGATGACTTTATCTCCGTCCGGCACGGCGAGTGCGCCGCCGGGCAGGAAATCATTTTGAATATCCACGAGGAGGAGTGCTTTCATGGTTTGTATTCAGGTCATGGGATTTTTCCTTCCAAATAATCGTCAAGGCGAGGATTTACATATTGGGCGAATATCCCGTGATAGCGATGGCTTCGTATTTCCATCACAATAACACAGACTGTGACTGGCAATTGAGTTCCGACTACGAGGATCCAATTCAGATTGCCGGACCAAACCCAAAGAGTGGAGTTCACAAGGAACAATCCGGCCCAGACGAGTTCGAACCGGCGTCGCACGCGAAAAATATTGCAGAAAAGGAAAAAATGCCCGGCGACGATGATCAGCAGCCACCAAAGCGGATGCTCCATTCGCCGCAAAACGGCGGCAGCCACCATCAAGATTCCAATGACGAGGGCGTCACTGAGGAAAAATCGAAATCCCCAGGTTCGCGGTTTCTGCTTTGGTTCGGCCGTCGTTTGCATCGTCAGCACGGGATGTCTTTCCAGGCGCGGGCTTTCGGCAATGTTGCCCGGAAGCGCTCGATTGCGAGTGATAGCTCGCCGTAGTCGGAGGTATTGGCAATTTGGTTGAGGTAGAGATTTCGGCGGGCGACGTGTTCCAAACGGAACGCCCAGAACAGTGACATCAATGGATTGATGAACAACTCGACGCCTTCCGTGCGCTTGTTGGCGTGCTCGTTGCCGAACCAGCCGATTGTCGCTGAAATGATGCTCGTGTTGACAATGCTTTCTTTGCCGGGCATGCGTGCCAAGACGTATTCGAAGGCTTCGCGATACATTTGAAATTCCTCGGCGTCGCGCACGAGGCTCCACGTGCCCAGGTAGCCGCCGTCTTCAATCAACGCCGCGACATTTTCCAGGAAGTGCGCGTGGCAAACTCCGTGAAATGTGTCGATCCCGAAGCCGACAGAGACCAAATATTTTTGCATCGGCTGTTTGAGCGCGTGAGCGGCCAATAAACTGGCCATGTCTTCCTGTGGAGTGCCGAGGCCGCACTCGTCACCGCGCATCAGCGCATCGGTGCCACCGTCAATCAGGATCAATGTGTCGAACCCGAGGTTTTCAACGAGCCATTGGTAAGCATTCGCGACCGGACGGGCGCCGGTGCGTTCGATGGCATAAATGGGAGTTTCGCCGAAACGGTCGGACAACCAACCGGAGAGATGGAGCTCGGGAAAGTAATTGCGCGAACCACCGCTAGTGCCCGGCAACACGCGAACCAGCGAGGGCACGGCACGGGCTCCATCGCAGAATCCGAGTTCAGTGAATGAGAGATTCGCGAGGTGAACCATCTTGTTTTGCTTTTTGAGTTCGAAGTAGAGCGGCAGCCCGCAAAATACGTCAAATCCGCCGCCGGCTCCGGCGATCAAGATGTTCTTCGCGTCCTTCAGATCTTCGAGAAAAGGAATATTCATGTGGCACATTTCAAACCAACATTTTTGTCATAGCTCGAAATGGAATCCGCGTTTCTCAAGTTTTTCGTATTTGTCGGCATCGAAGCGGAACAATTGCGCGGGGCGATGGCGTCCCACCATCTGCGTTTCCTTGAGGGGGACGAGCAGGCCAAAGCCCAGGACTTTTTTGCGAAAATTCCGTTTGTCGAATTCGGCGTCCAGGACGGCTTCGTAAAGATGTTGGAGTTGCGAGAGCGTGAATTTGGGTGGCAGCAATTCGAAGCCGATGGGCTGATAGCGCACTTTGCCTTTCAGGCGTTCGAGTGCGGTCGCGAGGATTTCCGCGTGGTCGAAGGCGAGCTTTGGGACCTTGGAAATTTGAAACCATTTGGCATCGGCGGCGTCCGCGGCGGCGCGGGCTTTGAAATCCGAGAGCTTGACGAGCGCGTAATGGGCCACGCTGACGATGCGTTCGCGCGGGTCGCGATCGACCGCGCCAAAGGTGCAGAGTTGTTCGAGGAATACATTGGTCAACCCGGCTTCTTCGGCTAATTCGCGGCGCGCGGCTTCGTCGATCGTTTCGTCGACATGCACGAAACCACCCGGAAGCGCCCAGCTTCCCTTGAAGGGCTCCAACGCGCGTTCCACGAGCAGGACCTTCAGCTCGCTTTCGTCAAAGCCGAAGACGACGCAGTCCACCGTTAACGCCGGGCGGGGATATTTGTAGGTGTGGGGCATATTTCGTCGTTCACGTTCAAAGTTCGCCCTTGGCGCGGAGGATCAGTTCCGTTTTGAGTTCGTGCAGGCCAAGTTCGAGGCCGGCGGGGTATTGATGCGGATTTTCGAAGCGCTTGATGCTGGGGTGCAGCATCGACAATTGCCGCTGGACACGGGTGCGGATGGCGTCCAGAGATGGGGGATCGTAGACGAGTTTTCCGCGGCGGAGGATGGGAACGAGCAGGTCCTCGTATTCGGCGGCGGCCGGAATGCGTTTGCGCCGCGTAGCGTCCGCGGGGTCGACGATTGTTACCTGACGCGGAAGCGGGAGAGTTTCGTCGTAAATCGCGTCGCCAATGAATTGATTTTTCTTGTGGAAGCGCCGCACCTGCGGCACGCCGGGATTGGTGACTTTCGCGGCTTGTTCGGATAATTTTATTTTGTGGTCCCAGGTTCCATCCGGTTTGCGAAGGGCGGAAAGTTTGTAGACGCCGCCCAACGCGGGCTGATCATAAGCCGTGACGAGCATTGTGCCCACGCCCCAGGTGTCGATGGCCGCGCCCTGCCGTTTGAGGCTTTCGATGAGGTGTTCGTTCAGATCGTTGCTGGCCATGATGGAGGCGTCCTTGAATCCGGAGGTGTCCAGGAGTTTGCGGGCCTCGATGCTGAGAAAGGCGAGGTCGCCGGAATCCAGGCGGATGCCGACCAGTTTGTGGCCGCGTTTTTTCAATCGTTTGCCGATTTCGATGGCGTGCTGCACTCCCGTGAGCGTGTCGTAGGTGTCGACGAGGAAGATGGCATTGTTCGGGAGCGCGCGGGCATAGGCATCGAAGGCGTCGAGTTCGTTCTCGAATGACATGACCCAGCTATGAGCGTGGGTGCCTTTGACGGGGACGCCAAATATTTTGCCGGCGAGCACGTTTGAAGTTCCGGCGCAACCTCCGATATAGGCGGCGCGGCTCGCGGTGAGGGCGCCATCAATGCCTTGAGCGCGGCGGAGGCCGAACTCGATCACAGGATCGCCCTCGGCAGCCAGGCAGACGCGAGCGGCTTTGGTGGCAATGAGCGATTGGAAGTTGAGCAGATTCAGCAGGGCGGATTCGACGAGTTGCGCCTGCAAAATGGGACCGCGCACCCGGATCAATGGCTCCTGCGGAAACACGACGGTTCCCTCGGGAATCGCGTCCACGTCCAGGTTCAGTTTCAGGTCGGCCAAATATTTGAGAAAGGCGGGGTCGAACAGGCGTTTGCCGTCGTTGCCCTTCAATTGCGCGAGATAATCGAGGTCCGATTTTGCGAATTTGAATTGGAGCAGACACTGAATGGCGTCGGCGAGGCCGGAGCAGAGTGTGAAGCCGCCGTTGAATGGTTCCTTTCTAAAAAGAAGATGGAAGACGGCGTCCTGGTCCGCTTTGTGCGCCTTCCAATAGCCGTAGGCCATGGTGATTTCGTACAGGTCGGTCAGGAGGGCCGTGGCGCCCGGAACGTTCTGCGGCGGGGTTTTCATTTGTTAGTGTTAACATTACACTAACTTGGCGTGCGTCAAGGGTTATTTTTTAAGGACTGGCGCTGACGCGGAAAAATTGAGAGTGGGCGGGGCCGATGGTTATTGGCATTGTGAAGGTATTTGAGCCGGTCTGGGCAAAAACGGTGTTCGGCACGGTTGTCCAGAGGATTGGGGATGCGAGGTTGGTGGTGCTTTGAAGCTGGAAATTTCCGGCCTGGCCGCCGAGCAGCTGAAATTGAATGGTGCCGGTGTTTGTTGCGCCCAGCCGGACGCCGGTGAGTTTGACTTGCGGCGATAAATTGGTCCATTGAACGGATGAATACCAGGCGAGGCCGTAAGCTTCGCTGTTGCCCGAGTTGGGAACGGACAAACGTTCGACGTGCAATTCGTAAGCGGCGGGAGGCAGGTTGGTCAGATGCAGATGCTGGATGGTGTCCACCGCGCTGCGCGAAGCGGCAACGGCCACTCCATTGGAGAAGAGAACCAGATTCAGATTATCCTGCGCGTCGGTGTTTGTGTTGACGTAAAACGTGTCGGCGGCGTCGATGATTCCGTTGCCGTTCACGTCCGACCAAAAAGTATGGCGATCCCAAACCAGCGTCACGTCCAGGTCGGCAGAGGGAGCAGTGGGACTGCCGAGGCGATAGCTGACGACGCCGTTGGTGGCGCCGAGGATGTTCTGCCCGGGCTGGTTCGTTCCGTAGATAGTCGCGAAATCATATCCGGGCACGACGGCGGCTCCCGACGGCTGTTGACCGGCTGAATACATTGAGTAGACACGCTTCATATTTAATATGCCGGTTCCCTGCTGCTGATCGAGCGGCACCGTCGTGGAGTTGGACCAGGGCTGCCCGAGATCATTTAACGCCGTGACTCCTGAATTCATGATAAGGGCTTTGATCAATCGATGATCGCGGTTCAAGCCGTGTTTCTTGGCGTAACCGAGCATTTGGGCCGCTGCGCCCGTGACGAACGGTCCCGAAAAACTGTTCCCGACGAAACCGTCCGAGGCTGGGAAGCCCTCGCGCCAGTCCCAAAAGGGAGCGATGCAGTTCGTGGCGCTGTTTCCAAGGAGATCAGGTTTGCAACGTCCGTCCAAAGTGGGGCCGTAGTTATCATCGACCCAGGCTTCCCGCAGGCTCTCATCCGTTCCGCCCACCGTGATTACGTTGCGGGCTGAGCCGGGCGCGGTGGGGATGGTGGGGCCGGTCAATTCGTTCACGTACGCCACGACGACGATATTGCTCGCATACGCAAGATAGTCGGCCATCAGCGCCGAAATGGGAGCCTCGCCCGTCTCGCTGTCCGCATCCGAACCGGTCCAATAAGACCAGGGCATGTTAATCACTTCGGCGCCGTTCGTGAGGAGCACATTGGCGGCGTCGACGATGTTCAACTCCGGGAGATTATCCAGGCCGGCGCGGTTGAGGAATTCAGCGCTGACGTAACGCGCGTCCGGCGCAAGCCCGGTGATGTCGCCATCGTTCAATCCCTTGGCCAACACGATGCCCATGACTCCGGTTGCGTGCATGTCGTTGGTCGGGCTGCCGTCGATGCCCAGTGTGTTTTGCACGGCCGCCACCAACCGGGAGCGTCCGCGTGAATCAGTCCCGGTGAACCACGGATGCAAATAATCAAAAGCGTCGTCCATGCTGCCCACGATCACGTCAGTGCCCGGGCTTAAATTGGTGCGTCCGAATTCGGCCTCGATCAGCGCCCATTGCGGCAGGATTGAGCCGCCGACCGTGAGATTGATTGTCGCGGTTTTTGACGCGGTGGGGCCGGTGATGGCGTTGCTGGAATCCACCGTGACGGTGATTGGGTAAGTGCCTGCCTTGTAGATCAACCACGGGCCCCAGTAATGATACCAGAAGGTGACACCGGAATAGCCGCACCCGAAGTTGATGGCGGGGGCCAGGTTGGTCCAGCCGTTCACGACGCGGGAGATGGTGTAGTTGTCGCAAGTGGGATTGTCGTATTCCCAGTCCACTTCCACGTAAAACGGCACTCCCGGGGTGATGGTGATTGGATTGTCGTTGATGTCCACGATCTTTACGTCGTAGACCTCAAAGCTTGGGCCACCGGTTTTGGGAAACGCTTTGGATTCGGCGGCTCCGGCGGCGTCCCATCCACCGGGGTGGTTTGGGCTCTTTCGAGGCGGGATGCCCCGCAGCCAGTCGACGTTGGTCGGGCCCGGTTGAGCGAACGAACACCAAGCTGCCGCGAAAACGATCGCAGCGGCCCAAAAATAAACGCTCGAGCAGCGTTTCATTTGATGAATCAATTAAAGATTAATTTCGATTGCCACCAACAAGGGATTTTCGTTGAGAGAGTCTATACTCATTTTCGTTGAAGTGCGAGCAACGGCGCTACGCTATTAGTATTTTTTCCGGAGGAGCAATTCGGTGATTCGCTCCGCGTCGTAAACGCAGCCGGACCAGGTGCCGCCGCTGGCGAGTTGCAGCGCGGCCCAGAGTTTAGTGTCCATCGGCAACGCGGGATTTGGAGCCAGGTCTTTGCGCGTGGGGCGCTGCGCGAGAATTTTTTCGCCCGTTTCGGGATTAAAACGATTTGCGTTCTCGCCAATAAAATCGACGCTTCCTTCGACGCGGTTTCGGTCAATGACGATGCGGATAATGTCGCCGTCCAAAACTTTTCCAATCGGGCCGCCGGCCAGACCTTCCGGGCCGATGTGGCCGACGCATGCGCCGGTCGAGACGCCGGAAAATCGCGCGTCCGTGAGCAGCGCGACGCGCTTTCCGTGCGGCAGATATTTCAGCGCGCCGGTGACTTGATACGTTTCTTCCATGCCCGTGCCCATCGGCCCGATGCCGGCGAGCACCACGACGTCGCCGGGTTGGATGCGGGCTTGTTTAATGGCAGCCATCGCATCTTTTTCGTTTACAAAAACGCGCGCCGGGCCTTCGTGGCGATAAACTCCGTTCGCATCGAACAATTCCGGATCGATCGCTGCGACTTTCACAACCGACCCCTCCGGCGCGAGATTGCCGCGCGGGAAAACCAGGGTGCCTTTCATCCCCTGTTCCACCGCTCTCTGCGGCGAAAAGATCACTTCGTCGGCATCCACTCCATCCTGCCGGCGCAGGATTTCGCGGAAGCGCGAACGGCGCTCTGATTTTTGCCACCAGTCCAAATTTTCATCGAGGGTCTTCCCCGTAACGGTCAGGACATTGGTCCTGAGCAGGCCGAGGTGGCGCAAATGCAACATGACTTCCGGAACGCCGCCAGCGAGGAAGACGCGCACGGTGGGATGATGAATGGGGCCATTCGGCAGTACGCTGACGAGTCGCGGCACGCGGCGGTTTACTGAAATCCAGTCTCCGACCGTGGGGCGTTTCAGTCCGGACGCATGGGCGATGGCGGGTATGTGGAGCAGCAGATTCGTTGAGCCGCCGAACGCGGCGTGGAGGACCATGGCGTTTTCAATGCTTGCGTCCGTGATGATTTGCCGCGTGGAAATGTTGCGTTCGTGCAAATGATGCAGCGCGCGGGCCGAGCGGATCGCGATGTCGAGCCAGACCGGCTGGCCCGACGGGGCGAGCGCGGAGTGAGGCAAAGACAGGCCGAGCGCCTCGCTCACGACTTGCGACGTCGCCGCCGTGCCGAGGAATTGGCAGCCGCCGCCCGGTGAACCGCAGGCGCGGCAACCGAGTTCCGCCGCTTCCGACAAGGATACCATTCCGTGCGCGAAGCGCGTGCCGAGTGTTTGCACCGCGCCGGCATCTTCGCCATTGCCCGACGGCAAGGTCACGCCGCCGGGGACGACCACGCTCGGCAAATCGCGCAGACCCGCCACGGCCATCATCATCGCAGGCAGGCCTTTGTCGCAGGTGGCGATGCCGAGCACACCGGCGCGCAACGGCAGTGAGCGCGCGAGGCGGCGGAAGACGACGGCGGCATCATTGCGATATGGCAGGCTGTCGAACATGCCGGTTGTCCCCTGCGTTCGTCCGTCGCACGGGTCGGAACAATAACCGGCGAAGGGAATGGTTTGCAGACGGCGAAATTCATCCGCGGCCGCCTGGACGAGCAGGCCGATTTCCCAATGGCCGGTGTGATAGCCGAGCGCGATGGGTTTGCCGTCCGGGGCGCGCAATCCGCCTTGCGTGCTGAGGATGAGAAATTGTTTGCGGCCGACTTCGGCGGGATTCCAGCCCATGCCCGCGTTTTGCGTGAGACCGAAAATGTCGCCGCTGGGGCTCTGCCGCAGTTGTTCTTCGGTGAGGGGCAAACTCCCGGACGGTCCGGCGCCACGCATTTGAATGCGATAAATTTCGGCGGAATTGGAATCGAAAATATTAGAACCGGCATTCATCGATAAAATTTAACCAATTACTTGTGATTCGCGTGGTAAGGGTAATGTATTCCCCGATTTTTCCAATGGCGTGACCGGGTCGAGGAACAGCCAGCAGATGGCGCCGATGAAATAAACGACAGCAAAAATCAGGAACGCCAGTTGCCAGTCTTGAGCGGCAGTATTTTTCGGACTAAGAATATAGCCCACGACGATCGGCCCCGTCATGCCGCCGACGTTGCCAAGCATGTTCATGCTGCCGGAGACGGTGCCGGCGAATTTGCCGCCGACGTCCATGCACGCGGCCCAACTGCCGGGCAGCGTGGTGTCGTTGAAAAAGCTGGCCACGCCCATCGCCAGCATTGCGAAGAGCGGATCGCGAATGTAAAACGAAACCAGCAGCAACGTTCCCGCCCCCGCGAAACCAACGAATCCAAACGCGCGCCGAATCAGACGGACACGCACGGTGCGCGCACTGAGGCGGCTGGAAATGACTCCGGCGATGAGCGAACCGAAACCGCCGAACAAAAGCGGTATGCCTGCAAGTGCGGCGGCGAGAATTTTCAGGGTGGTGTCGGGGCTGAAGGAACCTTCCAGCGCATCGGCGAGCCATTTCATGACGGCGTTGGTTTTGATTTCCATGCCGCGGGCGTTCTGAAGATAGGTCGGCAGCCACGTAACGTAAAAATACCAGCCGTAACTAAGACAGAAATACTGCGCGCCCAGCAGCCACACGGATGGGGAAGCGATGAGCTTGCGCCAGGGAACGTCGCCGTGCCCTGTGATGTTCTGTTCATTTTCGCTGAGCAGCGCGAGTTCGGCGGAGTTGACGCTTTTGTGTTCGCGCGGATTATCACGGAACCAGAGGACGAAAAAAATTGTCCACACGAGGCCGAACACCGCAAAAATTGAGAAAGCGATGCGCCAGGTGGCGAAGGTCATCACGGCGACAACGAGCAACGGCGCGGCCGCGCCGCCCCAGCGCGCACCCATCCAAATCAACGCCTGAGCACGGGTGCGATCGCGCGTCGGCAGCCAGGCGCTGAGGGCTTTGGTGAGATTGGGGAAACAGCCGGCCTCGCCCGCACCGAACAGGAAACGTGCTGTGATCATTGAAACCTGGTTCCACATCCAGCCGGTGGCCGCGGTGAAAAACGACCACCAAAGCACCACGCGAATCAGGACTTTGCGCGGGCCAATTTTGTCGCCAAGCCAGCCGGGGGGAATTTCGAACAGCGCGTAGGCGAAAGTGAACGCGGAAAAAATGTAACCCATCTGTTTTGCCGACAGGCTGAGATCCTGCGAGACAAACGGCGCGGCTTGTGAGATGCAGACGCGGTCGAGGTACTGAATGACCGCCAGCGTGATGGCAAAGACAATCACCAGGTAACGGGCGTGAGTGGGCCGGACCGGCGCTGGGGCGGACATTCGAAGAGTCTGCCAACGGGTTGCTCCCTGCGTCAATAGCGCCAGTCCAACAGGGTGTGACTGAAAGTGAGGGTGAATTTTCCTAGCGGCATTCTTAATATTGGATGGTAACGCCCTTGAATGTAAGGCGAATCTCCCCACCCCGGCCCTCTCCCCGCTTGGGCGGGGCGAGGGAGACGGAACGCGTTTTGAATGCTTGACCCTCACTTGCAGTCACGCCCGCTCCGACAAGGACATTGTTTCCATTCTTCACGTGTGGCAGGATTCGCGCCATGAGACTCTGCCGATTCAGGACGAACGACGACGCGGTTCGCATTGGATTGGTGACTGAGGACGCGGTGCTCGATCTGACTCCGGCGGGGGTCACGGCGATGTTTCCGTTGCTGGAAATGGAGGATGCGATTTCAAAGTTGAGTGCCATCGCGAAACAGTCGTTGCCGCGACTCGGCGTCGGCGCGGTGAAATTGCTCGCGCCGGTGGAGCGGCAGGAAGTCTGGGCGGCAGGCGTGACTTATTTGCGCAGCAAGACGGCGCGCATGGAGGAATCGGAATTCAGCGCGAACGCTTACGACAGGGTTTATTCGGCGGAGCGGCCGGAGATTTTTTTCAAATCGCTGCCGGAGAAAGTCGTCGCAACAGGCGAATCGGCGGGCATCCGGCGTGACGCGAAATGGAATGTGCCGGAACCCGAGCTGGCGCTGGTGCTGAACTCGCGCGGAAAAATCGTCGGCCACACGATTGGGAACGACATGAGCTCGCGGGACATCGAGGGCGAAAATCTTTTGTACCTGCCGCAGGCGAAAACTTACAACCGATCGTGCGCGCTGGGTCCGTGGATTGTTTTGGGAACGCCGGAAGCAAAGGTCCGCGAGTGGAAAATTGGGATCGAAATCAAGCGCGATGGAAAAAGTATTTTCGCAGGTGAAACTTCGCTGGGGCAAATCAAACGGGGCTTCGATGAACTCGCCGAATTCCTGTTTCGCTGCCAGGTTTTTCCGCGGGGCGCGATCCTGCTGACCGGCACGGGCGTCGTGCCCCCGGATCATTTCACGTTGAACGAACGCGATGCGGTTCGCATCGAAGTGAGCGGCATTGGCGTGTTGCAGAATGATGTTTCGGTCGTTTGAGCGCGGTTAATTCTTGTGCGCTGAAGAGCCGAACACCATTCTTGGCGCACCCTCGAATGCCCCCATTCAAAATCAAAGGGCTGCGCTGGTGGATCATCGGGCTGCTGATGCTCGGTTCGATTATCAATTATCTCACGCGGAGTTCGCTCGCGGTGGCGGCGCCAACCTTGATGAAAGATTTGGGCATCACGGAGGAGCAATATTCGTGGATCGTGGGAACGTTTCAGGGCGCGATCATGCTGCAACCGGTTTGCGGTTACGTGCTCGATGTGGTGGGGTTGAAAGTTGGTTTTGCGATTTTCGCGCTCGCGTGGTCGCTCATCAGCATGGCACACGGACTCGCACGCGACTGGCAGGTCTTTGCGGGCCTGCGCGGTCTGCTGGGTTTCGCGGAAGGCTGCGCCAATCCGGCGGGAATGAAAGCGACGGCGGAATGGTTTCCGGCGCGGGAACGCGGACTGGCCGGCGGCGTTTTCAACATCGGTGCTTCGGTCGGCTCCATGCTCGCACCGCCGCTGGTGGCGTGGGCGATTCTCACTTACAACTGGCAGATGGCGTTTGTCATCACGGGAATCATTGGCTTCGCGTGGGCGGCGCTGTGGCTGGCGTTTTACAATTCGCCGGAGAAACATCCGGCGCTGTCGGACGGCGAGCGCGATTACATTGCCGCCGGACAGGAAAAACATTTGCAGGGCGACGGCGCGCGTCCGTCCGTGTGGAAAATTCTTGGGCAGCGAAATTTCTGGGGGATTGCGCTGCCGCGGTTTCTCGCGGATCCGACCTGGGGCACACTAACTTTCTGGCTGCCGGTGTATCTCTCGAAGGTGCGGCATTTCGATTTGAAACACATCGCGCTGTTTGCGTGGATGCCGTTTCTGGCGGCGGATTTCGGCTGCCTTTACGGCGGCACGATTGCTCTGACGCTGCAAAAGTTTGGCGTGAGCTTGATCAATGCGCGGCGGTGCGCCTTTTCGTTTGGCGCGTGTTTGATGATGGGAGTGGCTTTTGTGGGTTTTGTGAAAAATCCCTATACGGCGATCGCGCTGTTGAGTCTCGCCGGTTTTGCGCATCAGACTCTCTCGGTCACGGTCATCACCATGGCTTCGGATTTGTTCAAACGAAACGAGGTCGCGACGGTTGCGGGAATGGCGGGCACTTTCGGCAATGCGGGACTGTTAATCTTCAATCTCGTGATCGGCGTCCTGGTTGCGACGATCGGTTACACGCCGTTTTTCATCGTCCTAGCGGCGCTCGATTTGATGGGCGCGGCGGTGCTGTGGATTTTAGTGCGCGAGAGAACGCAATTTGCCTAAATTGAATATGTCCATGCCAACCGAAGCGAACATTCAAAACCCGATTCTTCGCGGCTTCAATCCGGATCCGTCGATCATGCGCGCGGGCGACGATTTTTACATTGCCACCTCGACGTTCGAGTGGTTTCCGGGGGTGCAAATTCATCACTCGCGCGATCTGGTGCATTGGCGGTTGCTGACGCGGCCGCTCAACCGCGCGAGCCAGCTCAACATGCTCGGCGATCCCGATTCGTGCGGGATCTGGGCGCCGTGCCTCACGCACGCGGATGGTTTGTTCTGGTTGATTTACACCGACGTGAAACGCTACGGGCGCGCGACGGTGGGAGGGGCGAGCGGCGCGTCATTGCGCGACTTTCACAATTATCTCGTCACGAGCCCGCGCGTTGATGGCGAGTGGTCCGATCCGATTTATCTCAACAGCAGCGGCTTTGATCCTTCGCTGTTTCATGATGACGATGGAAAAAAATATCTGGTCAACATGCTTTGGGATTTTCGTCCGGGGCAAAATCGTTTTGCGGGAATTTTGTTACAGGAATATTTGGTCAAAGAGCGCAAGCTCGTCGGCGGACGGAAAATGATTTTCAAAGGCACGCCGCTTGGCTTCACGGAGGCGCCGCATCTCTACAAGCGAAACGGCTGGTATTACCTACTGACGGCGGAAGGCGGCACGCAGTGGGGCCATGCGGTGACGGTGGCGCGTTCGCGCCAGATCACGGGGCCGTACGAATTGCATCCTGACGCGCAAATCATGAGTGCGCGGAATCGGCCGGATGTTGAGTTGCAACGCACGGGGCACGCTGACCTGGTTGAAACGCAAAGCGGCGAGACTTACATGGTGTATTTGTGCGGGCGGCCATTGCGGAATCGGGGGCGTTGCACGCTGGGGCGGGAAACGGCAATTCAGAAAATGGCGTGGGGCGCGGACGGCTGGCTGCGGACGATGGATGGAAATGGAATTCCGACAACCGAAACGCCGGCCCCTCCCCTGCCCGTTCATGCTTTCCCGACTGCTGCTGCGCGCCAGGATTTTGACGGGCCACAATTGCCGATTGATTTTCAGTGGCTGCGTTCGCCGTGGCCGGAGGAGCTTTTCAGCTTGAGCGCGCGACCTGGATTTTTGCGGCTCTTGGGACGCGAGACGATCGGGAGTTGTTTCCGGCAATCGCTTGTGGCGCGACGGCAACAGGCGCATTGCTTCAGCGCTGCCACGGTCGTGGAGTTCGAGCCGGAGCATTTTCAGCAGATGGCGGGTCTGGTGTGTTATTACAATGGCACCAAGTTTCACTATCTCCACATCTCGTGCGATGAAACGCTCGGCAAATATTTGCGGGTGATGTCGTGTCTGCCGGATTCGCCGCAGACGGATGCGTTCAGTGCGCCGATTGCGATTACGGCCGGGAAGCCGGTGCATCTGCGCGTGGAGATTGATTTCGAGCGGCTGTATTTTGCGCATCGCGTGGAGGGTGTGGATCGTGACTGGCGGTGGTTGCCGCAGCCATTTGACGCGAGCATTCTTTCCGACGAAGCGACGGCGCCGGGCCAGCCGAATTTTACGGGCGCGTTTGTGGGAATGGCGTGCCAGGATTTGGCGGGAACGGCGCGCCCGGCGGATTTTGATTTTTTTGAATACCGGGAAAGAGGTTACCGGGAAAATCCGTTTGGCGTCTAATGGTTAGAAAGGCGGGCTGGTTCAATCTTCTACGACACTTGGCGTATTGACGCAAATCACGCCGCGGTCTAGAAACACCCAACCTAAAAGCCATGATAACCTACCTGACGTGGAACGGCATTCGTCACAAAGCGAGGAGTTTTGTATTTACTTTTACTGCGTTGCTAATCGCGACCGCGGCGATCGCCCAGATGCCTGCGGGCGGCGGGCATCTGCCGGCGGGCGTGAAAGCAGAGCGGAACATTCCTTATGTTGAGAATGGCCATCACAATCAGGTTTTGGATCTTTACCTGCCTGAGCAACCATCGGAGAAGCCGTTGCCGTTGATGATTTGGATTCACGGCGGGGCGTGGCTGGCTGGAAGCCAGGCGAATCCGCCCGTCCTTTATCTCGTGAACAAGGGCTTTGCGGTGGCGAGCGTTCAATATCGCTTTTCGCAGGATGCGATCTGGCCGGCGCAGGCTTATGATTGCAAGGCGGCGATTCGTTTTCTCCGCGCGAACGCGGCCAAATATCATTTCGATCCCGATCACTTCGGCGTGGGCGGCGATTCGGCGGGCGGACACCTGGCGGCTTTTATCGGCACCAGCGGCGATGTGAGGGAAATGGAAGGCGATTTGGGCAATACAAATGTCTCCAGCCGCGTGCAAGCGGTCGTGGATTGGTTTGGGCCGACTGATTTAACCCTGATGGGCCAGGAATCGGGACCGGACAGCATGATAAAACATGACGCGCCCGATTCTCCCGAATCACGGCTTTTGGGCGGGCCCGTGCAGGAGAAACATGATTTGGCGAAGACGGCGAATCCGCTGACTTACATTGACAAGAACGATCCTCCGTTCCTGATCATGCACGGGGACAAGGATCAACTGGTGCCGCTGCAGCAAAGCATCATCCTCGCCAAGGCGTTGATGGATGCGGGGGTTGAGGTGACGATGAAAACAATGCCCGGCGCGGGCCATGAAGGCCCGCAATTTCGAACGCCCGAAAGCCAGCGGTTGATCGAAAGTTTTCTTTCGGAGAAGTTGAAGACGGCGCAGTAGTCCACTCCCGGGCCGGCCATCCCTCCAACGTGTTTTCTGCGTTGTTGTACCAACGTGCAATGGCGCGAGCAGCTTTTTGAAGCAAGTTGAGCTTTGCATTCAGACAAAAAGGGAACCGCTCCTCCTTTTGTTTGAAAACGCGGAGGCATCGGGAGGCGACATGAGCAAGCATTCAGATTCCGAGGGTTCAAAAAAACTTAAACGCAAGAAGTATGAAAAGGAACTGCGCAAGCTGCAGGCCGAGTTGTGCCGGCTCCAGGATTGGGTGAAGCATAAAGGACTGCGGGTCATCGTCATCTTCGAGGGACGTGATGGAGCGGGAAAAGGAGGCACGATTCGCGCGATTACCGAACGCGTCAGCCCGCGCGTGTTCCGGGTGGTGGCATTGCCGGCGCCGTCCGATCGTGAGAAGACGCAAATTTATCTGCAACGCTTCATGGAACATTTCCCCGCGGCGGGCGAAGTCGTGATTTTTGATCGCAGCTGGTACAACCGCGCCGGGGTCGAATATGTGATGGGGTTCTGCTCGAAGGAACAGCATAAGCTCTTTCTCGAACGCTGCCCTGAAGTGGAGAGGTACGTCGTGAACAGCGGCATCCTGCTGATCAAGTTCTGGCTGGAGGTCAGCGATGAGGAGCAGAAGCGGCGGTTCGAGGCGCGCGTTACGGACCCGTTGCGGCAATGGAAGTTAAGCCCGATGGACCTGCCTTCACGCAGCAAATGGTTCGAGTATTCCCGCGCCCGCGACAAAATGCTGGAGGCGACCGATACGAAGTGGGCTCCGTGGCATCTCATTCGTTCCGACGACAAAAAGCGCGCGCGGCTCAATTGCATCAGCTTTTTGTTGAAGGTGATTCCTTACAAAAAACTGGACCGCCCGGAAATCAAATTGCCGGAACGTTCGATGAAGGACGCCTATGACGATCAGGCGACACTGAAGAAGCGCAGGTTCGTTCCGGAGAAATATTGAAAATTGGCGATGGTCATTTCGCCCGATGGAGAAGCCTGTTTTGTCAAAACACGAGCTTGATTCGAAATCAAAAACCAGGGGACGGCGCGGCGCCATTTTTCCGGCGGCGCAATGGGCAGCCGCCTATCAAAAGAGCTGGTTCCGAAGCGACCTGGCCGCCGGATTGACGACCGCCGCCGTGGTGGTGCCGCAAGCGATGGCTTACGCGGCTGTGGCGGGTCTGCCACTGGCGGCAGGACTTTATACGGCTTTTATCTCGTTGATCGTTTACGCGGTTATGGGAACGTCCCGCGTCTTGAGCGTGACGACGACTTCGACGATTGCGATCCTGACTGCGGGCGCGCTGCGCAGGGCCGGAGTGGGGGCGAATAATGACGCGTTGATGCCGGCGGCTTTAACGCTGACTTTTTTGGTCGGCGGCATTCTCCTGATCGCTTCCATTCTCAGGCTCGGGTTTGTTGCCAACTTCATTTCCCAACCGGTCCTGGTCGGATTCAAGGCGGGGATCGGGTTGCTCATCGTCCTGGACCAAATTCCCAAACTTTTAGGCGTGCATTTCACCAAAGGAAATTTTTTTTACAATATTGGCTCGATCATCGGGCATCTGCCCCAGGCTTCGGGACCGACGGTGCTGCTGGCGGTGGCGATGCTCGCCTTGCAAATCGGGTTGCAGAAATTCTTTCCGCATGCGCCCGTGTCCCTGATAACGGTGCTCGCGGGCATCACCGCATCCGCGGTTGGCGGGCTCAATCGCTTCGGCATCGAGTTGGTTGGGGAATTACACCGAGGCCTTCCCTCGTTCACGATGCCGGCGTGGCCGCTGTGCCAGGAACTGTGGCCGGCCGCGATCGGAATTGCGCTCATGAGTTTTGTTGAAACGATTGCTGCGGGACAGGCGTTCCGGGTTGACGACGAACCGCGGCCCCGGCCGAACAGAGAGCTGCTGGCATTGGGCCTGGCGAATCTTGCCGGCAGCTTTTTCCAAAACATGCCGTCCGGCGGCGGAACATCGCAAACGGCTGTTAATCGCCAGGCCGGGGCGCGCACGCAAATCGCTGCATTGGTGACGGCGATTCTGGTCGTGATGGTGCTGTTATTTCTCGCGCCCTGGATTCATTTGATGCCCCAGGCGACGCTGGCCGCGGTGGTCGTTGTCCCTTGCGCCGGGATGATTCAACTGCGGGAGTTTCGGGCGATTTTGCAAACGCGTTTCATGGAATTCACCTGGGGAATTGCGGCGCTTGTCGGTGTGGTTCTCCTAGGAACATTGCAAGGCATCGTAGTTGCGGTGGTTCTCTCATTACTCGTTCTGATTTACCACGCCAATGCGCGGCCTGTTTTCGTGCTTGGCAGGAAACCGGGGACGGATGTTTTTCGCCCGCGCTCGGTGGAGCATCCCGAAGATGAAACGTTCCCCGGTTTATTGCTGCTGAAGACCGAAGGTGTCATCAGTTTTGCCAACGCTCAACGGATTGGAACTTTGATGACCCAGTTGATTGAGGAGAACAGGCCGCGGGTCGTGATCATTGATTGCAGCGCGATACCGGACTTTGAATACACCGCTCTGTCGATGCTGGCTGACGCGGAAAGAAAGTTGCAGAAGTCGGGCATCAGCCTTTGGCTCGCGGCATTGAATCCCGAGCCATTGAAATTGTTCCACAAATCGGCTCTCGGCAAAACCCTGGGACGTGAACGGATGTTTTTCAACCTGGAACGGGCGGTGGAACATTTTCAGCGCCTTTCATCCATATAGCCGGTCACGCATTGTGATGAAAACATTTCAAGCTTTGCACGTACGACCTAAGTGCAATTGTTCAATTCGCGCGTAAATTTAAAGTAGCCTTACAGTTGAAGAACCCGTTTTCCCGCCGGCATGCGAACCGGTCATCGGGAAAAAAAATGAAAGACCCGGTCATGAACATTCAAACCGCTCCAATCCGGATATTGGTCGTGGACGATTCTCAGGAAGAATACGCGCTGCTTGCATTTGGTTTGCGTTCCGTGGAATCGGCGAAATTGATTGGTTTTGTACATGATGGTTTTGAAGCCATTTGCTATCTGCGCGGAACGGGGCAATTCAGGACCGGGAAATGTTCCCGTACCCGAATCTTTTGCTGTTGGATTACAGCATGCCTCGGCTCAACGGCATGGATGTGCTTCGATTTTTGAGACGCCGATCGCGCAGGCCGCATGTGATTCTCTGGAGCAACAGTCTCGATCAGGTAAACATACCGCTCGCGCTGCATTTCGGCGCGGACATGGTTTGCAGAAAACCGTGCAACAAGGAAGAGTTGCTGCAAATCATGAATGGCATTGAATCGAAGATGGTCCACGCGGGATCTTTTTTCTACTCCCCGAGAAAAAGCCAAACCGTGGGTGCGGGGACTTAAGCCGCATCCATGCAGTTGGTTTTGGGGAGCACACGCGTCTCGTGCGCCGATCGACAGCGTCTCGCCGTCGATTTCGTTCCGCCATTCTCTCACACTGTCTGGCGAGAAAAAGTTTGCGAAACGAAGTTTGCGGCGAGACGCCGCAAGCCACACGCCGGAGGCGTGTGCTCCCCTTTTATGGATAAATCGCATTCAGCGGACCAGAGGGAATCTTCAAGCGTTTCGGCGGAGACTGCTGCGCCGCTGAACGCGACGCTGTCCCCACCCATTCACTCGCGGGACAGCGTCCAACCGGGACCCGGATCGTATTCTGTCATGGCGGGGGCCAATTCGGAAGTTTGGGTGCCGAGGTCTTTCTGGTACACGCGCCCTTGCTGGTTGACGATGAAGGTCATGATGCCCGAGCTTCCGTAATCCGCCGGCCAGGCGACGAGGGCGAAACCGGCAATCATATTGCCATTGATAATGTAATTGTACTTTCCGCCCGGCGCGTGGCTGCCCTGCGCAGTGAGGATTTTAAAATAATAGCCGTGGAAGGGTGCGCGCGTGGTGCTCTGGCCATTGGATTGCACCTTGTATCCTTCCTCTTGGGCGTCGGCTACAAACGGACCGAGCGGGCTTTCTTCTCCATCAATGTCGGAAGGCCAGTAGAGGCCGTCCTTTTTGCCGGGTGTGCTGGCGAGCCGTTGAGCATATTGTAGAACTTGACTGCCGTTGTGATCCTTGCTGGCGTATTCGCGTTGCGCGTCCACGTAGGCGCGCATTGTGTTGAGAACATCCAATTCGTTTCGTCCGATGCGCCGGTTCAGGATTTCGTTCTCACCGGCTTCCGTGTCGAAAAACCATTTTCCGTTTACTTTGATGATGGGAACCGGAAACGGCCACATGTCGGCGCCAACTTCCAATTCGCAATTGGTAGCCGAGTCTCGAACGATTCGGTTCGTCGCGTTCAGAGCGGCTGCGAATGATTCCATTTCGTTCGTGGCTTGAACCCGGTCGGGGTTTTCAAGGTCTTCGGCGGCCGGGCCAAAGATTTCGCGAAGCTGAGGACCGCTGCGCGAATTGGCGGCGAGCGTCAGCGCGGAAACGGCATCTTCGGGAGTGGCAAAAGCCTTTCCCATTTCGTCTTCATCGGCATTGGCCGCAACGGGAATGCCTAGCACCAATCCCAACGCCAGGCAGCACTCCAGTGCTTTCATAGCTATGTTTGAAATTTTCATGGCAGTAAAACGGGTTGATCCTGCATTTTATCGGCGACCACCACCACGGCCTCCACCGCCGCCGCGGCCGCCACCAAAGCCTCCTCCTCCGCGAGCGCCGCCGCCGCTGAAGCTGCGGCTCGATGCGCCGCGGGCGCTGGAGCTGCGCGCGGAGGCTGCGTTGCCGCCGCTGAATGCGCTGCCGCCGCCACTGGACCCACTGGACGACCGACTCGTGGATGGCCGCGACTGCATGGTGTTGCCAGCGGAACCGGAACGGTTCCCGGTCGACGACAAATTGCCAGCCCGGTTGCCCGCCGATGCGTTTCCGGCGCCGACGCCACCGCCGGCCCGGTTACCTGCGTTTGCTGTCGAAGGTCGTGTCCCTGCTCCTGAGGAAGCCAATCCACCGGCATTTCCGCCGGAGGGCCTTGTGCCAGCGTTGGCACCTTGCATTCGATTTCCAGCACCCGCAGTTGAAGCGCGGTTTCCAGCCTGTGTGGTTGAAGCACGGTTTCCCGCTTGCCCCGTTCCCGAACCATAGCCTCGCGCCTGGCGATTCTGGGCGGCCGACGAAGGTGCGCTGGAATTCCGGCGGGCCTGATTCGGTTGCCATTTTTGGTTGTTCACATTGCGGTTACCGTTGAAATTGCGGTTGTTATTGACGTTGACGTTGCGTTCGAAGTTGTTGTGGATGTTCACGTCGCCATGCCCCCAATCGCATCCGTTGCCCAGCCACGCGCCCATCGCCATCCCTGCACCGAAGCTGACGATCGATGCGGCGGCCACGGCGCCGGGATAATAATATGGTGTCGGATAAACATAACCGGGATACGCGGGATAGCCCGCGTAGACGACCGTCGGATTATATTGCGGAACGTAAATGACATCAGGTTGAGAAGGTTGAATCTGCACGACCTCATTCGTGACGTAGACGGTTTGTTGTTCGACGGTGTTCGTCACGATGGTATTGGTCACCATCACGTTTTGCTGGGGCGTGGTTTTGAGCGCGCCGGAATCCTGCGCTTTGGCGCGCATGGTCTGGATGGCATCCATCACGTCTTTTCCCTGGTTGACGAACGCGTCGCCGAGGTCGCTGGTCCAGGCAATATTCTGGTCCATTTGTGAAATGACGTCCGGGAAGCGAGCGACTGCCTTGACGTTGTCGTCCCACGGTTGCTCGTCGAGTTTCGCAATATTATTTGTGTCCTTCACGAAGCGGGCGGCCTGCACGATTTCGAGTGGATACGCGGAAGCCGGCAGAACGACAGCGATCAGCGGATCCGGATACAGAGCGATGGGGGCGACGAGTTTTTCGAGATCCTCCTGGCTGAGTTTTGCGGGGGCGGAGGGCGGAGGAGCGGGGTTTGCCGTAGAAGCCGGAGGAGCGGCAGCCTGTTGAGCACCGGAGGAAACGGGTTGCTGGGCTGTGGGAGAAGTTTGTTGCGCGAATGCTCCCCTAGCCGCGCCGATCGAAATCAACATCACAATCAACACAGCAGAGCGGCTTCTGAAATCGTGCCTCATAAAAAGCGCGAGGTCACCAACTCGCCAATCAAAATGACATCCAGGAGACCATTCGTTTATTGCACCAAGGTGTAATGGCGCAACCTCATTGACGGTGTGAGGGTTCCACCGTTGGCGTGAATCGCGTGGACAAGGAACGCCCACTCCCACCTCACGGCGTCCGTTCTTCGGACTTTGGATTCACGCCAGAGAATGCCGTCGGGTCGCAGGGGCGGCTCGATCAAAAAAACATGGAAGGGCCAGTTCATACCCTAAGGCAGTACCCGGAGATCGCCATCTTCCTGGCACTTGCGCTCGGCTTTTGGTTCGGAAACCTGAAGTTCGGAAAATTCAGTCTGGGTGTTGTCACGAGCGTGTTGCTGGCGGGCGTGCTCATTGGCCAGCTCAGAATCGATATTCCGCCCGCAGTCAAATCCACTTTCTTCCTAATGTTTCTTTTTGCCGTGGGCTACGGCGTGGGCCCGCAGTTTTTTCGCGGGCTGAAGAGCGGCGGGATTCAGCAGGTGCTCTTTGCGGTGTTGCTGGTGGTGACGTGTCTGCTGAGCACGGTGCTGATGGGCAAGATTCTGAAATACAACGCCGGGTTGAGCGCGGGGCTGCTTTCCGGCGCGTGCACCATTTCGGCGGTGCTGGGAGTGGCGACGGATTCCATTAATCAACTCGGGATACCGGACGACCAAAAGAAAGCGATGATTAATGCGATGCCCGTGGCCTACGCGGTTACCTATCTTTTTGGCACCGCGGGATCGGCGTGGATCCTGGCCTCGCTCGGACCGAAAATTCTGCGCGTCGACCTCGAGAAGGCATGCAAGGAGTACGAGGCGAAAATGGGAGGCAACGCCCTGGAACCCGGGGTGATTTCCGCATACCAGGAATTTGTCGTGCGCGCCTACAAAGTTTCCCACGAGTGCAGGTTTGTGAACAAAGAAGTGGCTGAGGCGGAAAAGGCGTTCTCGCCCGCGCGCGTTTTTGTGGAGCGCATCCGAACGAACGGCCATGTGGAAGAGGCGGAACCGGCGACGTTGATTCACGAGGGGCAGGTGCTCGCGATTGCCGGGCGGCGCGAACCGATGTTGCACATGGAGGAAAATATTGGCCCGGAAGTCGACGACCGCCAGCTTTTGGATTTCCCGGCGGAGGTGGTGGATGTCGTCGTCACCAAAAAAAATCTTCCAGGCCGTTCCATCCAGGAGATTGCCGAAATGGAAGGCGGCCAGCATGGCAGAGGTGTTTTCCTTCGCAAATTGATGCGGGCGGGAATTGAAATGCCTTTCAATCCCGGGACCACGGTGGACCGCGGTGACGTTCTTTCCATTGCGGGCGCGCACAAGGATGTGGAGCGAGCCATTGATGTCATCGGCTATGCCGACCGCTCGACGGACAAGACCGACATGACATTCATGGGGCTCGGCATCGTGATTGGCGGCTTAATTGGCGCGATAACAATTCGACTTGGCGGTGTTCCGCTCAGTCTCAGCACGAGTGGCGGCGCGTTGATCGCGGGGCTCATTTGCGGCTGGCTTCGTTCGGTTCATCGCACGTTCGGACGCATTCCCGAACCGGCGCTGTGGGTATTCAATAATGTGGGTCTCAACGCATTCATCGCGGTGGTCGGCATCAGCGCGGGGCCGGGATTTGTGGCCGGATTGAAGAACAATGGCCTGAGTCTGTTCCTGGCGGGAGTGGTCGTGACCACATTGCCGTTCATCGTCGGCCTGCTCGCGGGCAAATACATTTTCAAATTTCATCCGGCAATCAATTTGGGCGCCTGCGCCGGCGCGCGCACGACCACGGCTGCTTTGGGGGCGATTCAGGACGCGGCAAAAAGCAAAGTGCCGGCGCTGGGATACACCGTTCCTTATGCCGTCGGAAATACACTCCTGACCATCTGGGGCGTAGTCATCGTTTTGCTCATGAAATGAACTAAATCCAATTATGCGTACCGACATAGATACATTGCGGGAACTGGACCAACTAAGTCCCTTTGAAATCAAGGACAAGCTCATCGCGCTTGCGGAAGAGCACGCCAAAAAATCCGCGATGGCGATGCTCAATGCCGGCCGGGGAAATCCGAATTGGATCGCCACCACGCCGCGCGAGGCGTTTTTCACGCTCGGCCATTTTGCGTTGACGGAAAGCAAAAGGGTTTTGGATTTGGAGGGCGTCGGCGGGATGCCGCCCAAAGCGGGCTGCGCGGGACGGCTCAAAACGTGGTGCGAAAAAAATGCGTCCCTGCCGGGAGCGGATTTTCTCTACAACATGGTCCCGTTTGCGGAGGAAGAATTTGGTTTCGACGCCGACGCATTCGTGCATGAGCTTACGGATTCGATCATCGGCGATAATTATCCCGTTCCGGACCGTTGCCTGGTTCACAACGAAAAAGTCAGTCATGCCTATCTCATGTGGGCGATGTGCAGCGATCGACCGCCGAAGGGAAAGTTCGATTTGTTTGCGGTCGAAGGCGGCACGGCGGCGATGTGCTACGTGTTCAAGACGCTCAAAGCCAACCGCCTGCTGCGGCCCGGCGATACCATCGCTCTCGGCACACCGATTTTCACGCCGTACCTCGAGATGCCGCATCTCGAGGATTACGACCTGAAAATCATCAATGTGAACGCGGTTCAGGAGAACCGTTTTCAAATCAGCGATGAAGAGCTCAAAAAGCTGGAGGATCCGAAGATCAAAATGTTCTTCCTGGTCAATCCCGGCAATCCCAGTTCGATGGCGACCAGTCCTGACGTGATTACGAAACTGGTGAAGCTGGTGAAGAACAAACGGCCGGACCTGATGATCCTGACCGATGACGTTTACGGGACTTTCGTGAAACACTTCCGCTCGTTGATGGCGGACCTGCCGCACAACACCATCGGAGTTTATTCCTACTCGAAATACTGGGGTTGCACGGGCTGGCGGTTGGGGATCATCGCGGTCCATGAAGACAATATTTTCGACAAGATGATCGGCAAATTGCCTGAGGAGGACCGCGAGGCGTTGAACACACGCTACGGCACGATCTCGCTCGAACCGGAAAAAATCAAATTCATCGACCGCCTCGTCGCGGACAGCCGCGATGTGGCGTTGAATCACACCGCCGGGTTGTCGTTGCCGCAGCAGGTGATGATGACGCTCTTCTCGATCGCCGAGCTCATGGATGAGAAAAAGAAATATCAAGCGGAAGTGATGGCGATCGTCCAGCGCCGGGCGTGGGCGCTCATCGAGGGTCTGGGGGTCGAACTGAAGCCCAATCCGCTCTTCTCCTACTATTACGGGATCGTTGACTTCGAATTCTGGATAAAAAAATACGTCGGGCCCGAGGTCATGGAATTCATCAAGAAGCACTATCACCCGCTGGACATCGTTTTTCGCCTGGCGGAGGACCATTCCATCGTGCTGCTGAACGGCGGCGGATTCAGCGCGCCGGATTGGTCGGCGCGGGTGTCCTTCGCCAATCTCGACGACAATGTTTACGGCTACATCGGCCGCGCGCTGCGGTCTGTGGCGCGCGCTTATGTGGAGGCTTACCGATTCGCAAGTGACGGCGGCGCTGGTTCCGCGCCGACACCGCCCGCCCGCAGAGGAACGAAAACCGGAAAAACAATCAAACGAACTGATGCTCCCTATGAAAAGACGCTTCACGCCTAAACCGACTCCCCAGCGCCGTCAACGCCAGAAGGCGCCGGCGTTCTCGAAAACGATCGTTGGCTTTGACCAATTCAACCTGGAAGTGCCGGAGCATTTTCCGGTCAAAGGCATGCTGGCGCGCGCGGCGCAGGCCGTCGTCAACAGCGAGGCGTGGACCGACGCGAATCCCATGCTGAATCTTTCGTCGTTCGTCACGACCTTTACCGAACCGGAGGAGATGGAGGTGCTGAAATCGAACTTCACGAAAAATTACATCGATCACGACATGTATCCGCAACTTTTCGCCATCGAACGAAAAATGGTGAAATGGCTGCACGGTTTGTGGAACGGACCAAAAAACGTGGATCCATACGGGACGGCGACCGTCGGCTCGTCGGAGGCGTGCATGCTCGCCGGGCTCGCGCACAAATGGAACTGGCGCGAAGCGCGCAAGAAGGCCCGCAAGGACAGCAGCCGGCCAAACATGGTCACGGGCGGCAACGTTCAGATCGTCTGGAAAAAATTCCTGAAATACTTCGACGTGGAGGGACGCATCGCGCCGCTCGAAGTCGGCAATTACCGGCTCACAACGAAGCATCTCGACAAGCTGGTGGATCAAAACACGATTTGTGTCGTCGCCATCGCCGGGCAGACCTTCACTGGCGAGGACGACGACATTCAGGAGATTCACGACTGGCTCGACGCGTATGAGAAGCGCACGGGGATTTCGATCCCGATGCACATCGATGGTGCGTCGGGCGGGTTTGTGAATCCGTTCCTCTATCCGAATTACAAATGGGATTTCCGGCTGCCGCGCGTGCAATCCATCAACGCTTCGGGCCATAAATTCGGCCTCGTACCGCCGGGGCTCGGCTGGGTGGTATTCAAGGAACGCAAAATTTTCAACGAGGACCTGATTTTCTACGTGAATTATCTCGGCGGAGAAATGCCGACCGCAACCTTGAACTTCAGCCGCAACGCGATGCAGGTCGCGGCGCAGTATTATTTGTTTCTGCGGCTCGGGTTCGAGGGTTATCGCGACATCATGAAGCACGCCGTCGACAATGCGGTTCATCTGCGGGATCAACTGCTCAAGAGCGGTTACTTCAAAATCATGAACAAGACGCAGCGCATTCCGGTGGTGGCGTTGACGCTCGATTCGAAAATAAAAAAATACAACGAGTTCGACATTTCCAACAAAGTGCGTGAACGCGGATGGGTGTTGTCGGCTTACACCATGCCGCCCAAGGCCGAGAAAGTGACGTCACTGCGCATTGTCGTTCGTCCGCATCTGAACCGGAACGTCATCGAGCAGTTGGGCGACGATATTGTCGACGCCTGCAAATACCTGGAGGAACACGGGGGGACAGCCACGCCACCGGTGCGCCACGCCCCGGAGAAAACGGACATCAAAGCCTAGCCGACAAAAACCTCCAATCCTTAACACACTATGAAAACGCTCCAGCCCATTTCCACGCGCGGGAAAGCCACCGCGGTGTTTCTCGGAATTAGTTTATTGCTGACGCCCTCCGTTTGGGCCCTGCCGAAAATCAAAATCCTGGCGACCGGCGGCACGATTGCCGGCGCGCAAACCAGCACCGCCGAGGCCGGTTACAAGTCTGGTTCCTTCTCGGTGGATGATTTGATCAAGGCGGTGCCGACCATGACCAACCTCGCGGTGCTCTCGGGCGAACAGGTTGCGAATATTGGCTCGCAAACCATGAACCATGAAGTGTGGTTGAAGCTCGCCAGGCGCGTGAATGAAGTTTTGGCGGGCGACACCGACGGCGTGGTCATCACGCACGGAACCGACACGATGGAGGAGACCGCTTATTTCCTCAGTCTCGTCCTGACGAGCGACAAACCCGTGGTGCTGGTGGGATCCATGCGTCCGGCGACGGCCATCGGCGCGGACGGACCAGCCAATCTGTATAACGCGGTGGCGCTGGCCGCGGATCCGGATGCGCGAGGGCGCGGGCCGTTGGTGATCCTCAACGACACCATCCATTATGCACGCGAGGCGGAGAAAATGAACACCACCCACCTCGACACTTTTCATTCGCCCAATCGCGGCCCCGCCGGCGTCATGAACACGGGAAAAGTTTATTTCTACAGCAAGAACACGACGCGCCTCGGCGGTTTTTCATTGGACGGATTGACCGCGGACAATTTGCCGTACGTCGAGATTGTGTATTCGTACGCGAATTTCGGCGGGGACACGATTGATGACATTGTCAAACGCGGCGCGAAGGGAATTGTTTTGGCGGGTGTCGGTGACGGGAACACGACCGACGCGGCGCTGGACGCGCTTCAACGAGCGGCGAAAGCCGGTGTGGTGGTGGTGCGCAGCAGCCGTGTCGGCAGCGGCATCGTCGATCGCAACGTCGAAGTCAACGATGACAAGCTCGGCTTCATCACTGCGATGGAACTGAATCCACAGAAGGCCCGCATTCTCCTCATGATGGGATTGACCCAGACCAAGGACCTCGCGGCTCTGCAAAAGCTTTTCACTGAATATTAATCACAAGGAACGCAACCCGTAACAGCTATGAAAAAAACCAGAATTCCAATTCCCTACTATGTTGCATCCGGGCTGGCGATCGCTGTCGCAGCCATTCAAATATTCGATGGATGCGCGGGTTCGCATTCGGAGAAAACCCAGGCGGCATCCACACCGGCTCCTGTCTATGCAAAAGTTTCCACAAATACTTCCGTCACAGTCGTTCACCTGGTTCCGACCGGCGCGGCTTCGGGTTTAGCAGCACCATCGGAGGCGATTCCGTCCGCGGATGCGCTGCAGAACATCGTGAATGAAGCCTACTCCCGGTTCAAGGACGACACCTCCGGCACGAATGCGAATTATATTCCTTATCTCGCGAGCGTGCCCTCAAATCTTTTCGGCGTGGTGATTGCAACGGTGGACGGGCACGTCTACACGGCGGGCGATGTCGGCTATTCCTTTTCGATCCAATCCTGTTCGAAAGTTTTCACGCTCGCTGAAATCATCCAGGAATCCGGCGAAGAGGAAGTGCTGACCAACATTGGTGTTGAGCCCACTGGAATGGCGTTCAATTCCGTCACCGCGATGGGATTGCACGATAACACGGCGATCAATCCCCTCGTGAATGCGGGTGCGATGGCGAGCGTGAGCATGGTGAAGGCGAACAGCGCGGATGAGCGCTGGCAGAAGATATTGGCGAACCAAAGCAAATTTGCCGGTGAACCGCTGCAGTTGATTGACGATGTCTACAAATCCGAGGCCGCCACCAATTTCCGGAATCGCGGCATTGCATTCATTCTCTATAACGGCCAGCACCTTTTCTGCGACCCGCTCGAGGCCTGCGACGTTTACACCAAACAATGTTCGATTGGCGTGACGGCGAAGCAACTCGCGATCATGGGCGCCACGCTCGCGAATGGAGGCGTGAACCCGGTCACGCAGGAACGGTGCATTGACTCCCAACACGTCCCGCGCGTGCTGGCGGTGATGATGATGGCGGGGTTCTACGATGAATCCGGCCAGTGGGCTTACACGGCGGGTTTGCCGGCCAAGACCGGCGTCGGCGGCGGCATTTTCGCAGTGGTGCCGGGGCGCATGGCGATTGTCGGTTTTTCGCCTCCATTGAACGAGGCCGGCAACAGCATTCGCGCAACGGAAGCGATCAATTACATCGTGCAGCAACTGGACCTGAATTTGTTTGGTTCAACTCGGTAATCAGCCCTTAACCCTGTTATGCCTCATGAAGATAAAAATCCTGACGACTTTATTTCTGGCCGTTTCCATTGCGGCCCGGGCGCAGAGCCCGACCATCGACCAATTGGAATCCAAAGTCGATGACATGCAGAAAACGATCAAGGATTTGCAGCAACAAATCCTGGAATTGAAGCAGCAGCAGACGGCGCCTCCAGCGGCGACTGCGACTGCGCCGACGCTCGTCACCAACCAGACCATGACGTTGTCGCCGAACACGGTTGTCTTTTCCCAAACCGTCACGCAAATCGTCGGACAGGCGGCGCAGGTCAGGTTTCGAAATACGTTCAACGACCAACAGGAAGGCGCGCAGCGCGCGGGTGATTTGACTCTTGACCCGCAGTACCGCGGATTCATTCCAATTCCGAACACGCCGGCGCTGATCAAATTCAATGCGAAGCCGCGGGTGGATTTTACGAGTGACAACAGGAATTCAGGAAACCCGGATCGGTTTGTGACGGCGCAGATTCCCGTGGACGGCGAGGCGGACCAGGGCGGCGGGCATCAATTCAATGTCAATGCGCGCGGTTCCTCGCTGCGCCTGGACGTGCGGGCGCCGGAATTTCCGGGGGCGCCGCGTTTTTATTACGAGAACGATTTTTTCGGTTCCGGCGGCGGCATGGCCTATCGCGTGAAACAACTCTACGGTGAATACTATAATATTACGGCCGGCTGGACTTTCAGCATCTTCGAGGATCCGGATGCCTGGCCGGACACGGTGGATTTCGAGGGTCCGAATTCAATGATTTTCGCGCGGCAGCCCACACTGCGTTACCTGCTACAGCTGGACAAGCATTGGCAGATGAATTTTGGAGTCCAGCAGCCCTCATCGGACATTGATACTTTCGGCTTCGCGGACATGACACCGAACAATCACGCGCCTGACGGCGGCATGAACGTGCGGTGGGAAGACAAAAGCATCGGGCATGTGCAGGTGGCGGGCATTCTTCGGGATGTGGGAGAAAGGAGTCCGTCGGTCGGCGATCAAAGCGTGCTGGGCTGGGGCCTGATGGCTGCCACCAGCCTGAATGTCTTCTGCAACGATTCCGTGCAATTGCAGGCGACGTACGGGCACGGGTACTTCCACTTCGCCAACGACAATTTTACTTCCTCGGAATTCCAGGGTGGCGATGCCGCCTTTGATGCGGCTGGAAATCTCAAGGCGCTGCCTTTCTTTTCGGCCATGGCGGGTTACACGCATCACTGGTCGGATGCATTTCGCTCAACGGCCACGTTTGGTTTCAACGATCTGGACAACGCAAGCTCCGAGAGCGCCTTCGCCTATCACCGGACTTATTACGCGAGCGCGAACCTGGTTTATCAAATCCGCAAGCGCCTGAGCATCGGCCTTGAGGGGCTTTATGGAAGAAAGGAAGTCAAGAGCGGGGCGGAGGGGGACGTGTTTCGCGTGCAGTTGGGAATCGTGTGGTCGCTCTTTGATTGAGAACGAATGAAATCGCCGAGGCCGGACCTTGTGGAGGCGAGCACCGTCGTACATGGACCTATTAAAACATATTCTAGGATCGAACCCGGAGGTGGCGCTCTTCGTATCGCTGTTTATCGGCTACGCGATTGGCCGGATAAAGATCAAAGGGTTCAGCCTCGGCGGCGTGGCCGGCTCGCTGGTCGTGGCGCTCATCATCGGGCAGTTGGACGTCTCCATTCCAGAAACGTTAAAAGCTGTTTGCTTTGCCTTGTTTATTTATTCCGTCGGTTTCAAAAGCGGCCCGGAGTTTTTCGGGGGGCTAAATCGGTCCTCGTTCAAGCTGGTTGCCTCGGCGGCCGTTCAGTCTCTGATGGCGCTCATTACTATAATTGCAGTCGCGCGCGTGTGTGGCTTCAATAAAGGTTTTGCGGCGGGCGTTGGCGCTGGCGCATTGACCCAAACGGCAATGATGGGCACAGCGATCGGCGCCCTGGGCCGCATGGGATTGCCTCAGGACCAGATCGCGCAATTCAGCAGCCAAACGGCCATCGGGTTCGCCATCACGTACGTTTTCGGCACCGTTGGCACAATTCTTTTCGTACGCAGTGTGGCGCCACGGCTGCTCGGTACAGATATGAAAAAGGCGGCGCGCGAACTGGAAGCTCAACTCTCGGAAGGCGGCCACGTTACGCGCCCCGGTTATATCACGCCATTTCGGCCGGTCGTGGCCCGCGCGTTCGAGGTGGACCATAGTCAGGCTGCCGGTCTTAAAATCGGTGACCTGACGAGGCAATTTAACCGCGCCTCCGTCGAGCGAATCCTCCGAAACGACGCGACGATCGAGCCGAAGGTTGACACGGAATTGCGAGAGGGCGACATCGTCGGCCTCTCGGGACTTCTCAAATCCGTGATGGGCGCGGGTGAGTTCCTGGGCCACGAAGTCGAAAGCAAGGAAGCGTTGTCCTTCCCACTGGCCGTCGCAAGCGTAGTGATAACGAGCGGGCAGATTGCCGGCAAAACGCTCCTTCAAGTCCGCGACAACATCGGCATGCAAAATCTTCAGGGAGTGTACCTGGTGAGTTTCAAGAGGCAGGGGCTGTCGATGCCCGTTCTCCCGAACAGCGAAGTGCGCCGCGGCGACATTTTCGAATTGGCCGGCCGGCCGGAAGAAGTGAATCGTGTGGCGGCGATTCTCGGTCGTGCCGAGCCGTCCGGAGGTCAAAGTGATCTCGCTTTCCACGCTCTCGGCATTGTCGCCGGCACATTGCTTGGGTTGCTCTCCGTCACTGTTGCAGGCATTCCCATAACGCTGGGTGTCGGCGGTGGAGTGCTCGTATCGGGCCTTTGTTTCGGCTGGCTGCACGCGCGTTATCCGGTGTTTGGAGCGATGCCTCAGCCGGCGCAGTGGATACTTTCAGAGTTTGGCTTGAGCGCCTTCGCGGCGGCAATTGGCCTCTCGGCCGGGTCGAAGGCTGTGGCAGCCATCCAACAGGAAGGCGTCGCCCTGCTGATTGCCGGATGCGTGGTTACTCTGGTTCCGATCGTCTCGGCGCTGTATTTCGGACGATTCGTCCTGAAACTGCATCCGGTGGTGCTGCTGGGAGCGTTGTGCGGAGGACAAACGGTCGCCGCAGCTTTGAACGCGGCGAATGAGGAGGCCGACAGCATGACACCGGTGCTGGGATTCACGATCACCTACGCGATCTCCAACGTGCTCCTGACGGTCTGGGGACCAATCATTGTCGCCCTGGTGCATTGAATAAAAACAACCGATTTCACTATGAACGCCAAACTGCTTCCCACGCTGGTTTTTGCGGTTGCAATAACTCTGTGCGGCTGCAAAAAAGCGCAGTCGCCACCACCGCCGCCACCGGTCGTTGAAGTGATGGAGATCACGGCAACGAACGCGCCGGCTTCGGTCGAATTCATCGGCCAACTGGATTCCCCGCAGAACGTGGAGGTGCGCGCGCGGGTGGAAGCGTTTGTGGACAAGGTTTTGTTTACTGAAGGCACGGAGGTGAAGGAAGGCGATCCGCTTTTCAAGCTGGACGACAAGCCGATCCAGGAGCGGTTGGCCGCGGCCAATGGACGACTTGCGGAGGCAGAAGCGGCGTTGGGCAAATACGAGAAGGACGTGGCCCGTCTCACGCCACTGGCCGCAAAACACGCCGTTCCCCAACAGGACCTCGATAATGCCCTCGCCGCGGCGGATGTCGGCAAGGCAGGAGTGCTCACGGCACAGGCGGTGGTTGAAGCGGCCAAGATTGATTTGGGCTACTGCGATATTCGCGCGCCGATCAGCGGATTGATTGGCGCCAAACAGGTGTCCATTGGCGATTTGGTCGGCAAAGGAGAACCCACTTTGCTGGCGACGATTTCGACGCTCGATCCGATCTGGTTTTATTGCAACGTGAGCGAGGTGGATTATCTCAAGGCGCAAAGCGAAATCAGGAACGCGCAGAAGCGCATTGAGGAACTGCCCGTATCACTGGTGCTGGCGACCGGCTCAGTGCTGGCGGAAAAAGGGAGGATCGTTTTCATCGATCGCGCGGTGGATCCGAAGACGGGCACGTTGCGCATGCGCGCGGAATTTCCCAACACGCAACGGATGCTCCGGCCCGGGATGTTCGGGCGGATCCGCGTCGACCTGGGCGCGCGAACCAACAGCATCCTCGTGCCGCAGCGCGCAATTGTTGAATTGCAGGGAAAGAACTTCGCGTGGGTGATTGGCCCGGATGACAAAGCGACGCAGCGCTCAATACAGGTCGGCGGGCAGGTCGGTGAAAATGTTCTGGTCCGGGAAGGGCTGAAATCCGGCGACCGCATCGTGCTCGAAGGGTTGCAGAAAGTTCGCGAGGGCATGGAGGTGAAACCGATGACCGCCGAGGAAATTGCGCAAACGGCGCAGGTGCCGGCCTCGCAGACGGAAACCAACGAGGAGCACTGATATGGCTGATTTTTTTATCCGACGTCCGATTGTAGCGATCGTCATTGCCATCCTGACGGTGATTGTCGGCTTGGTCAGCCTCAAGCGACTGCCCATTTCCGAGTATCCGCCCGTGAGCCCGACGTTGATCCAGGTCACCACGACTTATCGCGGCGCCGCGGCTGAGGCGGTGATGGAATCCGTCGCGACACCGATTGAATCGAAGGTCAACGGCGTCGACAAACTTCTCTATCTCCAATCGTACAACAGCAACGACGGCAAGCTGACGTTGAATGTCTACTTCGACGTCGGCACGGACGTGGACATCATGCAGGTGAACACGCAAAATCGCGTGGCTCAGGCGGAGGCGCAGTTGCCGGAAGCGGTCAAAAAGGAAGGCGTGGTCGTGAACCGTTCCAGCCCGGATATTCTCATGGTCGTCGCGCTGGCTTCTCCCCATGGCACCTACGACGCGATTTTCCTGGGCAATTACTGCGACATCAATCTGGTGGACGCCATCAAGCGCGTGCGCGGCGTCGGCGACGTGAAGAATTTCACCGCGCAGGATTACACGATGCGCGTCTGGTTGCGGCCCGATCGGATGGCGTCGCTAGGGATCACTCCGTCAGACATCCAGAATGCGCTCGTCGAACAAAATGCCCAATCTCCCGCCGGCCGCGTCGGCGCCGAACCCGCGCCGCCTGGCCAGCAAGCCACCTTCAACGTGCGCACGCTCGGCCTGCTGAAGGACCCAAAGGAGTTTGCGGACATCATCATTCGTTCGAACCCGGACGGCTCGCAGGTCAAAATCAAAGATGTGGGCCGGGTCGAACTCGGCGCGCAAACCTACGACCTGCGCGCCCGCCTGAATGGAGCGCCCGCCGGCGCCATTGGCATTTATCTGGCGCCGGGCGCCAATGCGATCGACACGGCCAACAACGTTCGCAAGATCCTCGAAGATGCCAAGAAACGGTTCCCGCCGGATATGATCTATGACATCACGCTCGATTCGACGCTGCCGATCGTGGCCTCGATGCACGAAATCGTGCACACGTTGTTTGAAGCGGTCATTCTGGTCTTGATTGTCGTTTACATTTTCCTGCAAAGCCTGCGCGCAACGATCATTCCGATGTGCACCGTGCCGGTTTCGTTGCTGGGGGCCTTCATCCTGTTCCCGGTGCTCGGTTTCAGCGTCAACGTGCTGACCATGTTCGGCCTCGTGCTTGCCATCGGGATTGTGGTGGATGATGCCATCGTGGTCGTGGAGGCGGTGCAACATCACATCGAGCACGGATTGAGTCCCGTCGAGGCAACGCGGCAGGCGATGAAAGAAGTGTCGGGGCCGGTGGTGGCCATTGGCCTGGTCTTGTGCGCCGTGTTTGTTCCGGTTGCGTTCATGGGCGGCGTGACGGGGCAGCTCTACAAACAGTTCGCGCTGACGATCGCCGTCGCCGTGGTTTTCTCCGTCATCAACGCATTGACGCTCAGCCCCGCGCTGTCGGCGATGCTGCTGAAAAAGCCGAAGCCCGGCCGCGGACCGATTGCAAAATTTTTCAAGTGGTTCAACAAACTGTTCGATCGCATGAGCAACGGTTACGGCAACGTAGTGGGCGTTATCGCCCGCAAGGCCGCGCGCTCGATGTTGTTGCTGGTGGCGATTGTCGCCGGCATTTGGCTCATCGGCAAATTCGTGCCCGGCGGTTTCATTCCCGACGAGGACAAGGGGTATTTGTTCGTCGCCATCCAACTGCCGGAGGGCGCCTCATTGCAGCGCACGGATGAAGTGCTGAAACAGGTGGAGGATATTGTGGAACACACCAAGGGCGTGCGTTCGGCCGTGGGCCTGGCCGGCATGAACATTCTCAACTCGCTGAACTTTCCAAATTCAGCGCTGATGTTTATCGGGCTCGAGCCGTGGGAGGAACGAAAGTCGCCAGAGTTGCACGCCAGCGCCCTGGCGCGTGAATGGACAAAAAAGTTCGCCGCGATTCCCGGCGCAACTGCTTTTGCGTTCGGTCCGCCGCCCCTGCCCGGCTACGGCAACGTGTCCGGATTCTCCATGCAATTGCAGGACCGCTCCGGCGGCTCGATTGCGAAGCTGGCGGGTTATGTGCAGCAATTGATGGCCGCCGCCGCGAAACGCCCGGAGATCGGCCGCATCAGCACCACGTTCAATCCAAACACGCCACAGGTGAAGGTGGAACTTGACCGTGAAAAAGCGCGCACCCTCGGCGTGCCGATCAATTCCGTGTTTGCCACGCTGCAGACGTATCTCAGCGGTCTTTACGTGAATGACTTTGTCCGGTTCGGCCGCGTCTACAAAGTTTTTCTCCAGGCCGAACCGCAATTCACCAGCCAGCCGTCGGACATCGGCCAATTCTACGTCCGCAACAACAACAACGAAATGGTGCCGCTCAACACATTGGTGACCGTCAGCAAAATGTCAGGGCCCAATCTCGTCACGCGCTTCAACTTGTACAACGCGGCGGAGATCATCGGCGCGCCCGCGCCCGGCTACAGTTCCGGCCAGGCCATCAAAGCCATTGAGGAGGTCATGAAAACGATGCCCTCCGAGACGGGCTACGAATGGTCCGGGCTGACGCTTCAGGAAAAGAAATCCGAAGGACAGGCGCCGATCATTTTTGGAATGGCGGTGCTCTTCGTGTTTCTGTTGCTCGCGGCGCAATACGAAAGCTGGGGCCTGCCTTTCGCCGTGCTGCTCGCCACGCCCACGGTCGTGCTGGGAACGATGGCTGGAATGCTGGTGCGGCAATTTGATCTCAACGTTTACGCGCAGATCGGCCTCGTCATGCTCATCGGCCTCTCGGCCAAGAACGCCATCCTGATTGTCGAATTCGCCAAGATGCGCCGCGAGGAAGGGAACGAAATCCTCGACGCGGCCGTGGAGGGTTCAAAACTGCGCCTGCGACCGATTCTCATGACTTCGTTCGCTTTCATTCTCGGCTGCGTGCCACTTATGCTGGCGTCGGGATCCGGCGCCGCATCACGCAGCACGATGGGAACAGGCGTTGTCTTCGGCATGACGATCGCGACGGCTGTGGGCCTGTTCCTCATCCCGGTCTGTTACGTGTTCGTGGAGCGGATCGTGGAACGCGGCGGAAAACACAAACCGGCGGCGGCGGCTCCCATCTCACCGCCGCAAACGGGAGAGGCGCACGTATGAAGGGAGAAGGCAGAAGGCAGAAGGCAGAAGGCAGAAAAATCCTGCTGCTGTGGGCGCTGGCGATTCCGCTGATCGTGCTTTGCAGTTGCAAAGTTGGGCCGAATTACAAGCGGCCTCCCGTCGACTCGCCGGCTGCTTACCGTCGAGCGGCATCCGATACGGCCGTTTCTTCCGGCACGAATTCCTTCGGAGACCTTGGCTGGTGGGACGTCTACGACGATGCGCAACTCAGAACGTACATCAGCGAGGCGCTGACGAACAGTTGGGATGTGAAGATCGCTGCGGCTCGTGTGCTTGAGGCCGAGGCCTCCGCTCAAATCACGCGCTCGCAATTCTTCCCAACAGTCAACGCGGGCGGCGATTGGCAGACCGCTCGAAGTTCACAGAAAGGACCTGTGCTGATTCCGCCCGGCACCAATCCTCAACAGGAATTTGGCGATGCTTTTCTCGCCATGCCCGCTTACGAGATCGATCTTTGGGGCCGGATACGCCGTGCGAACGAAGCTGCGCGCGCGCGACTGCTCGAAAGCGAAGAAGCCCAGCGCATAGTGCGCCAGACGCTCGTGTCGGAAGTGGCCACCACGTATCTGCAATTGCTCGAACTCGATCTCGAACTGCATATTGGCGAGGCCAGCTATGCCAGCCGCACGAACTCGCTCGCCCTGACGCAGTCCCGAGAGGAAGGCGGCGTTTCGTCCATGCAGGATGTGTATCAGGCGAAGGTGCTCGTTTATACGGCGCAGGCATCCATTGCAAACACCTCGCGCTTGATCGAGCAGACCGAAAATCAATTGAACATCCTCCTCGGCCACAATCCCGGCCCCATCCAGCGTGGTGCGCCGCTGGTGGATCATAAACTGCGTGCCAGCGTGCCGCCGGGATTGCCTTCATCATTGCTCGAACGGCGGCCCGACATTCGCGCCGCGGAACAGGAATTGATCGCCGCCAATGCCGACATCGGGCAGGCCAAAGCCGCATTTTTTCCGCAGGTCACCCTCACTGGCGCCTTCGGTTACCAGACGGTGGCGCTTTCGGATCTCTTCACCGCGCCAGCGAGGACGTGGCAATTCGGTCCGGCAGTCAGCTTTCCGCTGTTCACCGGTGGACGGCTGCGCGGGAATTTGAACTTGGCCAAGGCCACGTTCCAGGAATCGCTGGCGCGCTATCAGCAAACGGTGCAGCAGGCTTTTCGCGAAGTCTCGGACGCGCTCATCGCGTACCAACGCGGCCAGGAATTTTTCGCGAGGCAGCAGGATTTGACGCAGGCGGACCGCGATGCCGCGCAACTCGCCGCCGTGCGCTACGAGGGCGGAGTGACGAGTTATCTTGAGGTGCTGTATAACGAGCAGCAATTGTTCGACGCCGAACTCCTGCTCGCCCAGGCGCGCCGCGATGAATTGCTCAGCGTGGTTGAGCTTTACCGCGCGCTGGGCGGCGGATGGGAAACGCCCGTCGCCGCCCACGCCACTGACATCTCAAAAACAACCGTGGGCATGAAATGAAAACCCAACGCCGCATTTCTTTTGCGCTGGCGGTGTTGCTGTTCATCGCTTCCGGGTGTGCTTCGGCAAATGTCGATGCGCCGGCGGCGCGCGCGAATACAGGCTGCGTGGATTTTTATTCCACGACCGACGCCGAGCTGTGCTGGGATGTTCGCGAGGCCGGCGGTTCGGACAACGATTTTCGGACACTGTTCTCCGACGTAAAGCCGGTTCGGGGCGACGTGCTGAGGCTGGCGTTCAGCCCCGGCCATCACCGGCTTCGGGTGACTTTCCTCAACCGCGTCATTCTAAAACCGGCTGAGGTCGACGTTGTTGTCGAGAACGGAAAAGTCACGCCGGTGCGCGTCGATTTGACAGGGACGGGAGCGACGACCGTTCTTTCCAAACAGACAACCATGGGCGGCACGCCTTCCGGGCGCGGCGGCCGCCGCACAAAAATCAGCAGCGAGGAAACTGTCCTGTTCGACATTTCCGCGGTTGCGGATGCAGCCGTGCCCTATCGCCCCAAAGAACAAATGCCTTACATAAACCAACCCAAATAAAGTTATGAGTGCTGAAATCGTAGACACCGCAAACAATACCGTGACGCTTAAGATCACCGGAAAACTGGACCAATCCGATCTCCTCGCCGCTCAACAACAGGCGATAGAAATTCTTCAGAAGGAAGGGAATCCTCGGAGGGAATCTAAAAAACATCTGCTCGTCATTGCCGAGAATTTTCAGGGATGGGGCAAGGGCGATTGGGGCGATTTGTCCGGGCAAATGATGATGGATCCTTACATCGACAAAATGGCCATCGTTGGCGACAGGAAGTGGGAAAGCCTCACGCTTCTGTTCACCGGAAAAGGAATTCGCCGTCTGCCAATTGAATTCTTTCCGCCGGCGGAACTGGCCAAGGCGCAAACCTGGCTGAACGCATAACTGCGCCAGCGGATTCATTTTTGCTCCGAATTGCCGGGGTTGGAGTTCGCATTCGGGTCATCCACCGAGATCGCGAGCGCTTCCGTGCGGGTCGCGGTAATCTGGTCGCCCTTTTTGATTCGCTGGAGATTTCCAACACTCGGGTCGACGATGACTTTCACGATATTGCCATCGATCCCTTTCAGAGTGACCTCGCGTTTGTCGCGATCAACGTCCTCGACCGTAGCCGTGGTGTCGGTCACGGACAGAGCGGTGCCGCCCGGCTTCTCGCCCTCCTTGCGTGTGGCGATGGCTTGCACGTGGCTGGTGGGAGAAAGTTTTTCTCCGGGTTTGGCAATGGCAAACGCAACGGATTCGTAATAACCGATGCTCACCACGTCGCCCTTTTTCATCTGCGGAAAGTTTTTGACTGATTCGTCCACGGCGACCTGGACCGAATTTCCTCTGGGCCCTTTCAAGGTGACTTCGCGTTTGGCGTAATCGATGTCTTCGACGGTGGCTTTGATGTGATTGGTTTGTGCAAGGACGACGCGCGGCGTCTCTGTTTGTGCGTTGGTTTGCGCGCCGACGTTGAAGGGGATTGTTTCCAGTGCGGTAAATGTGAAAGCAAGGACGGCGCAGGTTGCGAGGGTACGGAAAGGCGTGCGGTTTGAATTATTCATAGTCATTCCCAGGTTTTGCTTATGCCAACACCACCCGGTGGATGTTTCGGCTCTTTAGCGGAATTTAGCGCGCGGCTTCCAGGTTTCCATTGCACCTAAGTACAACCGCGCGGGAGGAGGCATGCGTTCCCACGGTAAAGGTCAATCGCGCGGATTGGTTACACTTTTCCCCATTGCTCCTGGAGCGGGCCATTGGAGCCGTAAACGGGATCCATTTCGGGCACGGTCAACTTTGCGATGTTCTCATCCGTCTGGGGCCGCTCCTTCGGCTGGCCGTAGTTCATGTCCCATTCCGCTCCGTTGGGATAGGCGCCGACCACCCCGAAGTCGCTGCTGGCGCCGAGGTTTTTGTGGGCCACCCCGGCAGGAATGATGATGATATCGCCCGCGGTGAGTTTCTGCTTGATGCCCTTGTCCCCGCCGAATTTAACCGTGGCCGAACCGGCGTACACGCCGAGCACTTCATGCGTCGTGCTGTGATAATGGTGATAGGTGTAAATGCCGTCGCGCCAGCTGCCGGCCCAATGGTTCGCGGCGAACAATTGCTCAAAAACTAATGCCGGATCGCGCGGGATGATTTTGACCGCCCCCTGATAAATCAGGAGCGGAAACCTGCTGTTCGGAATGGAACCATCGTCTTTGAGGTCGAACGAAATCACGCTGGGTGGGTTGACCGATTCCAAGAGGGGGGATTCGTGTCTGGCTTTCATGATTTAATTACATTTAATTTAACGGTGTATCCGATAAAGTCTCATTCGGTCTTTCCCCCAAAAATGTTCCATAGTCACCGCATTGGTACGCGTCAAAGTCCTACAAAATGGGATCCGGTGAAACACTCATCCCGCGCGGGCAACTGACCCGAACCAGAGTTTTGCCGGCGCATTCGACATTGCAACCCCCGGTGATTCTGGGCTATAGAATAGTTATGCAGGAGCCGCGTCAGCTCCATCGCCGGTCGATTACGGGCGCTGCGTTTTCGTTGATCGAATTGCTCGTCGTGGTGGCTGTCGTCCTTGCCCTCACCGTCATGTATTGGAACCACGGCCCTTCCAAACGCGACATCGAACTGGCGTCCTGCAAGCAACACCTGGAGAAGATTTACCTCGCCATGGATATTTACGCGCACGACAACGCGGAAAATTTCCCCGTAACCACCAATGCAATCACCTCGGAAGACGCGCTCGCTTCGCTCGTCCCGCATTACACTTCGGACACGTCGATTTTCATTTGCCCCGCCACGGGGAGTTCCCAGTTGCCGGCCGGCAAATCCTTTCGCGACTGGAAAATCAGTTACGCCTATTACATGGGCCGTCATGAGACGGACCCGGACGCGGTTTTGATGACCGACGCGCAAATCAACACGTTTTCAAAGAGCAAGGATGCCATGGTTTTTTCCGACGACGGCAAACCGCCGGGGAACAACCACGGCAAAGGCGGCGGCAATTTCATGATGTGCGATGGCGGAGTGCTTTCCAGCGAGGGCAATGCGCCGGTCTCGCTTCTGCTGACATCGCCGGTCGTCTTGTTGAATCCCAAACCCTGATTGTTATGAAAATCCAGTGTCATTGCGGAGCGAAATACGCCATCGACGTTACCCCGGAAATGGCGCGCGACCCGGTCCGATTCGTCTGCCCCTCGTGCAATGTGGATTTGTCCGGTCCCATCAATGATTTGGTGCGCCAGGAACTTGGGCTGACGACACCAGTTCCCGCGGGTCCGGCGCCGGTGGCGCCCGCTCCTCCGACGGCGCGGGTGCGAATCCCGACTCCTTCCCAAAGCCAGCCGGCAGCCTCGAGCGCACCGACGGCTCCGGCAAGACTCTCCCTCTCGAAATCCGCGTCGACAGCCACGCACGGCACGCCGGTCGAAACTCCACCCCAGCCGGGCGAAGACAGCGATGAGCCGCAGCCGTGCCCCAAACACAAGGGCGAGCTGACCGTCGAACGCTGTTACGTTTGCCGCAAGCCGATTTGCCCGAAGTGCATGGAACTTTTCGGTTTCGTTTGTTCGCCATTGTGCAAGGCGCGGGCGGAATCCACCGGGATCAACGTGCCCGTTTTTCACGGCCAGAAATCCGTTCGCGAAGCCAAACAATGGCGCAAAACCGGCCTGATCGGCACGGCCATTGCCGCGGCGGTTGTTCTTTTTCTCGGCGGCTGGATTTGGTGGGCGTGGTATGGCTCCGTGCTGCACTCGGTTTTTAACGTGCGCTATCCGGACGTGGCCTACGCGGGCAAGTCGTATTTGACGGGCAAAAATCAAATTGTGTTTGTGCACGGTGGTTTGCTGGCGCGATATAATCTGGGTTCGAACAAAGCCGTCTGGACGAACGAGGTGATCACGGCGCAACAAATCGCCGAAGAAGTCGACCGGCAAAAGAAGCGCTACGTGGAGTCGCTGAACAACGCCATACGGCACGGGTCTGATTTTCGGCCGCAGGTTCCCCGCGACGACGAAATTGAGAAGGACGTCGAGCAGGAAATGGAAGATGGGCTGCAACTGTTCGTGCAGGACCAGAACATCTGGGTCGCCCGAAATGGGAAATTGACCCGCTACGATTGGGACACCGGCAAGCCCGGGCAGGAAATCGCGCTGCCGAGCGTCTACGCGCAGCCGACGCTGGAGGGAAGTGATTTGCTGTTCACGGACGAAAACGGTTTTGGGCAGCACATCATCACGCACGTCAGCCTGGCTTCGGGCGAAACGCACACGGAGGAAGTTGGCGAGCCGAAAAACTCCGCCACGCTCGCCCTGATCAAAAGATCGGGCGCTGCCGTTTCGCGAAACAAGCAGGGAACCAACAATGCCGCCGGACTGCCGACAAACCCGGGAGATGATTCGAACGCGCCGCTTGATCCCAACAAGGTCGCGCAAGATGCACAAAACCTGCCCTACGCGGCGAAAATCGCCCTGCCGGCCACACTCTCCAACGCAAGACATCAGCAACAGATCATGAATGAGATCAAGGAGGACGAAGGGGAAGGTCAACCACGTGCAGCAGCCGCAGCCAAAAACGGGTTGGACACATCTGACCTTTTTGACCGCACTTTCGTGAGCAGCAAATATGGATACATCGAATGGTCCTCGAAAGTGCTGGAGCGAAAAATGGTCGCGCACCAGGCCATGAAGGACAAGCCGGCGCGGTCCGCGCTGGAGAGCAACCCATCGGTCACCAATACCGCAGCGATTGCCAACGAAATTTTGAATGACATGCAGCGCGATCGCGGTGGCGGCACGGTGACCGAGGACGAAAGCCGTTATCAGGTCACCGTGCATCAACCCGGCAACAAGGATGTTCAGGACTGGGTCGGTGAAGTGATTGGGCCGCCTTCGGTCATTCCGCAGAAAACCGTCACCGTCGTGACCGGTGGCAAGATGCTGGTCGTGCTGGACAAATCGAATAAAAAACTCTGGCAAGCCGATCTGACTTATAATGTCCGCAACGGAAGCGGGCTTGACGACAGCGACCCAGCCGAAACATCCCTTGGCGCCGGTCCTTGCGTCGAACACGGCGACACACTCTACGTCTTCGACCAGGCGGCTTTGACGGCCTTTGATCTTTCCAACGGCAATGTGCGCTGGCGTGTGCCGACAATTGGAATCGTAGGTCTGTTTTTTGACGACCAGGGCACGGTCTATGTGAATTCCACCACCGCCGATCTCGAAAGCCTCAAATTCTCCCGGCAGATTGACATCACCAAAAAAATCAATTCGTCCGTGCTGCGCATTGATTGCAAAACCGGAAATGTATTGTGGAACGTGCAGCCGGGCGGATTTATTTCGCACGTGGATGGGAAGTTTGTTTTCTGTTTCGCGAGCCACCAGGCGCCGGACCTGGATCCTGACAGCCTCACCACGCTGCCCGGCATGTTGAATTCCGCGATGGCCATCCGGCGGCTCGATCCAAAGAGTGGAAAAACTGTTTGGGACTATTCGGAGCAACGCTGCCCGCTGTCCGTCCGCTTCAACGGCAATATCGTCGAACTCGTCTTCCGCAAGGAAGTGGAAGTCTTGAAGTTTCTGACGCTGTAAACCACATTCGGGCAACTGAAGGGAAATCACATGTTCATTGCTCACATCCAAATCCAGGTGAAACCGGAATGCGTGGAAGTTTTCAAAAAAGCAACCCTCGCCAACGCGCGCGAAAGCGTGAAGGAACCGGGCGTGGCGCGCTTCGATATCCTGCAACAGCAGGATGACCCTACACGATTCGTTTTCGTGGAAGTTTATCGCAGTGCGGAAGCCAATGCGGCGCATAAGGAAACGAA
>Ga0335085_10001209_pt1 | contig 58529 bp, 61 predicted proteins | sample Lox_Sample_45_FD_206712 | JGI IMG/M metagenome (GOLD analysis project Ga0335085, IMG submission 206712) | Soil microbial communities from Loxahatchee National Wildlife Refuge, Florida, United States - Lox_Sample_4.5 | ecosystem: Environmental > Terrestrial > Soil > Wetlands | place: USA...
AACCCTTTGACGGCGGCCACACCGCCGGGCTTTGCCTTGATTCCAAAAACGGGCGCGGCAAACTCGCGGCGCTGGACGAGCTGACGGACACCTTGCTTTGCCTTGATTCCAAAAACGGGCGCGGCAAACTGGTAAGGATGATACCAGCCGCCAGTCTCAGCTTTGCCTTGATTCCAAAAACGGGCGCGGCAAACTGCGCGGGACGAACTGGAGCAAGACGGTGCGGCTTTGCCTTGATTCCAAAAACGGGCGCGGCAAACTCAGTGGGCGCAAGCCCCTGAGTTTGCCGCGCTTGCAAAGCTACCAGAGTTGAATTTGTTCAGGTATTTCTTCAGATTCAGCCTCTGAAGCGGGTGAGCCTTGGATGACGTAAGAGCGCTCCCACTGTGCCCGCGTCACGAAAACAGCGCGGACACTGCCTTCTGGCGGGAGATTCTTCTTGAGCCGCTCAATATGTGTTTCCTGCCGGGCGAACGAGACACACGCTCGTACATAAACGCTGAACTGCATCATCTGAAAGCCGTCATCAATGAGATAGTTCCTGAAATCAGTCGCAGCCTTGCGCTGTTTCTTTGTGCCTACCGGCAGATCAAATGCGACGACTAGCCAGCCCATTTTGAATTTTTCGGTGTCCACGGTTTGTAATGGCGCGGTTGGTTTTCCACGACAGCTTTGCGGAACCCGCGCACCACGCCTTCAATCACTCCTTGAATTTCAAGGGTCAAATCCAAGTAATCCACGCGCTCCAACGGAAAGCCGGTGACCCACTTTCGGAATTCCTTGGTAATTTCCCATTCCGCGGGGTTCGGGTGCTGTTTCACCCACTGACACACGCGCCAGTCCACGCAAGGGCGGAATGGCTCCATTAAATCATACGCCAGTGGCGTGCTGCGTTCGCGCGCGACGTGCGAGATGCCAAATGTCGGATCAAGGCCGACGCCAAAAAGTTTCTGCAACACCGTCGAAAGCAACACTGCGTATCCGTAATTTAAGAAATGATTCAAGCCACCGCGCCCTCGGTCGCGCACGAAATTCTCATCGTTCAACGTCCGGCCGAAAATCTGCCAGAACATCTTGGCACAGATGGCTTCTTTGTGCGGTTTCTTGCCGAAAGCTGTCTCGCGCAGACCGTTTAACCATTCATCTTGCGGTGCGATGTGTTCCGCCAGCGCAAATTGGTTCTGGCATTTGGCATCAATTGTTTTTTGCCACAGTAGCGCACGGGCGCGAGGAGTGAGCTTGAGCATCGCGCGGGAAAGAATCGTGTCCGTGGAACGATTAGCCGGAAGCACCAGGCTGACCGGCTTGAACGCTTCGCAGATGATGAGCGCAACGCCATGCTTGGCGGCTTCCAAGAAAAGTTCGCTGTGGATGCTGGCCGAAAAACTGGTGATGATGATGGACGCCACGTCCTCCAGCGGCAGCTTGCGCTCACCTTCGACAGTCTTGCACGTCAATTGCCCATCTCGGCAGCTCAAACTGCACTGGGGGCTATCAATGCTGACAATATGATAAGACATGACCTGTTCCAGTTGACCTGAAACAAGCCAGTTTCATGCCTATAAATGGCTATTCAGCAGGCTTGAGCGGAGGAGAAATAATGCCAGTTAGCGGGGTTTTAAGGATTTCCAGTCCACCTTGAACCAGCGCTTTTAAGCCGACGTTTTCAAAAATGTCGTCTCGGCCAGAACCATCGGTTTCAATGGTATCAGGGGCCGTTAAATTTACCAGCACGCCGCTCTTTTGGTTGAGTTTTGTGCCGCGAATCATCCATGTTCCACGATAGTCGCTACGCCCTGTCTTGCTCGGCACGCGAATCAAAGTTCCAATCCGCAGTATCCGCAGCGGCTTGCCGGAATTTTTCACCCTCAATTCTTGCATGCGTGGCCAGACCTTATGCCAGGGAATGATGACAAACTTTTCCTCACCCTCGGGAGCGTGGTCGAGGATGGCGATACCGAAATTGTCACGAATCTCACGCACGCCTTTCTGATTCATCAGTTTGCCATGGCCTGTATTGGGCAGAAATCCAAGGACATGGGAAACGGCCTTGAGAACTGGCTTTTTCGCTTTCTTTGGAATGGAGGTTGACTCCGCTGGTTCATCGTCTTCTGCGATGGGAGCAGTCAATTCAAGGCGGTATTTATCACGGTCGAGTGCGGTAGCGATATGCTTCCGCAGTGTGTCGAGTTCGGTGTCTGAATTGTTGCGTCTGCTCCAAATGGTTTCACCGAGTGGCGAAATCACCCGCAAAATGCCAGTGGTGTTCTGGCGAATACGTTTGCCTAGCCCCGCCATGTCCGTCGGGATGTGTTGCACAACCCGTTTCTCGGCGAGGCGCTGATGAAGTTGCTGTCTTAATTGCTCTGGCAATTTATCCAAGTGCATCCGGCCTTGGGCATCGGGTTGGTAGAGTCCGGTGGTTTTGAGCAAGGCCGCTTCCGCTGGCGTGGGCTGGCGTTTGGTCATTGCCAGCCAGAGGCGACGGTCATCGTCGGCTTCGCGGTCAATGCCAACTTTTACCATCGTGGACCAGACCGTGCCGTTGCGTGGAAAATAATATGAAGCCAGTGCAAGCACGCAGGCGTCGAGCGCGTGGTGCATGTGCGTGATGCCGCGAATGTCGTTCTTCTTTTTTGCGCGCCGGACTTTTTTGAATTCGCCGGTCGCTTCGTCGCGTTCCTCGACTTCCTCCATCACGGCGGGATTGGCGGCTTCGAGACAGCCGATGAGTTTCCATGCTTTGCGGACTTCGCCGGTGACCGAGCCAGGCAGCGAAACGACGGGCGGGCGCTGGTCTTTTGGGAAGCTGCGTTGCAACACCTGCGCGCCGAGCCGGACGAGATGGCTGGTCACGGTCAAGTCGCGCGGGGTGAATTCTTTTTCTTCGTAGTGTTCAGTAAGCAGGCGGCGGATGCGGCGTTTTTTACGGTTGCGGTCGTCGTTATGACCTTTGCGGGTATCAAGACCGGCGACGTGTTTTTGAAATACAGCCAATGCCATGATTTCCAGTTCAGGTCTTCCGGGCACTCGCTTGCCGCCTTCGTCACGAATGAATTGCATCGCCGTTCGTTTGTCTTTCCATTTGTTCACTTCGTTCCAAGTCATGACGAGTGAGTCGAGTGAATCACTTTCGCGGTCGGCGTATGGAATGATGTGATCTTTGTCCATCACGCCATCAAGCAGCGTATCAATGCAGAAATCTTTGCCCGTGTAAGGGCAGCGCCAGCCGAGGTCTTCGGCGACGCGCGCTTTGCGAATGATGCCAGCGGTCACGCGGATTCCACGCCGTTTGCACGCTTCCTCGACTTTGGCGGAGACACGTTTGAAATCGCCGAACCGAAGCCCCAAATCTTGTTCCTGCGCCTTGCGGGTCTTGCCCGACAGGTCGCGGAGTTCACTGTTGACTTCGATGGTCATGCCGGCAATTCGTGACTTGTCACCTTTCGCAAACTCGGGAGCAGCGATAAGGTCACGTAAAAGCCGTTCAAGAATCAGCAGACGATGCCGGATGAGATGGTTGTTGGTTTGATCTTCCAACCGGCGTTGGAGCTGCGCTTCCTTGAGTTCGTCTGTTTGGCATAGGCAACCGCGCGGTTGGTTGTCTCTCTTTTCGGCGCGCGGATCAAAACCTTTCATCACTTCCTCATACGCTTGCCGGAGCACTGGACGGGCGTAAGGCGCGCGGCCTTTCGGAAATTCAGCGGCGAGTTTTTCCGCCAGCAGTTCGTCGCGTGTCAATTGGGTTTGTTTTTTGGAATGCTTGGTGGCGGCCGCTTCGATAATGCGTTGAACTTCGGCATCGAATGCGGTGGCATCCGCGCCAGCGAGCCAGCCGTGAATTTGTTTGAGAGAAACGGACTGGCCGCGCCGGAGTTTTCCCAGCAGCCGTTTGCGAAAGCGTTCCGGCAGCGCCGTCAATGCGGCGGCTAGTTTGCTGTTGTGGACTTCGCGCTGTGCAGGATCAAGCACCAGAGCTTTTTCGGCATCGGGATGCATCAGCAGATTGTCGAGATTGTCGCGCGAAAGTTTGTCCGGCCAGCCAGCAATTTCGCGGACGGCCTTTTTGAATTCGCCTTTGGCAAACGCGCCCTGACGTTCCGCCCGCTCGGTAATTTGTTTGCGTTCGTCGGCGGACAACGCGCGCGTCTCGCGTTCGCCTGCGCGTGCGCCGAAGATGTTGGCGAGTTGCATGGCCCAGCGGAAACGGAGGAATTCCGGCGTGGCTTTGGAGGGGAGTTTGGATTCTTTGGCGGCCTTGTCTTTCGCATCGTCAGCCGAAAAACCGGCGGCGATCAATTCGGCTTGTCGTCTGGCAAACTGGATTGGGCACACGCCAATGATGCGGTTGTCAAAGCGCGGGATGACTTGCCCGAAAAGCAATCCACCGTGATAGCGTCCAGAGAGTTTGATAACGGGGCAGGGGATGGTGTGCCAGGCTTCACGATCTTTCATCGGGTCAGGATCGTTGCCCAGCAACGTGCGAATCAGCGCATCATCCAGCTTGTGCAATTTGTTTTTGAGTGCGGTGAGCAGGTCGCGCACTTCCAGCCAGACCACGGACTCACGGAGAAAAGCGGCCTTCAATCCCTTGAAGTGTGGCGGTTTATCTGCGCGTTTTTTCTGCTGCCATTCGGCGACCTCCTGTTCGTACCTGAAGGTGTAGGCTGAAATCGTTTCAGCCATCGTGACGGTTTTGAATTCGCGCATGATCGCGTTTGCCCTCTCCACTTTCTCGGTGTCCGGCACGTCATTGTCATCAGCAATCGAATCTTCTTCGCGATTGGCCCACGGTGGCGAGAAATAGCCCCGGTTGTGAGCATACCACCGAAGAATGTTCCAAAGTTCCGGCCATCCGAGTTTGGGAAGCGGCTTCTGACTGCGAGCGTTTGTGAGTATTTCAGCGGCGCGTTGCCACGCGAAGCTATCACCTCCCGCTTGCATGTGAACGGCTTCAAATGCTTCAGTTGAAAGAACGCCGAGGTGAACCAGCAACTTTTCCATCCATGCAATGCGTTTGCGCGTGGCGCGCAGATGCCGCCGTTGACTGCGATAAGTGCGTCGTTTGCTGGCAAGACAATCGTCCGCGCCGAACGTGACGACACCGCAGCCAAGAATGGTGACGCGCGGGGTTTCGGCTCGCGCAGACTGTCGCCCCACCAATTGCAGCACGGCCCAGCCGATGGAACTGTGGCCGACATCAAAGGCGAGTTGCAGATCGGCGTTGGTTGTTGAAGGCTGAATTTTTCCCGTTGCATTCATAACCAGTATTTGGCAGTATTCACCTGTCTTAATTGGAATCAAGACAAAGTTAGATAACGCAAGCTGGAAAATCTAAGCGCTACGCGCTTACACCAGTTCGTCATGAAAGTGACAAAAGCGTTTCTTAAAACAAAGCCGCCGGACGCCCGTTCGGCGGCTCTGTTTTTCAGGCTTCTGTTGGAAACAAAAAGACGCAATCCATTGCAGACTGCGCCTGAAGACGAAAACCCGCCGCGCACGACTCCGATAAATCGCGAGCGAGCTGACGCACCCTGCCTCTGGCGGTTAATTATTTCGCGCCCTGGTTAATCCACGCGCGCAACAAACCGATTTGTTCCGGCGTGAGCGGGGGGGGATTCCAGCCCGGTTGTGCAGTGGCGGCATCCATTCGTGATCGTCCTTGGTAGATGCGATTCATAAATTTATTCCCCTTTGAGTTAATGAGGGATGGCATGAAAGCCGATTTCGCACCGGGGCTTGGATTTGCGGACTTTGTCTTCGGCGATGAGGCGCTTGATAGCGTCAAAGACAACACGGAATTGCTCGTCGTATTTCTTTTCGAGGGTGTCAATCCGGCGAGCCAGATCACGATTGGAGTCCATGAGGCGGCGCAACTGGACGAAGGTGCGCATGATGGCAATGTTGACCTGGACGGCGCGGGTGGAGCGAAGGACGCTGGAAAGCATGGCGACACCCTGCTCGGTAAAGGCATACGGGAGATAGGCACGGCCCCGGTGTTTCCGGGAACTCATCACGGTTTGTGATGAGTTCGACGGGGCGCCGGACACGGGTGTCACCAATGGTGATGCCTGGTGGCGGACCTTGGCCGCTTCCGCAAGTGTGAGCCGGAACATGAAGTCATCCGGAAAACGGTCGGGGTTGCGCTTGACGGCCTGATTCAGCGCCCGGGCCTCAACTCCGTAAAGGATGGCGAGATCAGAATCCAGAATCACTTTTTCATGGCGAATCCATTGAACTTTTGGCGCGATGGCCGAGGGGGAAAGGGCGCGTATGTTTGGAATCTCAACCTTGCTGACGCGGCCTTGGTAGATGCGATTCATTAGATTTATCCACGTTTTCCGTTTGAAGCTGTGGGGCGATGGTACGCCCGTGCGCGAGCATCAGCAATACTTCATTTCCAGCGGGTGATTGCCATTGCAATTAATTTCGACTGCCAGAAATCAAAAAGGCGCAATCCATTGTGGACCACGCCTTTTTAGATTCGTAGAAAGTTATTTTGCGCCTTGATCAATCCACGCGCGCAGCAGGCCGATTTGTTCCGGCGTGAGCGGCGGGATGCCTGCCCGGTTGTGCGTCGGCGGCATCCATTCGTGATCGTCCTTGGTGGCGTGCGAGACGGCGAGGATCATCTGGCTTTTGGCGCTGTCGCCAGGGGTGATGACCGGGCCGTCTTTGCTGCCTTTGATGGCGCCAGCGAGACTATCGAGCATCAAATGTGCCTTGGGCTTGTCGCCACTGTGGCACTTTGTGCAGGAATGATCGAAAATTTGTTTGATGTTGTTCGCGTAAGTCACGTCTTTTTGCGCCGAGGCCGGCGGCAGCGCGCCCGGCGTGGCATCATCGGCGAACGCGGCCAGGGCTACTCCCAGCGGAATAGCCAAGGCGAAGGTGAGTTTGATCCAAGTGTTGGTTTTCATTAGTTTGTTTGTTTCCCAGACAAGTTTAAACTTAAGATGTTCAAAAGACGAAAAGGTTTCAATCAGAAAGTGTCTTGAGATCTCTGCAAAACCGGTGCTCCATCGCTCAATGGAACTGGTTTGCAAAGAAATGGCCAACTTGCGAACGGACCGGGCTTAAGTTAAGCCTTTCGCGTGAAACACGATGAATTTGCCGATGCCGCGCTGGTGGTGCTGGGCCACGGCACGGAGCAAAACGCCGATTCCGCCGCGCCGGTGTATCAGCACGCGACAGAATTGCGCCGTCGGAAACTCTTTGCTGAAGTCCGTGAAGCGTTCTGGAAGCAAGAGCCGCAAATTAAAGATGTTTTGGCGGGTCTTTCCGCGCGCCGCGTGTTTATCGTGCCGCTTTTCATCAGTGAAGGCTATTTCAGCGATGAAGTGATTCCCCGTGAACTTGGCTTTGAAGTTCAAGGTTCAAAGTTCAAAGTTCAAAGGAGTTCAGAGCAGGGCCAGAGGTTCTATTATTGTTTGCCAATCGGCACCCACGACAGTATGACCGGCGTGATTTTGTCCCGCGCCCGGGAAATCGTGGAAGCATTTCCGTTCCCGCGCGCGCCGAAGCCGATGGACATGACGTTGTTCATCGCCGGCCACGGCACGGAGAAAAACGGAAATTCGCGCCAGCCGATGGATCGGCAGGTGGCATTGATTCGGGCGCTGAATCTTTACGCGGATGTTCACGCGATTTTCCTTGAAGAAAGTCCGCGCATTCCCGAATGCTACCGGCTCGCGCAGACAAAAAATCTGGTGGTGGCGCCGTTTTTTATCAGCGATGGATTGCACACGCAGGAAGACATTCCGGTTTTGCTCGGTGAAGCCAAAACAGCCGTTCAGCAACGGCTTGCCGCCGGCCAGCCGGTCTGGCGCAACCCGACTGAAAAAAACGGCAAATTAGTCTGGTATGCGCCCGCCATCGGCAGCGAGCCGCATCTGGCTGATGTGATTTTGGAACGCGTGCGGGAAGCGGTAAAAATGTTATCCTCGTCGTCGTCCTCATAATCGTCGTCGAACATTTTCGAGGACGAGAACGAGGACGAGGAGGATTACGAATGAATTATGAAACAACTGCGATTTGGAATTTTAAGCACGGCCCGGATTGGCCACCAGAACTGGAAAGCGATCTTCAATTCCGGCAATGCTACGGTGACCGCCGTTGCCAGCCGGGACGTGGGACGCAGCCGCGAATTCATCCATCAACTTCAACACGAGTTTCCGTTTGCCGCCGCGCCTGCCGCGCTCGGCAGTTATGAGGAGTTGATTGCGTCGAAGGACGTGGACGCGGTGTATATTCCGGTTCCGACCGGGCTGCGCAAGGAATGGGTGTTGCGCGCGGCAGCGGCGGGCAAACACGTCATCGCCGAGAAACCGTGCGGCATCAGCCTGGCCGACGTGCGGGAGATGACGGATGCCTGCCGAAAAAACCGCGTGCAATACATGGATGGCGTCATGTTCATGCACAACCCGCGTCTGCCACGGGTTCGTGAAGTTTTGGACGATGGCAAAAGCGTTGGCCCGATGAGGCGGATTGTGTCGGCGTTCAGTTTTCTGGGCACCGGCAATTTTTCCGACAGCAACATTCGCGTGGATGGGCGGCTGGAACCGACCGGTTGCCTGGGCGATCTGGGCTGGTATTGCATCCGGTTCACGCTTTGGGCGCTGAAATGGCAACTGCCGCACACGGTCATGGGTCGGATACTCTCACGGTCCAAGTCGGCCGCCGGCCGCGTGCCCGCGCCCACCGACTTTTCCGCCGAGCTGGTTTTTGACGGCGGCGTTTCAGCCGGATTTTACTGTTCGTTTCTGGCTGCTCCGCAGCAATGGGTTTTTGTCAGCGGTCGGGACGGCTGGCTGCGGCTGGCCGATTTCGTCCATCCGTTCAACGGCTATGAACCGGCTTTTGAAGTCAATCGGACGGAGATTCGCGTCCCGACGGGTACTCAAGCGCCAACGCCTGCTTCCGATTCGGCTGACCTTGGCCACGCGACCGCGCAGAACACCATCATGTTCCGCAACTTTGCCAACCAGGTTTTTTCCGGCAAACTGAATGAGGAATGGCCCATGTGGGCGCTGCAAACACAACGGGTGATGGACGCCTGTTACCGATCCGCCCTGCAAGGAACAAGCTTGAAACTTGGCTCTTGAAGCTTGAAACTCACGGCGTGCGTCTTCGTAAAATTACCATCATCGGTGTTGGCTTGCTGGGCGGTTCCATTGGGCTGGCCGCGAAACGCCGGAAACGGGTTGCGCCCGGCGAGGTTGCCGGATTCGTGCGTCGGGTTGCCAGCTTGAAGGATTGTGAAAAGGCGGGCGCGGTGGATTTTGCCACCACCGATTTGCTGGCCGCCGTCTGGAACGCCGACCTGGTGATTCTTTGCACGCCACTGGCGCAAATGCGCCCGCTGGCGGAACAATTTTTACCCGCGCTTAAACGCGGCGCGGTTGTCACCGACGTCGGCAGCGTGAAGGCCAGTGTCGTGCGCGAACTGGAATCGCTCGTTGCCAAGGCCGGCGCGCATTTTGTGGGCAGCCATCCGATGGCCGGGGGCGAGAAAACCGGCGTGGGCGCCGCCAGCGCGGATTTGTTTGTGAACGCCGTTTGCGTCGTCACGCCAACCCGAAAGTCAAAGCCGGCGGCCGTTCGAAAAGTGGAGCAATTTTGGAAATCGCTGGGGGCGCGCGTTTTGAAAATGCCGCCGGCGCGACATGATTTGTTCGTCAGCCACACAAGCCATTTGCCTCATGTAATCGCCGCGACCTTGACAAACACTGTTCTCAAAACAGGTCGGAAAACAGAACGCGCACTTTTAGCGACGGGTTTTCGCGACACAACGCGAATTGCTTCAGGTTCGCCAACAATGTGGCGTGATATCGCAATCGCTAACCGAAAAAACCTCGCAAATTCCATAAGTAAAGTAATCCATGACCTGAAGAAATTGCAGGCCAATCTCAGGCGGAAAAGTGTGAATGTAACAGTCGTTTCCAAATTTTTCCAAAATGCCAAACAGCAGCGGGACAATTGGCTAAAAGGAAACACAAATCAATCTGTGGAGTAATTTTCAATGAATACGGGTAAATACAAATTTTTTGGACACGAATTGCGCGCATTCACACGAATTCAATTTGTGATAATTAGTGAAATTCGTGTCAATGCCTTTCCGTATCCGTGTTCATCCGTGTTCATCCGTGGTTAAAATGCCTTTACCTGATCTCATCGAAATCACGCCGCTCGACAGGCCGGTGCATGCGGAAGTCACCGTGCCCGGCTCGAAGAGCATTACCAATCGCGCGCTTATCCTGGCCGCGCTCGGGGACGGCGAGGTCACATTGGAGAGCGCGCTTTGGAGTGAAGACACCCAAATCATGGTTGAGTGCCTGCGGAAGCTCGGTTTTACGGTGAACGTAACGCCCGACCTAGAGGAGTTTTGCAATCGTACGATCACGGTGGGAGGTCTCGGTGGAAAGATTCCCAACGCAGGAACCGCGGAAAAACCGCTGGAATTGTTTGTGGGCAACTCAGGCACGGCAGCGCGGTTTCTGGTGGCGCTCGTTTGTCTGGGAAACGGCGTTTATCGTTTGAGCGGCGTGCCGCGGATGCACGAACGTCCGCAGGCCCCCTTGTTTCAGGCGCTACGGCAACTGGGCTACCGCATAAATTCGCCGAACGACAAATTGCCCGCCATCCTTCACGGAGCAGGCCCGCGCCCGGGCGCCTGCCAGGTGAGCATCGAGGAAAGTTCGCAGTTTGCCAGCGCGTTGTTGATGTGTTCGCTGGTGGCCGGCTGGCACGTTGAGATTGTCGGGGAAAACGTGGAGGAATCTCCGTATGTTTATATGACCCGCGAGATGTGTTCGTATTTTTATTGGAGCCGAAAGCGCAGCCGGCAACCGGAACGCGGCATGAAGGGTGGCGTCTATCCCGTTGATCCCGATTCCTCCAGCGGCAGTTATTTCCTGGCGGCTGGTTGGCTGGCTTCCAGTCCCGCGCAGGATGAGCCGCAACCCGTCTCAGTAGCACGCTGGCCGGTGCTGGGGGCGGGATTTCAAATTGACACGAATTTTTTGAATTACCGGGTATTGCCCGAAACGATTTCCCGAAAAACCAATCTGGGTGACAGCATCATGACGCTGATGATGATGGCGTCGTTCGCAGATCATTCGGTAAAATTTACCGACCTCGGCCACCTCCGCGTTCAGGAATGCGATCGGGTTTCCGCCTTGCGCGCGGAATTGACCAAATGCGGGGCGAAAGTGGTTGAGGAAGGCGACACGTTGACGCTCCATCCCTCGCCGCTGCACGGCGCGGAGATTGAAACCTATAATGACCATCGCATGGCCATGTGTTTTGCGACGCTGGGATTAAAGGTGCCTGGCATCCAAATCAGAAATCCGGCCTGCGTGAAAAAGACGTTCCCGAATTTCTTCCAAAAATTCGCCGTGCCGCCGCCGCATGGCTTGGGCGCAACGATTTTGGATGTGAAGACGGGGCGAAAATTGGCGGTTGAGGATTTGTTTGCGGACTGAAATCGTCCTCCTTGTCGTCCTCGTTCTCGTAACCGACGTCAGGAATGCGAAGACGAGAACGAGGACGACGACGAGAACGAGCGAAGTTTGATGAAAGACATTATCATCGCGATTGACGGCACGAGCGCCAGCGGCAAGAGCACCAACGCCAAGCTGGTCGCCAAGGCGCTTGACTGCCTTTATGTGGACACGGGTGCGATGTATCGCACGCTGGCGTGGTATTGCCTGAAGAATCGGATAGACGTGCATGACGCCAAAGCCGTCGCCGCCGCGTGCCGCAAGTGGAAGGCCGCCTTGCACTGTGTCGAAACCGGCGGCCTGCGCGTCGCGCGCTTGTTTGTGGACGGGTATTTTCCCGAGAAGGAAATTCGCACCACCGAGGTCAGCGCCGCGGTGCCGCATGTCGCTGCTGTTCCGAAAGTGCGTGAGTGGATGGTTAAACGCCAGCGTGAATGTATCCAATTCGGCAATCTCGTCATGGAAGGCCGCGACATCGGGACGAACGTCTTCCCGGAAACGGATTTTAAATTTTATCTCGACGCGAAACTGGAGGAACGTTCGCGCCGCCGTGCCGCCGACGGCGTCCGGGAAAATCTGGCCGTGCGGGATCAGCGCGACAGCCAGCGCGCCGTTGCGCCGCTGATGATTCCGCTGGGAGCAAAAGTCATCAACAATTCGCAGATGACTTCGGAGCAAACCAGCGCGGCCATTCTCGGTGAAATCCGCAAGCGCTTGGCGGAAAAACGGGGATAGAGGGTGGAAGATGGAAAACAGTTCAGCCATACCGCAAAAGGTTTTTTCCATCCTCCATCTGCTATCCTCCATTCTCGTCCAGGTTCACCTATGAACTTCTCCTACCGTCTCGGCTGGACATTTTTTCGCGCGTGGTACGCAACGTATTTTCGCTGGCGGGTCTTCAACCCGGAGCGCGTGCCCAAAACCGGCGCGGTAATTCTGGCGTCCAACCATGCGAGTTTTCTCGATCCGCCGCTGGTGGGCGCGGGTTTGAAGCGCGGCATCAATTATCTCGCCCGTGAAAGCCTGTTCCGATTTCCGGGCATGGGCGCGCTGCTGCGTTCCTGGAGCGCCGTGCCGGTGGACCGCGACGGCGGCGGCGCGGCGGGATTGAGGGCGATTCTAGACCGTTTGCTCGCCGGTGGCGGCATCATTTTGTTTCCCGAAGGCACGCGGACACGCGACGGCAAAATACAGCCTGCCCGTTCGGGCATCGGGCTGGTGGTGGTCAAATCCAACGCGCCGGTTGTGCCGGTGCGCGTATTTGGAACTTACGAGGCGTATGGCCGGCACCTGAAATTTCCGCATCCCAAACGCATCGCCGTGAAATACGGCCAGCCGATGAATTTTGAGAAATTGCGCGCCGAAGCGAAAGCTTGTTCCAAGCCGCGGCTCAAGGAAATTTATCAGGAGATTGCCGATGAAATCATGGCGGCGATTGCGAAGCTCGAAGCGCGCGAGGATTAAAATACTCCTCGTCCTGCGTGCTTGTCCTCGTAATCAAAAAACCGGGAACGAGGACGAGGAGGAGAACGAGGACGGTTAAATCCCCAGGTTCGCCAGCGTGTTGCTGATATTATTGACGATCTGGACAAGTTGCGGATGCGATTTCTCAAAGCCCTCAACGGAGGATCGCAATCCCTCAAGCGAATGGTGCAGCGATTGCGGGTTTTGCCGGGCGCGCATGGCTTCGTGCGTCGAAAGCTGCGCAAAGCCGGCGATGCTCTGCGCCTGCTCATCGTGAGCCTTGGAAAGTTTGCCCACCTCGGACTTCAACGTGCCGAGCAGTTGGAGCAACTCACGTTTGCGCTCTTCACCGATGGACTCCGCGTTGCGGATTTTGGCTTCGATTTCGTTCAGGTGGCTGTCGTTCATGTGGGAAAAGTATTCGTTGCCGGAAATTCGGCAAGCGCGTTTACCAGCGTCCGACACGTGGCAAAAATGGCTGCACCGATTCCCAGATTTTTGCGCAGACAACTTCGATGGGTCCCGCGCCATCCACCACGCGCACACGCTCCGGTTCAGCGGCGGCAATGGCCTCGTAACCTTTCGCCACGCGCGCGAAGAAATTTTTATCCCCTTCTTCCATCCGGTCGCGAATGAAGGGCAGGGTGGATTGCCGCGAGAGCAGCCGCTCCGCGCTGACTTCCGGCGACACATGCAGCAGCAGGGTCAAGTTGGGCCGCGTTTCGCCGACGGCAAAATTAATCACGCTCTTCACGAGCGACAAATCAAGTCCGCGGCCGTAGCCTTGGTAGGCGGTGGTTGAATCATAAAAACGGTCGCACAGGATGACCTCGCCCACAGCCAGGGCGGGGCGGATGATTTCGCGGACGATCTGTGCCCGGCTGGCGTTCATCAACAGCAATTCGGTTTCGGGGGTCATGGCCACGTTGGCCTTGCTGTGCTTGAGCGTGTGGCGGATTTCCTCGCCGATGGGCGTGCCGCCCGGCTCGCGCAACGTGTGGACGCGGTAGCCCAGCACGCGCAGCGTTTTGGCGAGCAGTTCAATCTGCGTGGATTTGCCGCAGCCTTCGGTGCCCTCAAACGTGATGAATAAACCCTTTGTCATTTATGATTTACGATTTGTGCGTCGGATAAATCAAATCTTCTTTAATTTCGGTCCTTTGGGTGTGTCTTCGATGATCCAGCCTTTGGCCTTCAACTCGTCGCGAATGGCGTCTGATGTTTTAAAATCTTTGACTTTGCGGGCGGTTTGTCGAGCTTCAAGTAAGGCGACGATTTCAACTGGGGCATCAATTTCCGCAGGAGCACCGATGCCAAGAACGGTATCAACTTTTGCCCAAGTTAACAACAACCCTGCAGCCTCTTCAGGGGTTATCTGATAAATTGTACTGTATCCAGAAGACATTACTCGATTGTTGTCGCGGATCCAATCAAACACCCCGGCCCATGCCTTAGATACATTTAGATCGTCGTCCATTGCTTCAATAAAATCTCGAATTAAAATCTTGGCAACTTCTGTGGGACGAGGGGTTGCTGTGCCAGCAATCTCCCGCAACTTGCCAAAGCACTCGTCAATCCGGGCCAGCGCCGTGCGCGCACCCTGCAAACCTTCCAGCGTAAAGTTAAACGTCTCGCGGTAATGCGCCGTCAGTAGCAGATACCGGATTTCGCGGCCGGTAAAACCCTTGGCCAGCAAATCGCGCAACGTGAAAAAGTTGCCGAGCGATTTGCTCATCTTTTTGCCTTCAACGAGCAAATGCGCGCCGTGGAGCCAGTACTTGACGAACGGCCGGCCGGTCGCGCCTTCGCTTTGGGCGATTTCATCCTCGTGATGCGGAAAAATCAAATCCTCGCCGCCCAGATGCAAATCAAAACTTGGCCCCAGGATTTTCATGCTCATGGCGCTGCACTCGATGTGCCAGCCGGGCCGGCCGTCGCCCCACGGACTGGGCCAGAACACCTCGCCATCGTCCGGCGCGCGCGCCTTCCAGAGCGCGAAATCGGCAAGGGATTCCTTGGCGTATTCGTCTGACGCGACGCGTTCGCCGACGCGCATTTCATCGAAATTCAACTTGAGCAGCCGTCCGTAGGCGCAGCCACAACCGCGGTATTTCCCGATGCTGAAATAAACCGAGCCGTCGGCAGCCTGATAGGCAAGGCCGCGGGCGGCCAGCTTTTCGATGAGCGCAATGATTTCGGCAATGTGCCCGGTGGCATGGGGCATCTGATGCGGCAAAACGCAATTCAACGTCTTCAAATCCTCGAGAAACGCGGCTTCATATTTGCCGGTGAACTCGCGGAGCGGCGTCCCGGTTTCACGAACGCGCTTGATGATTTTGTCCTCCACGTCGGTGATATTCATGACGTGGGTGACGGCGTAACCCTTGAATTCGAGATAGCGGCGGACGAGGTCGCCGAAGACGAACGTGCGCCAGTTGCCGATGTGGGCGAAGTCATAAACCGTCGGCCCGCAGCAATACATGCCAACTTTTTTCCTGGCAGGATCGAGTGGCACAAAGTCCTGAATCGAGCGCGACAGCGTATTGAACAGTTTCAATCCCATTTAGCTGGCGTAACTTAATGCGCAATACACCAAAGAAAAAGAATTTTGTCGCGCGAAGAACGAGTGAAGGGAATTAACAAACGGCCTGAAAATTTTTCTTAAATTTTGTTTTCGTGCCTTGCCATTTTCTGTTTTCCCGCGCAAACTATGGGAAATTGAGTAACTAGACACGATTACTAAGGAGCACATGAGCAAAGAGGCAAAATTAGAGTTGGACGGAAAAACGTACGCGCTACCCACCATTGAAGGCAGCGAGGGGGAAAAAGCGGTGGATATTTCGTCGCTGCGCGCGAACACCGGTTACATCACGCTGGACGACGGCTACGGCAACACGGGTTCGTGCATCAGTCAAATCACTTTCATTGATGGTGAGAAGGGAATTTTGCGTTATCGCGGCATTCCGATTGAGGAACTGGCGGAAAAATCCACCTTTATTGAGACGGCCTATTTGATCATTTACGGCGATTTGCCGAACCGCGCGCAGATCCGGCGATTTTCCGAATTGTTCACGGAGCACCAGTTTTTGCACGAGGACATGAAGTATCATTTCGAGAGTTTTCCCATGGGCGCGCATCCGATGGCGATTCTCTCGGCGATGATCAATGCGGCCAGTTGTTTCGACGACGAATTGATGCACTGGCACTGGGGCAAGGCCAACAGCCAGTTCAACATTTACGCGGCGAAATTGATGTCGCAGGTGCGGACGATTGCGGCGTATTCCTACCGCAAATCGCGCGGCCTGCCGCTGGTCTATCCCAAAAAGGCCTACAAATACACGGCCAATTTTCTGCACATGATGTTTTCGTCGCCCTATGAGGATTTCGAGTTGAAACCCGAAGTGGTGAAGGCGCTGGATTTGATTTTCCTGTTGCACGCTGATCACGAGCAAAATTGCTCGACTTCGACCGTGCGGATGGTGGCGAGCAGCCAGGCCAATTTATTTGCCAGCGCGGCGGCCGGCGTGTGCGCGTTGTGGGGGCCGTTGCATGGCGGCGCCAATCAGGCGGTGATTGAAATGCTCGAGCAAATTCATCGGGAAGGCGATGACGGCTCAAAATTTATCACCGCGGCGAAGGATAAAAACAGCGGCCGGCGGCTCATGGGCTTTGGCCACCGCGTCTATAAAAATTACGATCCGCGCGCCAAGATCATCAAAAAGTCCTGCGACGAGGTGCTGACGAAGCTGCAAGTTTCCGACCCGTTGTTGGACATTGCCAAGCATCTGGAGGAGGCCGCGTTGCGCGATTCGTATTTCGTCGAGCGCAAGTTGTATCCCAACGTGGATTTTTACAGCGGCATCATCATGCGCGCCATCGGCATTCCCGTGGAGATGTTCCCCGTGATTTTTGCGATTGGCCGGATGCCTGGCTGGATTGCCAATTACAAGGAAATCATGGAAGACGCCAAGAGCCGCATCAGCCGGCCGCGACAGATTTACACCGGGCGCACCCTTAATCATTATGTGCCCTTGGAAGAGCGGAAATAAATCCGTGGGGCAGTCTCCCAGAGTGAAAAACATAGCAGATGGAATGCGGGTAAAAGGCATGATTCGTGCTGAATTTGGTGCCACTTACCGTGAAAAGAATCCTGGTAATTGACGATGAGGAATGGCTGCGCGAGATGATACATCTGGCGCTGAAACAAAAAGGCTTTGAGGTCATCGAAGCGCCCAATGGCGCTGATGGCATTGAAAAGGCGCGCAAGGAACTGCCCGACCTGATTCTTTGCGACATCAACATGGAAAAGGTGGACGGTTATTTGACACTGGCTTCGTTGCGCAACGAAGCGCCCACCGCCGCCATTCCGTTTATTCTTATGACGGGCCTGGCCGACAACGCCGGCATGAGGCACGGCATGGAATTGGGTGCGGATGATTATCTGCCGAAACCCTTCACCACCGACGCGCTTTACGCCGCCGTGGACGCGCGCCTGAAAAAAGCCCAGACCGTGCGTGATGAAGCCGAGCGCAAGCTGGCCAACCTGCGCGACAACATCAGCCTGATGCTGCCGCACGAATTACGCACGCCCCTCAACGGCATCCTGGCCTACGGTGAAATGCTTGCCGCGGACTCCGCCACGCTCAAGCCCGCCGAAGTCGCGGAAATGGGCCACGTCATCCACCAGTCCGGCAGACGGCTGCAACGGCTCGTTGAAAACTTCCTGATTTACGCGCAACTCGAATTGGTTGCCAGCGATCCTAAAAATGTCAACGCCCTCCGGATTGGCCAGATGGAGCATCCGGTTTCACTGATAGAAAAGCATGCTGCCGCGCAGGCGGCACAGGCGGAACGTCCCCAGGATTTGTCCCTCGAATTGGAAGACGTTCCCGTGCCGATGGTGGAGGAATATCTTGCCAAAATCGTGGATGAACTGGTCCAGAACGCCTTTAAATTTTCCAAGGCTGGCTCGCCAGTACGCATTCAATTGAACGAATCTTTCAATACCGCCGTCCTTACCATCAGCGATCAGGGTTGTGGATTTTCCACGGAACAAATCTCGCGGATCGGCGCTTATATGCAATTCGACCGCCGGATGCAGGAGCAACAGGGACTTGGGCTTGGGCTGATGATTGCCAAACGCCTTGTTGCGTTGCACGGTGGCACACTTTCCATCGAGAGCACCAAGGACAATGGCGCCACTATCACCGCCAAATTGCCGAAGACGAAGCCGGCAGAACCAAACGGCGGCATCTAAAAGGGAAGTCTCAAGAGGGCGGCCAGACCGCGTTCGGCAAATTCCGCGATCAAGAACACCAGTGCCACTCCCACGATCGGCGTAAAATCCGCCCTGCCGGCGCGAAGCGGCGCGGCGCGCAACGGTCGTAACAAGGTTTGCGCTTCGGCAGTCACATAATTCCAGAACGGATGTTTGCCGAAATAAATGTAGCTGTTCAGCAAATACAGCACCAGCAACGCCCCGGCGGCGAATTTCCAGGCCAGATAGCTCCCCAAGCCGATAACCAGCGACTCTTCAATACGGTGCATGGCTGAAACCGGTTGCGGCACGACAGCCAGCCACGACAGCGGCCAGCTCACCAGCCACCACAGTATGGCCGAGAAGACAAGAGGCAGGGAAAATTTCATCACGTTAGGCCAGCGATCAATCGGCCCCAACTGAATTCGTACGAGCCGGTGAAATGGTTCCGGCCCGGCCAAGATGGAAAACAGCAGCAGCCAGAGGTAAAAGACACCCAAAGTCAGTCCGAAACTGAAAAAGGAAAACAGCAGGATGTGACCAAAGGAATCGCTCCGAAAGGAGAGTTCAATGATGCCCAGATTCAATTTGCCTGCGACCCAGCCCGCACTTGCGCCGATTTGCCAGTAAAGCACGGCCCGCAAAAACAAAAGGCTGCCCAGTGCCGCCAGCAAATGCCACCGCCGCCACCGCCGCGGCTCGGCGCGCCGCAACGTGCCAATCAGCGTTGCCGGCGTTCGTTTGCCAAGTGGATCGAAACGAACTGAACGCCAGTTCAGCCACAGCAACAGACCGGCCAGGTTCAGTATGAAATCAATGATACCCATGCGACGTGATGCGTGAAACTTGAAACGTGAAAATGAAAGGCGGCGCTGTCAAGTAATTCACGCATCACGTTTCACGATCAGAATCACATCATCTTCAACAATGTGTCCGCCATTTCGCTCGGCGTGGCAGCCACGCCGATGCCCGCGTCTCTGAATGCCGCGATTTTGGCCGCCGCCGTGCCTTTGCCGCCGCTGATAATGGCTCCCGCGTGACCCATGCGGCGTCCCGGCGGAGCGGTTGCCCCGGCGATGAATCCAGCTACTGGTTTCTTGCAATTCTTTTTGATCCAGGCGGCGGCTTCCTCTTCGGCACTGCCGCCGATTTCACCGATCATGATAATGCCGCGCGTTTCCGGGTCATCATTGAAAAGTTTGACGACGTCGAGATGCGACATGCCCGGAACCGGGTCGCCGCCGATGCCGACGCAGGTGCTTTGGCCTGCACCGCGGCAGGTCAATTGCCAGACGGCTTCGTAAGTGAGCGTGCCGCTGCGCGAGACGACGCCCACGTGGCCTCTTTTATGAATATAGCCGGGCGCAATCCCGATGCGACAACCGCCGTAAGAATCCTTGCCTTCACCGGGTGTGACGATGCCAGGACAATTCGGACCAATGAGCCGTGTTTGGCCATTGCCGGCCATCGCGCGTTTCACGCGAATCATGTCGCGCACCGGGATGCCTTCGGTGATGCAAACCACGACTTCCAATCCGGCGTCCACTCCTTCGAGCACCGCGTCCGCGGCGAAGGCGGCCGGCACAAAGATGGCCGAAGCCGTCGCGCCGGTTTGTTTTGCGGCATCGGCAACGGTGTCAAAGATGGGCGCTTTTTTTCCGCCATGCTCAAAGACCTGTCCGCCCTTGCCAGGCGTGACGCCGGCGACGATCTGCGTGCCATAGTCAATCGAGAGTTGTGCGTGCTTCGCGCCGAAGCTGCCGGTGATGCCTTGGACGAGAACCTTGGTGTCTGGTTTAACGAGTATAGACATGAATAAAATTTGCGATTTCGGATTTGCGATTTACGATTCCAGTCAGAATAAACCTTTTTGTTGAGCCTTTCGTTCTTTGATGGCTTGAAGCAATTTCACTGCTTCCAAATCTTTTTCCCGTCCAGCCGCGGATTTTGAAGCGATGAGCGCATCGAGGTTTAGAATGCGGAACTCGCCGCAAGACAGGCGGTGCGGGATGGACTGCCGCAAGACCTGGTCGTAGTTGCCAATCCCGGAGACTTCGCTCAAGCAATCCAGAATTCCCAAATCCGTGTTCAAATAAATATTCTTCAAACTGCTGCAAAGCTCATCGGTCAATTCGAGCGGCAGCTTGTTGGCAGTCAGACGATGGCGCGGATGCAACTCCTTCACGGCGGCTTCAATTCGCCGCAGGTTTTCACGGCTGAACCGGCAACAAATATCCAGGTCCAAGGTGACCAGCGAAGCGCCATGCAATACCCCGCAAACGCCGCCGATGATGACAAATTCCGCCTTTTGCTCCTTGAGCCGGGACAAAAGTGCTTTGTCATTTTGCGGCATGACGCTCTCCTGCTTCTTTCAATTCGAGGATCATGTCCAGGGCGCGTTGATGCTGTTCGAGCCTTTGCTCCGGCGTCATGCGCAAAGCATCTTCGACCAGCGACATGTCAAACCCATATTCTGCTGCCGCGCGCCAGGCTGGTCCGGCATCCGGCGGCATCCGGTACTTGCCGTTCATCTGCGCCAGTGTTTCCTCGTCAATCATGGAATCAGTCTAGGGAAGGGATTCGGATTTTCAATCAATTCACCTTGCGCTTATGAATGCAAATCAAATTGCCTTCGGTGTCAAAGATGAACGCCATGCGGCAGACGGGTGTGGTCATTGGCTCCACTTGGAAGTTCGCGTTATTCGCTCGGAGATGCGCGATGGCTTCATCGAAATTTTCGACTTCAAGGCCGACGGAGCAGCCGTCCGGGCGCGGTGTCCAATCCGGCGCACCGCAGCCGAGCGCGAGCGTGCCGCTGGCGATGTCGTATTCCGTCCATTGCATCCCGCCGGGTTCGCCGAAGGTCATCGTGGGTTTCAATCCGAGCACGCCCTCGTAAAACCTTCGTGCCCGCGCCATGTCCTTGACCGGATAACAACTGAATGCAATTTCGGCAATCATATTTTTAAAAGGGGGTTTTGAAGAAGTTTTGACGATTCTCGAATCACGCGCGGGGGCGTTGAACTCAAAGGGACTCGCGCAGGCACGGCAGTGTCCTGGACTGCGGCAGCCCTCTGCCGCTGTCGATTCCACCGCAGTGCCAAAAGCGCCAGAGGGCTGGCGCAGTCCAAAACCTTGCGGCAGTTCGGGAGGTTCAGGGAAAGAAAGGAACCATCGCGTTGATTGCGTTGCTTGTGGGTTTCCTTACAGGACCTCCAAGGGGCTGAGAATGACTTCAACCAGACGGCCGCCGCCCGGCTGATGCCGCGCAAACTCCACTGTGGCCGCCGCAACCTTGTCATTTCATCCATCAATTGCGTGCGCAGCGCGGCGCACTCGTGCTTCGTTTTCTCGTGTTGTCGAACGAGTTCGATCATTTGTTTCTGTAATTCAATCAACTGCCGATATGGTGCCAGATCTTCAGCAACCGGTTTTACGGTCTGAATTTCCTCGTCGTCTTGCGCCCTCGCGCCTTGAATCCCTTGAGTCATTTGTTGCCAGCCACCGTTTTTACCACTTTTTGCGCCGCTTCGGCCATGGAATCGCCGGTGATGAGTTTCAAACCGGATTCGGCCAGCGTTTTTTTGCCGGCGGCCACGTTGTTGCCTTCCAGTCGGACGACGAGCGGAATGTTCAAATGCGTTTCTTTCACCGCCGCGACGATGCCGGTGGCGATGACGTTGCAATCCATGATGCCGCCGAAAATGTTCACCAGAATGCCTTTCACGTGCGGGTCTTGGAGAATGATTTTGAACGCCGCCGTCACCTGTTCCTTGCTCGCGCCGCCGCCCACGTCGAGAAAGTTCGCCGGCATCCCGCCGAAATGCTGGATGATGTCCATCGTGGCCATCGCGAGGCCGGCGCCGTTGACCAGACAGGCGATGTTGCCGTCGAGCTTGATGTAATTCAGGTTGAATTTGCTGGCCTCGATTTCCAGCGGCGCTTCCTCGTTCAAATCACGCATGGCCTGAATGTCCTTGTGCCGGTAAAGGGCGTTGTCATCGATGGAAATTTTCGCGTCCAGCGCCACCACCGTTTCCTTGCCATCAGCGGCTTCCACGACACACATGGGGTTTACTTCCACGAGCGACGCGTCGCATTCCCACCAGGTTTTGAAAACGCCCGTCACGAATTTAACTCCGGCGTTGAACAAGTCACCCTTTTGTGGCTGCGACGCCCTCGTCGCAGGTTGTGACGGCGACGCCCCGTTGCCTGTCCCAGTCTGCGACGAGGCGTCGCAGCTACCCAGGCCGAGGGCGGCGGCGATTTTGCGCGCTTGAAACGGCATGATGCCGACGGCGGGATCAATCCATTCCTTAAAGATCTTCTCCGGGGTTTTTTCGGCGACGTCCTCGATGTTCATGCCCCCCTCGGTGCTGGCCATGACCAGCGGACGACCCAAGGCCCGGTCCAGCAGCACCGCCAGATAAAATTCCCTTTTGATTTTGGCGCCTTCGGAAATGAGCAACGTCTGCACGCGCCGGCCATCCGCGCCGGTCTGCTTTGTGACGAGCAGGTTGCCGAGCATCTTTCCGGCGAACGAAACCGCTTCGTCCACCGACGCCGCAATTTTCACGCCGCCTTGAAATCCGCTGGTGAACATGCCCTTGCCGCGCCCGCCGGCGTGGATTTGAGATTTGACGACCACCTTGGCGCTGCCGCTGGCGACGATTTTTTCCGCCGCCGCACGGGCCTCGTCTAACGATTTGGCTGGAATTTCGAGTGGAACGGCGACACCGTATTGGGCAAGCAGTTGTTTGGCCTGATATTCGTGAACGTTCATGTCCTTAAAAAAATCCTCCCCATTGAAAGGCGATGAGCGCCGGAAATCAAACTTTTAAGGAGAAAACCTCGCCGGATTGAAAGATTGAAGCGTTAAAACCGCCCGGCCAAGCCGATGCTTGCCATTTCAATGCTTCAACGGAGCCGCAGCAAGCGTTTGGTTGAGCCAGTCCATCAATTTTTGTTGGTATGTGGGGTCAAATTTTTCCCAGTCAGCGATACGATGACCGGCGCCCTTAAGAAAATAAAGTTCGTAGGGCACGCCGTTCTCTTTGAGCTTGGCCGTGAATTTCCGGGTAAAAGGCGGGAGAACCGTTTTGTCCGAGTCGCCTTGCATCAGCAGAAATGGCGGCAAGCCAGGGTGGACATGGTTGATGGGCGACATTTGCTGGAGAAGCTTCACCGTGGCGTCATCCATGGTATCGCGGCCCAGCAACCGGCTCATGGAAGACCATTTGCCAACGCCACCCCGGTTTTCCGCGTCCGCCAGCAAATCCGTCGGCGGCGCAAGACCCACGACGGCTTGGACGCGTGTGTCCGCTTTGGCCAGCGTGGCGGCAAGGCAAACCAGATGTCCGCCCGCGGAATAACCCAGCAGGGCGATTTGGTTGGGATTGCCTTTATATTCCGCCGCGTGGGCTTTCACCCAGCGAATGGCGGACTGCACGTCGTCAAAGCAGTCCGGCCAGCGGTTGGCCGGTCCCAGGCGGTAATCAATGGAAAACCAGGCAAAACGATTTGCGGTGAGCAGTTTCAAAACCGGGACGAAGTCACCTTTTCCGCTTTTGTCCTCGGCGCACCAGCCGCCGCCATGAACGGCGATGACGACTGGAAAAGGTCCGGCTCCATCGGGTACGTTTGCGTCCAGCCGCAGAATTTTGCCGTCGGCCTGGCCGTATTCGATGTTGGTTTTAAGTCCGGCACAGACGGCGTTCGCGAACAAAGTTGTAGCCACTAAAGCGATAAATGCCGGCTTCATGGTTTGGCGTCGGGAACGTTTGTGGTCGAATCGGTGGTGAAATTCACGGCGGGAAGTTGTGCGAGAACGGCTTGCGGATTCCAATCATCGGGATTGCCAATGACCTTCTCCACGGTAATCGCCTCAGCCTCGTGTTTGGTGAGTTGATGCGCCCATTTTACGCGCGCCGGGAGATTCGCGCCGGGGCCGGTGCTGCCAAATTCGGCGTAGCGCGCCGTCGTTTCCCGTGCCGGGTCGCGCCAATTGTCCCAACCGGCGGTACGAACCACACTGGACATTTCCGTGTTCAGATAAGTCACGCTGGCATAAGCGCGCCAGGGACGGCCTAGATAACTTCTTACTTCGGGATTTTCGCCCGTAATTTCGCAGTGAAAAAAAACGTAACCGAAAGGATGATCAGCCGGCGTTGAAGCCGCGGTGATATAACCTTTGCCCAGACAGTTGATGTGGCAATGGTCGTAAAATTCCGTGGCGGCGCCAAAAATAAAATCCACCGCGCCGGCAACGTAACAGTTTGTGAAGTATTGCCGTCCATGATCGCAGAAAATGGTGTCCTGCCACCCGAGAAAACGGCAATTGCGGAAAATCATCCGGTCGCCATCCAGGCGCACGGCCAGTGCCTGGCCTTTGGGACCGGCGGAATTTTGAAACGTCAGGTTCTCCGCTACGAAATTGTCCGCGTCAATTACCGTCGAAGGCGTCCGAAAAGTGCCGATGGGCTTGCCGTCCGGGCCGCGCATGTTCGCGTACAAATCATAGGTCAGTATCGTTTTCTCCGGGTCCCCGCCCGCCAGACAGATGAAGTTCTTTTCGCGCTGGACGTAAATCAGTTCCTTGTAAACGCCGGGCTTGATAAGAATCATGCACCAGTTCGTGGGGCTGGTATTTTGCGGCACGGCGTTGATGGCCGCCTGCACGTTGGTGAACTGTCCGCTGCCGTCGGTGGCTACGACCAGTTCCGTTTCCGCCTTGGCGCTAAATCCCGCGACAATGAGCCAGGCAAGCGCCAGACCTGCGCCTCTTTGCCTGAAAAACAAACTCCGTTTCATGCAGGTGCGTTGAATGATAGACGAATGTGATGCAAAGATGAAATGCTTGTCAAAAGCATATTTCTCTTGAGCTGGGATCGGATGGATTGCAGATTGCCTCATCGTGAGATTTTTTTTTACGCAACTGTTTTTAGTATTGGAATTGATGCTGGCGTGTGCCGCCGCATACGGGTCGCAAGTTTTTCGCTTTAACGACCAGGACTATGTGCCGATTGCGGATTGGGCGCGCGCGGACAAACTGAATTGCCAATGGATCAAGCGCGGCGACCTCTTTGAAACAACCGGCCCCGGGACGAAGCTCGTCTTTGATGTGGATTCGCACTATGCGGATATCAACGGCGTTCAGGTGGCGCTGTCGTTTCCCATCGCCAATCAAAAAGGCGTGGCCCTGATTGCGCAGTTCGATCTGGATCACACGGTTCGTCCGCTCCTGTTCCCGTCGCGCTACCTCCAACCCGGCCCCATTAAAACCATTTGCCTTGATCCCGGCCACGGCGGCAGGGATTCCGGCAACCGGGTTCGCTGGCACGCGGAAAAAACCTATACTCTGTTGCTCGCATTCGATGTGCGCGACGAGTTGGAAAAAGCCGGGTTCAAGGTGATTCTGACGCGCACCAAGGACACATACGTGGATTTGCCCGCCCGCCCGGCCTTCGCCAACAAATACAATGCCGATTTATTTGTGAGTTTGCACTTCAATGCGACCCCAACCGGAAAAGACGCAGTCGAGGGGCCGCAAACGTATTGCATCACACCGGTCGGTGCCAGTTCAACAGACGCACAGGGCGAGGGGAGCAATCACGGGCTGGCACCCGCCAATCGCGACGAAAACAACAGCCTGCTGCTGGCGTACCAAGTCCAGGAATCCTTGGTGCAAACCCTGCATCTGGATGATCGCGGCGTGCGGCGCGCGCGCTATGCCGTGTTACGCGACGCCAGGATGCCGGCGATTTTGATTGAGAGCGGTTACATGACCAATCCGGCCGAGGGCAAAAAAATTTACACCTCCGCCTACCGCCACGCACTGGCGCGGGCGATTGCCAATGGCATTGTAACTTATCAAAAACTCACCTCGCCGCCGCCGCCGCCACCCATTACAGATATGCACCGAAAGCCGGCGACGAAACGTCCATCCGCAAAACATTCGCCGTGAGCGTTGAATAACACGAATGCTTTTTGTCAGAAGCGAAACGCGGACAGAAAACTTGCGGCACATTGGGCGAACTGATGACGTTGCTGTAAGGCGTTGCCGGGCTGACTGGGAACAATCTATTTCAGACTGACAACACTCCGTCACGAACAGGCTCGACGCTACAATGGCTTGAGTTTGGTTTGGGTGGCGGTTCTACAAAAAAGCCGCGCCGCCGGCGCTTCGGGAGCAAAGCTGGACGGAAATTCCCCAATTTGAAATCCCTGCCGTGCCTTTTGGGCGGACGTTACTCCTGCGGCAGAAAGGCGAACGCCACCGCCGCAACGATGCACAGGAAGGCGGCGAAGTGGTTCCATCGGAATTTCTCGCCAAAATACAAGAAGGCGAAAACGCAAAAAACCGTGAGCGTGATGATTTCCTGGATGACCTTGAGCTGGAAGGGCGAATACACCGCGCTGCCCCAGCGATTGGCCGGCACCTGAAAACAATACTCGAAGAACGCGATGCTCCAGCAAACGACGATCACCAGCCACAGGGGCGAACTTTTATATTTCAAATGGCCATACCAGGCGATGGTCATAAACGTATTGGAACAAGTCAGCAGCACAATGGGCAGCCAGCGGGACTGTGTCAGGTCATTCATATCATCTCCAAACTCCGGTAGAATGGTAGCACCGCCCCCTATTCCGCAAAAGCCAATTCAATCTGGGTGGTGGTTCTACAAGGATGCCGCGCCGACGGCGCTACGGTAGGGCGGGCAGTCCTCTGCCCGCCGAACGTCCGAACGCAAAGACCGGCGCGCACGGAGTGACGCGCCCTACCCATTCCAAATTCCGTAGGAGACGACGTAAGGAGCCTCATTCTGAAAATCCGCAAACCGCAATCGCCAATCCAAAATTGAAATGAGTCTCGTTACTTCGACTCCTACGGCGGCGGTGTTGGTGCGGGCGTATTGAATAAGCCGGAACGATGCAGTTGAAGGGCGAATCAGCGACACGCGTAGCTGCGACGCCCCCGTCGCAGAGGGTGTTGGCGACGCCTCGTCGCCGGAATCCATCGCCCAGCCAAACGGTGCGTCATTCGTTTCGCGCGACGATGGCGTCGCGTCCACATTCTGCGACGAGGCGTCGCAGCCACCCACCGAAGCAACTGCATCGTTCCGGCTAAGTTAGGAAGCCCAGGAAATAGGAAAAATGGTTCCTGCCGTCCTGCCTGCCTACTGGAGTTTTTGGCATCGCCAAGGCGTTGATGGAAATCCTCCATGGGCGTGTTGGTCTTAAGAAACAGTTTTAGATGGCATAAAAAAAGCTATTTCGAGGTGCGTCCTATGAAGAAAATCATTGATAAACCGCTATATTTTGCGGTATTTCTCGCGCTGGCCGGGCTTGCGCGCGGGCAACAGTCTTTTTCAATCCAGATCATTGCAGACAACGATTTCGCAGTGTTTGGGGGCACGAGTAACAGTGTCAACGACCTCATTTATCAAAATGATGTGAGTTGGCCAGACCAGTTGAACAATCTTTCGACCATCACATTTAGTCTGCAGCCCGGTGACACGACTTTCTACCTTTTGGGAATGGGCGGCGGCGGAGATGAAAATATCAGCGGGACGGTCAACGGCGTGGACATCACCACGATTGACATTTCGATGAGCTCGGATTTGTCCTCTTACTTGTCTGGATATTCCGACGGCCCGGTTGCAGATGGAACCTATGATGCCAGTCTTTCTGATGTGCAAACGGCATTTCCCGACTTGACCTGGACAACCAATCTCGTGGTGACTTATGGTGGCGTGGCCGCGCAAAGTCCGACCGGACGCGGCTTTGACTTTCCCTCCAGCACGGCCCATCTCTTTGAGTTTGGCGCGACAGATGTTGGAGTCACGCCGACCGCGCCTGAACCTTCTACGTGTTTATTGCTCGCAAGCGCCGGTGTGATGCTGGCAGTTGGCCGATTTCGCAAATCTCCTCCACCTTGTACTTGAGAAAAGATTGAAGTCGGTTGTGGCTGTTGCGGCTCGTGAAAATAAACTTGGGTTATTTCACCCTCTGTGGCGTGGACTCGATTTGTCGTTAACAAGCGATACCGGACGGTTTTAGTTTCCCATTAAATAAAGAAGGCAGGAACTGAGGAAATGTTTCTTCCTGATTTCCTGTGTTCTTTATTAAAAACCAAAGGCATCGGTGCTGGTGTATTAAATTGTTCCAGATAATTGCCGCCATAAATGACCCGGACGGACTTTGCGGAACTTCCGATATTTGGATTTGGACTTTCCCGGGCGATTCAGATTTAGTCATTGGTCGTTTATCCATGAGCATTGTGACCAAAACCGGCGATGACGGCACGACGGCCTTGATGTATGGCCGGCGTGTTGCCAAAAGTCATCCACGCGTCGAGGCTTACGGCACAGTGGATGAATTGAACGCGGCGCTGGGCCTGGCGCGGGCGACGGCCACTGAACATTTCATCGGCGAAAATTTGCTGGCGATTCAAAAAGACCTCGTCGGGTTGATGGGGGAACTGGCCATGCTGCCGGAGGATTTGCCGCGCTATGTGAAGGATGGTTATCCGGTGGTGACGCCGCAAATGGCGGCAAAACTCGAAGCGCTCGTCCGGGAAATCGAGGGGCAGAACATCAGTTTCAAAGGCTGGGCGACGCCGGGCGCGACCATGAATTCCGCGGCATTGGACGTGGCGCGAACGGTTTGCCGCCGGGCGGAACGGTGTGTGTGCGTGTTGAAGGAGACTGGTGAGCTACTGAATTCGGAAATTGTGATTTACCTCAATCGTTTGAGTGATTTGCTGTGGCTTTTTGCACGCTGGGTGGAAACCAAGGCGGGCGCGTTGGAAAAATGAAACCCGCGGCGAAGCTTGTCCGGCGCGGGTGAAGGAGATGGAATGATTAATCAGCTTTGGCGGCCTTTTGACTGGCGAAGGCTCAACAAACAAATCAACCCCAAACTAGCCAGTCCGAGAGTAGCCGGTTCGGGGACGGGGCTGACATCGCCGGGCGAACCCACTTCCAGTCCGCTGGCCGAAAGGAAAGCGCCATTGACGCCCACCTGACTCAACTGCGAAATCGTGCCAGTCAATCCCGCTTCGTTGTCGAAGGTGTTGCCCAGCGCGGACGCGCCGAAAGAAACCCCGGTGATATGAGTGCCTGAGCTGTCAAAAATATTCACCCCATCCGAAGTCTGGCTGAGACTCACGCCTGAACCTCCGTAGTTTCCGATGGTAAACCCGACCGGAACACTTGCACCGAACCAGGCAGTTTCGAAGGCCGCGTCAATCGTGGAGTCGGTGGACCCGTCAGCCGTGCCTTCGACGAAAACAACGGCTTGCCCCGCCGCAATGCTGGTGACGCCGCGAAGCGCGACCGCGGTAGCGAAGGCGTCAGAACTGTCATCCATCTTCCAGCCCGTGATATCCACGGCTGAAGAACCGACGTTCTTGAGTTCAAACCAATCGGCACCATAGCCGCTACTGCCGCTGCTTCCGGCGGGATCAACTTCGGTAATGTAAATTTGGGCTTGAGCCACCGACAATGAGGCAGCGAGCAACGCCGCCAGGGAAACGATTTGTTTGTGCTTCATTTTACTCCTTATTACTTTGTTGCTGTTTACTATAGTTTGTTGTTTATCCGGTTAAAAACTGATTCCTGCTGAAATCCTTAACTTCTAATGCGAGCATTCTACATATTCATGTTACAAGCACATGGGCGGCAGGTTACAAGCGTGTGACATCATTTTATCTTTAGTGCCGCAGCGATTTCGGTTTTGACGGCGGCGAGATCATGCTGGAATTTGTGACTTTTGTTCATTCTGCGGACAATGGCCTGCGCGAGCACGCGCCCGGCATAAATATCCGTGGGGTAATGCCGGGCGATTTCCACGCGATGCCAGCCGATATTGCGCGCCTCGGCGATGATGGCATCCTGTTTTTCGGGAAAAACTTCAGCCAGCACCAGCGCCAATACCATGGACTCAGTCGAGTGGCCACTGGGGTAGCTGAAACTTTTTTCGAGTTTGCCGGAGGCCAGACTCGGATCGAGGACATACGGGCGCGGACGTTTGTAGAAATCCTTGGAGTGGTCGGTTACGGTTTCGGCGTCGTGTTGCACGCGGTGGAAGAAAGCCTCGGTCTTGGGGAATTTGCCGGGCACGAAAAACGGGCCGATGGCCGGGGTGAAGTTAAAGATGTCGAATTTCTTTTCCGTAAAGGCAATGGCGACATCGTTGCTGGGGGCCGTGTGGCAAACGGCGCGGACTTCCGCCATGTCGGCGGTTTGTTCCGACGAATCAGGCAACGGCGGCGGGGCCAACAGCGCGATAACGTCGGGTTTGTCGGCGGGCAAATAATTTAACTGACCAGCCTGGAGCGGCGCAACCGCCACGACCGCGAAAAACAAAACGACCGCGAGTGAGCGTCGGATGTCAAACCGGGGAATATCTGTTTTCATATTCATACTTCTGGAAGTAAACGCGGGAACATCTTGTCAATCGCCCTCAGGGAGTCTGACTTGGGTCAAGGGTCCAGATAATTTGGGTCTGAGGAAGAATGGCCCCGCCTTCACCCGGATCGGGGGTTGTGTCAACAACCAAGTTGCCTTTGAATGCTTTTGCGTGTCCGTCGGCGAAGGCGATATTCCCATATCCTGAATGACGCGCGACAAAACGGTTGGCGTAACTGCTCGGCTGGCCAAGGTCGGGATCGGAATCATTCTTTTGATGAGGATCCACCATCGGCTCGCCTTTGAGCCGGTTTTCCAAGAAGAACACGGTTTCGGACGGTTTTCGAATGAGAGTTTCCTTGATCGTCGGATCATTGCCCTTAATCAATTTCGAATTCATTGCGTAGGAAAAAAAGATGCGCCCTTTGGGGTCGCTCCCGGGATTTGGCGGGAACTTGGTGCCCGGACAATTAAACATGAGCTTGCTATCGTAAAATGATGGCCGGTCGCTGAAATTAAAGTAAGCGGACGCGGGTTTCTGGCTGAGGATCGGGGGCAGCGCATTGTACCAAACTTTTGCGTTGCCCGCGTACTTCGCATCGTTCCAATAATTGATCTGGGCGCCGCTATACAAAACCGAGCTTTCATAAGGAATATCTTCATGATTGTCCTGGGCATACATCGTTTCCGCCAAACCCCACTGCCTGAGTTTGTTGAGGCAGGAGGTTCTTTGGGCAATGAGCTTGGCGCGGGCCAGCGCCGGCAACAACATCGCGGCCAGTACCGCGATGATCGCAATGACGACCAGCAATTCAATGAGCGTAAATCCTTCGCGCTGCGATCTCATTAATTTCGAAGGTTCAAAATAGGTTCAAAATTACGCGATAGAAGCGTTGCGTGCTGGTGGTCGGATCCAGGTAGCTGTCGTTCGTTGTGGCAGCGGGGTTCACCGTCGTCAAAGTCGTCCAGCTCGGATCAGTCAGATTGGTCTTGAACTGAACGGTGTTGGTCCAATTCGGCTGGGTGAACCAGGACAATTGGAAACCGCCGCCGGTGTGGGGTGCGATGCCCGTGAAACGCGGCACGTTCACAACCGTTCCCGGCGAGCCAACGTCGCCGCCAACCGTCGCAATAAACGCACCATTGATTCCGTTTGTGCTGTACGTCTGGCCATCGAAACCGCCCGGATTCAGTTGGGTCGGATCGAAGCCAAACGAAACACCACCACTGATTCCATTGGTAGCGGAATAAAATGTGGCTGCGGCGACCTCGTCGTCCACGGCCGCTACGGCATTCCATACGTTTATTGCATCGCCGGACGCGCTCAGGCCGCTGCCGTGGTAGTCAATGATCTGCACGCTCGGTTGCAGATTGGGACCCCACCAAGTCCGAAATTGATCCGGCGTCATGTCTTGAACGAAAACAACGGATTCACCCGGATGAATGGCGGCATGGTTGGTTATGGTGGTGGCATCCGCAAACGTATCGTGGCTGTCATCCACGCGATAACCAAACAGGTTCACCGGAAAGTCGCCGAAATTGCTCAACTCAAACCAGTCTCCGTGTCCCGAAGTGTCGCCATTGCTGTTGTTGGTGCTTTCATCGGACATCACTTCGGTAACGACCAAGTTGGGAACGGGCGTGACGTTGACCACGAACGAAACATTGGTGCTGCCGACCGAATTGCTCACGGTGACCGAGTAGGTGCCGGATTGATTGGTGTTGCCCAAGGAAAGCGCATATTGGCTGCTGGTTTGGCCAGCGATCGGCGAGTTATCTTTAAACCAGTAATAAGCCGGTGCCGGATAAGCCGTGGCAGCGACTGAGAAGTTTACCGTTTGGCCCAAGTAAGCATCAAAACCATCCAATGCCGGCGTCACCGATTGAATGGTCGGCGCGGTCGGCGTTGAATTCACCGTAAGCGTGGCGTTGTTGGTAAAACTCTGCAGCCCGTTGCTGGCAATAGCCTTAACCGTGTATGTGCCGGCGGTTGCCGTCTGTGCGCCGCTTAAAGTCACAACACTGGTATCATTGATATAATAGATCGAAACTCCGGGCGTCTGGCTGGTGATCGGAGTGTTGTTAATGTACCAGTGAAACACCAGCGATGGCAGCCCAAGGCCGGAGTTGGTGAAAGAAGCCGTGTACCCGACGGTTATGGTCGCATCAGCGGGTGTTTGTGTAATAGTGGCTGCTACTGAACTTGGCGCAACGCCCGGGGAACCGACATCGCCCAGAGTTGACTCAAAGGCGCCGTCCACACCGTTGCTGCTCAGAAGGTCGTACAATCCGTTGGTCGAGTCGTAGAGCACGGATTCAACCGTAGTGGCACCCGTATCCACTCGTTGCACCAAATAGTCGGAACATTCATCCAAGTCCAAACCGTTCGTGTTGGAACCCAGGCCCGCAACATTGGTGGACCACAATCGAACCGAGTCACCACCCTTGCCCAACCCGGGATCGGCGGGATTCAATATGATCACTTGAATACTCGGACTGATGCCCCACCAAGTGCGAAAGTCAGAGGGCATTGTTACATAGCCAGCAGATTGCTCGGTCAAAATAATGGTTTCACCAGCGGCAATCGTAACTCCCGTGAACGACGCGGTATCCGCCCCGGAAAACCCGCCGTGCGAGTCATCATTCCAGGAGTAACCCGTCAAATCTATGCTGCTGGCGCCGTAATTATGCAGTTCAAACCAATCCGGATAATTTTTATTGGCTTCCCCCGTCATCACTTCGGTGATGGCCAGTTGGGCTCGGGCCTGAAAATAGGCCGAAAATCCAATCAAACAAACCGTCAACGTTTTTTTGGTGAAAGAATAATTCCTCATGCGCGCAGTTTTAAAAAGTAATGAGGCGTACAAATGACGGTTTGGTTACGTTTTTGTGACAACTGAAAAGAGATGTGTGAGCGCCCAAATTATTGCTCAAACTTGCGGAGCGCCGGTATGCGGATGGTCCAAACCTTCGAAGGTTCGCCGACGGCATTTTCACCGATGCCAAAATCATTGTCATTGGCAAGGGCGATTTCATCCGGGCCAAGCAATACCACACCTTCAAGTTTGTCGGTGTCAATGGCGGGAATTTCCGCCGTGTCGAAAACCCAGGAGCATTTTGCCAGCCGGACGCCGAGGGCGCGCAAATCCGTCTGATCATTCTCGTAGAGCAACGTTTCGGCGTCCTTACGATGCAGCACGTTGCTGGCTTTGGTGAGATCGGCAACGAACAAACGCATCCGGCCTTTGGCTCGTTCCAGAACCAACAATCGGTCTGGCGCCAGCCATTCCACCTCGCTGATACCAACTTGGTCCTGCCGTTTATTGTGCGGATAATCCGTGAACTTGCTGGCATGGAGCAGGAACATTCCCGTTACCTTGGCGTGCAAAGGATTCGTAAAATCCATCTCAAGAATGCGAATTATGCGACTGTTCGCATAGAGTGGATTTTGTGAGTCCCCCATTGGACTTTGAAGAATGGCGTAAAGCGTTTTGCCGTCGGATGACAACGCCACGCCCTCAAAACCGCGATTCACCCGCCGGTCGCAGAAGATATCCGGCAAGATCGGTTGCACTGGATAGTGCGCGCCAATCAAGGGTTTGGAGGTGGGTGTGTACCGCATCAGCACTTGGCCCGATGTGCTCACGATCAGAATCGAAGGCGCGTACTCTTCGCAAAGAACAAAACCACCACCCGACAGACAACGGATGCCTTCGGGGTCAACACCGCTTGGGTCCGGAGGCAGTGGCCTTGGAGCATCAAGTGATTCGTAGCATGGTTCTTCATTGGTGTCGTTGCTCAAGCCCGTGAGCGGCTTGCCGTGCGAATCCGTAAGTGGCAGGACTTCATCCAGCCGGATTTCGTCGTTGGTCAATCCGAAACGTACGATGGCCGGGCAAAACTCCGGCAGGGGAAAAACGCGCCGTTCTTCGTCTGAGTTGCTGGCAATCTTGAGATGACTGTTGGGGCCGCGGTCCGTGATGCCGAACAAGGCGCCGTCCGCGCGCCGCGCGAGTCCTGAGCCGATGGAGGGCAAATCCGTGAAAGTCAGCCCATCCTTTTTCGCCTGTTCCATTACCGCTTCCGAGAGGTGCGGTTCCTCAAATCCGTCCAGGCTCATCTTTGGTAAAACGTAAGTGCCGGTCAGTTGCGCTTTCGGCAATGAGATGTTCGCGTTAGGCTCGGTGGAATCGCCTTCGTTTGCCTGAATCGCCGTCAAGGATGCAAAACAAATCCCGCAGGCAAGACCAATAACGGCCACATATTTTTTTACCGGCGTTATAGAAAAAACCATGCGTTAGAATTTGACAGACCGGTTACGAATGCTCGTCGAAACCGTGACAAATCTGTGACAAATCAACGCCTTGCTCCGACGGACGCCGCTTCCAGAACGGTGAATAACTCGTTGCCAATTCGTCGGGCGGATTCAATCCGGAACTGTTTCGCGGCGGCCAATCGGCTGAATCCGCGGCCTTCGGCAACGGTCGGAGCTTGGCGGCCGCCGAAAAGTTTTGGGCAGATTGTGAGATGAAGTTCGTCCACCAAGCCCGCGCGAAACAAGGCATCGTTCAATTCACCACCGCCTTCGCAGAGCAGCCGCTTCACCTTCCATTGCTTCCGCAACCACCGGAGCGCGGCATTAAAATTGATTTCCTTCCGGCCGCAGATTTTCACCACGTCCGCCAGCGCCCGCAATTGCCTGAGCCGGTTCGTCCCGGCGCGGCGCGTGGTCAGGATGATGATGGGTGAAAAGCGGTATTGGAACACCTTCGCACGGGGATTGACCGAACCGGAGCGGCTGACAATCACCCGCAAATTATATTCCGCCAGCCCGCGTTTGAGGCGTTCCCGCCGGAACTTTGCCGGGCCGGGTCCCAGATTGATGGGGGCGGAATCCACGGTGCGCGCTCCGGCCATCACCGCGTCCGCAGTCGCGCGCAATGCCAGCAAATGCTCGTGATCCAGCGGGCTGGAAAACGACGATAACGCGCGGTTCGCGGTGGCAATTTTCCCATCCGCCGTCATCGCCATGTTCACCAGCACAAAAGGCCGCTTCGACCTTGGGGGTTTCGATTTTCGGTTCACAGACGCCTCAGCTTAAGATTAAAAACACGAAACTGAAAACTCAAAGAACGAGCATGGCGTCGCCGTAGCTGAAAAAACGGTAACGCTCGCGAATCGCCTCCGCATAAGCGGACAAAATCATTTCGCGTCCCCGCATTTCACCAGGCGCCGCAAAGGCGCTCACGAGCATCAGCAGCGTCGAGCGCGGCAAATGGAAGTTTGTCAGCAGCCCGTCCATAATTTGAAACTGAAAGGGCGGGTAGATGAAAATGCCCGTTTTTCCCGCGTTTTTCACAAGTTTTCCCCCATTTTGCACGGCAATGCTTTCCAGCACGCGGACGGTGGTCGTGCCAACGGCAATGATGCGGTGTCCACCGGTTTTCGCCGCATTCACCGCATGTACAGTTTCTTCGTCCAGCTCGAAACGTTCCTCGTGCATTCGATGCGCTTCCAAAGACTGGGTCTTCACAGGCAGAAACGTTCCGGGGCCAACGTGCAGCGTGACAAAACAAACCTTCACCCCATCGGCGCGGATTTGTTCCAGCAACTCCGGGGTGAAGTGCAGGCCGGCTGTCGGGGCCGCCACCGATCCATCGGTTTCAGCAAAGACGGTTTGGTAGCGTTCCTTGTCCGCGTTCACATTGGGTCGTGTGATGTAAGGCGGCAGGGGAACTTCGCCAAGATGAACCAATTCCCGCCTGATGTCTGGCGTGCCCGAGAATTGCAGTCGCCGGTGGCCTTCCTCGTTTGTTTCGACAACCGCGGCACGAATACCTGTAGCCCTGCCATTGACGTCGCACAGAAGGAGTGATGTGCCGATTCGAATGCGCCTGGCAGGACGCAGCATGGCCCACCAGTCATTGAGCGCGTTTTCCTCCAGCAACAGAATTTCAGATCGGCCGCCGGAACGGGCCTTTGTCGCACGAAGCCGCGCGGGGATGACACGTGAGTTGTTCAGCACGAGCACGTCGCCCGGGCGAAAATATTTTCTTATGTCAGGAAATTTTTGGTGCTCGATCTGCCCATTAACGCGGTGCAACACCAGAAGCCGCGAACCATCGCGCCGGGGCGCAGGATGTTGCGCAATCAGCCCGGGTGGCAGGACAAAATCAAAATCACCGGTTCGCATCGCGGCTGAAGCGTAGCACGGTCAGAATTGGGAGAACAGGCGCAGCATGGCGTTTGGCGTTTTTCCTGAAAACGGCCTGTGAATAACTCCTGAATAACTCGCTAAAATTTGATTGAATTTATGTTGACTGTGTGGGGGAAAGTGGGTTAAAAGTAGATTGTTGTGGGTGAAAATGGATTTGCCGTTTTCCCTGCGAATAAAATGGCCAGTACCAAAAACACCGAGCCGGCCTATTACAATTCGCGCTTCCGTCACGGCGTGGATGAGAAAAGGCGTGTGCAAATTCCGGCCAAATGGCGGCCGCAAAAGGCGGCGGCGGAGTTGACGCTCATCCTGTGGCCGCGGGAAGGAGTCGGTCCCTGCGTGCGTGTGTTGCCGCCGGTACAAATGGCAAAATTGATCCAAGCCATTGATGAAATGCCGAATAGCGATCAGAAAAAAGTGGTTTTGAAACGCATCATCGGCAGCGACTCGGCGCAGGCCAGCGTGGACAAGGCTGGACGGATTTGCCTGCCCGATGAAATGGCCCGCGTGGCTGGCATCAAAAACGAAGCAGTGCTGGTCGGATTGCTCGATCGTTTTGAGATCTGGAATCCGGAACGTTACGAGAAGGTTCAGGCAGCCGATTCAGCGATGGCGCCCGACGCCTTCAGATTGATGGAATAAAAACTGACCAAAAAATTATGAATCTTGGAAAATTATTGGTTGCCGGGAAAAGCATCATGGGGGGACGCCGGGAGATTTCCTATCGCATCAGCGAGCGCGCCTACCTGCCAAAATTCATTTCGCCGAAAAATCCATTCACGCCGCCAGTCAAGGCTGAACCAGCGCCCCCGGCGGTTGCTGCGCCCATCAAAAAGGCAGTCGTGTCCGATGGCAAGAAGACGCAAAAGCTGCCGGCTTTCACCGCGGCCCGGCCTCGGAGGCGGACCTGGTTCAACAAATTTAATCCAATTTCAATCTGGCACACCCCGGCGTCGGCAGCGGCACAAAGGACACAATGTCCACGGCAGGCCGAGCTTTCGTTGGATCGTGTAAAAGTGGTGCACAACGATCTCAGCGATGTGGACGTGGAGATTGTCCCGATCAAATCGCGAACGGCGCCGGAAATGGCGGAACCGGCCCTGACACCGGCCAATGGCGGGGATTCCTGGAGCCGCTTGAGCGCAAAAATATTTGGGGTCAAAGCGGCCTGAACTTTTAATCCAATGCGCAGTGCCCGATTTCGTTCACAAACCGGTGATGGCGGCGGAGGTGTTGGCCGCGCTGAAACCGAGGCCGGGCGGCTGCTACGCCGACGGCACGGTCGGTGGAGCTGGGCACGCAACGAGCATCCTGAACGCGAGCTCGCCGACTGGATGGTTGTATGGGTGCGATCGCGATGGCGTCGCGGTTGAGGCCGCGCGGGCGCGGCTGGCGGAATTTGCGGGCCGGTTTGAAATTCGCCAGGTCAATTTTGCGGAAATGGCCGGGTGGATTCCGGCGGCGAGTTGCGACGGCGTGTTGCTGGATTTGGGCGTGAGTTCGCCGCAATTGGATTCACCTGAACGCGGATTCAGTTTCCAGCATGACGGTCCGCTGGACATGCGGATGGATGCGCGGCAGTTGCTGACGGCGGCGGATTTGGCGAACAACGCGAGCGCCAGCGAACTGGCAAGAATTTTTTGGGAATTTGGCGGTGAGCGGGAGTCTCGGCGGCTGGCAAAGGCCATCGTAAACGACCGGCGGCGGCGAAAATTTGAAACGACGAGGCAGTTGGCGGATTTACTGGAAAGGCTGTCGCCCCGGCAGGGAAAAAAGACGCATCCGGCGACAAAGGTTTTTCAGGCGCTGCGGATTGCAGTGAATGACGAAATGGGTTCTTTGAAACTGGGACTGGCGGCGGCGGTGGAGATTTTGAAACCCGGCGGGCGGCTGGCGATCATCACGTTTCATTCGCTGGAAGACCGGCTGGTGAAGGATTTCGGGCGCGCGGGGGCGCGGGATTACACGTTCGCGGGAGGAGTGGACGTTCCGGAGTTGCGGGTGCCGCGCGCGCCGGAGTTGAAGTGGATAACGCACCGGGCCATCAAGCCGGGCGAGGCTGAAATGAATGAAAATCCGCGCTGCCGGAGCGCCCAGTTGCGGGTATTGGAGAAAATTTGAAATGGCAAAAAATCGAAGAAATCAGTCGGCAGCAATCCGGTTTGGCCCGGCGCTGAAGGCGTTGTTGTTGTGTTTGATAATGGCCGGCTTGGCGGTGGGTTACGTCTGGCAAAAAAGCCAGATTTACCAATTGGGCCGGCAAATCACGGCAGGTGAGCACCGGCTGGCGCAATTACGCGATGGGAATCAAAAATTAAGCGACCAACTCGCCGCGTTGAATTCGCCAGTGATGCTGGATCAACGCGTGCATGCATTGAATCTTGGTCTGGTTCCCGCGCAGCCGGCCCAGGTCTGCCGGATGACCGAGCCGCCGCCAGATAACGGGGCGGATCGCCGATTTGCGGCGCGCCAGGATGGCCGGATGACGCAGTAACCTGAATAATTTTGGCCGCCGCCCGTGACGCCGTCGGGTGAGGAACCGATCGCCGCGGGCGGTGGGCCATTTTTGCAATGATTAAGCGACTGCAACTGAGACGAATGCTGCTGTTGCTGGGGTTGTTGACCCTGGCGTTTGCCGGCTTGGGCTACCGACTCGTGGATTTACAGGTGTTGCGCCACGACACATTGTCCGCGCTGGCACAGGAAAACACGGCACTCCGGTATTTTCGCGAACCGCACCGTGGCGACATTCTCGATGCCAATGGCAATTTACTGGCAACGAGCATTTTTGTGAAAACCGTTTGCGCCGACCCCGTTTTGATTGGTAACCAGCAGGCGGCGGTTGCGCATATCCTGGCTCCGTTGTTGCACTTGAACGAGGCCGAATTATATCGCCGATTGCTTCCGCAGTTGCGGCAGAATGAAAAGGGCGAAACCGTTACCAACCGTTATGTTGTCTTGCAACGCAAAGTCAGGGATGAAACTTGGCGCGAAATTCAACAGGCGATGAGCCGGCTTTCCTTCGTGGGGAACGAGAACAAATTATCCACAGGCCAGCGCGCCTTCATCCATAATTTGCGCACTTGCGCTATTTTCACGAATCCCGTGGATGACCAATTGCGCGTGTATCCCAACGGCTCGCTGGCGGCCCACGTGCTGGGCTTTGTCGGCACGGAGGAATTGTCGGTGGACGGCCAGGCTGTTTCGGAAACGTCGGGCCGGGACGGCGTCGAATTATCCATGAATTCCGCGCTAAACGGCGTGCCGGGCTGGCGCGTGACGGAAACCGACCGCCGCCGACAGGAACTGGTGTCATTGCGCGACCAGGACGTGCCGCCGCGGGACGGTTTTAACGTGGTGCTGACGATTGACAGCGTCATTCAGCACATCGTTGAAATGGCGCTGACCAACGCGATGGAACAGCACACCCCGATCAGTATTACCGGCATCGTCATCCGGCCGCAGACGGGTGAAATTCTGGCGATGGCGACGGTGCCTAATTTCGATCCCAACAATCCCGGCGCGTCACCCGCCGACGCCCGCCGGGATCGTGTCATCAGCGACATCATGGAACCCGGCTCGACGTTCAAAATTGTGGTCGTCTCCGGCGCGCTGAACGAGGGCGTGGTGCGGCTGGCCGACACGTTCGATTGCGATCATGGACACTTTGCCTACGGCGGCCGGGTTTTGCATGATCACGAGCCGTTCGACCTCCTTACCGCCGAAAGCATTATTACAAAGTCGTCAAACATTGGCGCGGCCAAAATCGGCCTTCGGCTTGGCGATGACCGGCTTTACGACTACGCGCGGGATTTCGGTTTCGGCCAGCGCACGGGCATTCCATTGCCGGGCGAGGTTCCCGGCATCCTTCATCCGGTTGGGGATTGGAGCAAAGTATCCATTGTGCAAATCCCAATGGGGCAGGGTGTGGCCGTCACACGATTGCAAATGGCGATGGCGATGAGCGCCATTGCCAACGGCGGCCGGTTGATGCAACCAACGCTGGTGAGGCGCCTGGTGGATCGAAACGGCAACCTCGTGGCACAATATGAGCCCCAAATGGTTCGACAGGTCATCAGTCCAGCCACGGCCCGATTGATGGTTGAAGCACTGGAGACCGTGCCCACGCCCGAAGGCACGGCGCCGGAGGCGGCCATGGCAAACTATACCGTGGCCGGCAAGACGGGCACGGCGCAAAAGGCCGGTCCAGACGGTTATATGCCGGGCAAATACTTTGCGTCGTTCATCGGTTTTTTCCCGGCGGACAATCCCCAGCTCTGTATCTCCATTGTGATGGACCAGCCGAAGGAAGGTTATTATGGCGGTCAGGTTTGCGGCCCGATTTTCCGGGGAATTGCCGAGCGTTGCGCCAGCTATTTGAACATTCCGCCGGACAAGAATTCACTGGAACCTGGTTCGCCGCCACCACTCGTGGCCGCCGGCAATTCGAAGCCGCCGGCAAGCGCGCGGAATCCGTGAGCAAAGGTGAAAGTTTGCAGTGGAAACACGCTCTTTGAAATTTGTTGCCGGAGCCTGTGCTGCCGAACTTAAGCGCGGCTCCGGTGAGATGGTTGTTCAGCATGTCTGCACCGATTCGCGGCAGGCGCGGGCTGGAGACTTGTTTTTCGCCATTAAAGGCGGGCGTTTCGACGGCCATGACTTTTTGGACGAAGTCGCAGCCAAGGGCATTGCCGCGGTTGTCGTGGAACAAAAAAAAGTGTCAGAACACTTGCCGGAATGCGCCGTTTTGATTGTGGACAACACGCGCGCGGCTCTGGGCCGGCTGGCTGCTACGTATCGGCGCGAATTTGATTTGCCGGTGATTGCCGTGGGCGGGTCGAATGGGAAAACAACCGTGAAGGAATTGATAGCGTCGGTGTTACGGCAAAAGCTGGCAACGTTGTGGAGCGAGGCCAGTTTCAACAACGACATCGGCGTGCCGCTCACATTATTGCGTTTGGAAAGGTCACACCAGGCAGCCGTGCTGGAAGCGGGTACAAATCATCCCGGCGAATTGGCGCCGCTGGTGGAAATGATCCGGCCAAAGTATGGCGTTCTTACGAATATTGGCCGCGAACATCTGGAATTTTTTGGCGACGTCGCGGGGGTGATGCAGGAAGAAGGCTGGCTCGCGGAACTTTTGCCGGCGGACGGCAGGCTCTTTGTCAACGGCGACAGCGAATGGACGGAACAGATTGTCCGGCGCACCCGTGCGGCGGTCGTGCGGGTGGGCCTCGGCAAAAAAAATGACTGGCGGGCGAATGGAATCCGGCTGGACAAAAACGGCGTGACCTTTCGCGTGGAAGGACCAAAGGTCGAACTCAACGGCGAATACCGGGTGGGTTTGCTGGGCCGCCATCAGGTCGTGAATGCGCTTTTTGCGGTCGCGGTCAGTGAGGAACTAGGCCTGGGCCGTCCCGCGGTGCGGGACGGCCTGGCCGAATGCAAGCCGGCGAAGATGCGGCTTCAATTTTGGGAAACCGGCGGTGTGCGGGTGCTCGACGACTCGTACAACGCGAATGCAGACTCGGCCATCGCGGCGCTCGAAACGCTTTGTGATTTGCCGTTGCAGGGCCGGCGCGTGGCAGTGCTCGGCGACATGGCAGAACTGGGCGCGCAGAGCGAGGCGGCGCATCGGGAAGTGGGCCGCCGCGCGGCGGAATTAGGTATTGGACAATTGTTCGCCATTGGCAAAATGGCGCCGGTGATGGCGGTGGCGGCGCGTGACGCGGGGCTGAATCGCGTGATTGAATTTGAGAACGTTGAGTCGGCGGTGGCCGCCGTAAAAAGTTTTTTGAAAGCAGGCGATGTGGTGCTGTTGAAGGCGTCGCGAGTGTCGCGCCTGGAACGCATCGCCGAAACACTGAGGTTGGAACAGTCGTGAATTCAAGCAATGCTTTATTATTTAAGCCAGAAGTTGCTCGATTGGTCGGCAGGGACGCATTGGGCGGATCACCTCTCGGCCTTGCGGCTCTTTCGTTACATCACGGTGCGGAGCGCCGGGGCGGCAATCACCGCGCTGATTTTAAGCTGGTGGCTGGGGCCGAAAATCATTCACTGGCTCAAACAGTTGAAATTCGGCCAGGACTACGCGGACAAGGCCGAGGAAGCCGGCGGTTTGGGAGCGCGCGTACTCAGCAAGAAGGGCACGCCGACGATGGGCGGCATTTTGATCGTCGCGGTGCTGGTGTTTTCGACAATGTTATGGGCGCAATGGAACGCACAGATCGAGTTGACCTTGCTGTCAGTGCTCGTACTGTCGGGTTTGGGCTTTTACGACGATTACGCCAAAATCATCCAGCAAACCGGCGGAGGCACGCCACCGCGTTTGAAACTGTGGGTGCAAATTTTGCTGGCCATTTTCATCGGCGTGTATCTGTGGCTGACGCCTTCAACCATCAAACTGGTGACGGAAATCACGGTGCCATTTTACAAATATCCGGTGGCGGTGAATGCGGGATGGATTGGCCTGGCGATCATCGTGCTGGCGATCGTGGGAAGTTCCAACGCGGTGAATTTGACGGACGGCCTCGACGGCCTGGCCATCGGTTGCACGCTCATCGTGGCCTTTGTATTTCTGATCTTTACCTATTTGGCGGGCAATGTGAAGGCGGCCGGCTATTTGCAGATTCCGTACGTGAATGGCGCGGGCGAACTGACCGTGTTTTGTGCGGCGTTGATTGGCGCCGGGCTGGGATTTTTATGGTTCAACTGCCATCCAGCCCGGGTGTTCATGGGCGACACAGGCTCGCTTCCGCTCGGCGGCGCGTTCGGCATTATTGCCGTGCTGATTCATCAGCCGTTTGTGCTGGTGATCGCCGGGGGCGTGTTTGTGATGGAAGCCGTTTCGGTCATTTTGCAAACCAGTTGGTTCCGTTTCACGCGGAAGCGTTACGGCGTCGGCCGGCGGATTTTCCTGATGGCGCCACTGCATCACCACTTCGAGAAAAAAGGCTGGTACGAATCTCAGGTGGTGATGCGTTTTTATATTTTGTGCGTGCTCTTTGCGGTCATCGCGCTGGCCACGCTGAAATTGAGGTAAAGAGAGATGTTATTGACTGATAATAAAGATTGGGCAGGTCGCTTTGCCTCTTGCGTCACTGGCTGGCTGTTGCTAAAAACACGGCTGGCGGCGGTGAAGCGTGCGGTGGTGGCCCAAAAGGTGCTTTTATTGAGTCGGCAGCTTGAAACCTGGCTGGCTCTGAATAATACATTCCGCAGCGGCTTTAAGTGTAAAACGATGAACACAACGATTTTAAAGTCAGGAAGTTTTGAGAGGGAAAACTTCAGGGCGAGAAACTCAACCATACAACCTCACGAAAGGACGCAATCTGCGCCAAATCAATGAATAGTCCCAACCCATTCGTACCTCAAGGCTCCTTGTTGGAGCAACAAAGCAAACGCCGTTCGCGTTTGAAAGTCGCGGTCTTCTGCGTGCTGGCGGTCGGCATTACCGGCCTTACCGCGATGCTCATTCAAGGTTGCAAGCGCGAGCAAACCCAGGTGGAAAACCCGCCGCCGCTCGAAACGAATGAGATGGCGATGAACACGAATCCGCCGCCGGTGGAAGCGTCCAATCCTCCGGTGCAGCCTCCGCCAGTCGTGACAACTCCACCCGCGCCCGCCGTGACGGCACCAGCCGAATCGGAGTATGTCGTGGTCAAGGGCGATTCACTTTGGAAGATCGCCAAAAAGAATGGCGTGAAGGTCAAAGATATTGAGGCCGCGAATCCCGGCGTTGATCCAGCCAGATTGAAGGTGGGTCAGAAACTTGTAATTCCCGCCGCGTCCAATACTGCCGAGTCAGCGACGGGCATGACCGGTTCGCCCAGCACGGGCGGTGGTCAGGAAATCTATATCGTCAAGTCAGGTGATACGCTGTCAAAGATCGCGAAGCGTTATGGCACGACGGTCAAGGCCATAGAATCCGAAAACAATTTGGCCACGACCCGAATCAAAGTTGGCGAGAAGCTGAAGATTCCACAGAAGGCTGAGGCTCCGGCTGAGGCTCCGGCTGCGACTCCAGCTCCGGCAAGCGCTCCGGCGCCCGTTGCTACGCCCGCCGACACTGGCGCATCGTCCGCGCCGGACAACCCGCCGGACACGCAATCGCAATAGCGGGGGCAAATGGCCAGCCGCGCTGGTTTAACAAGTTGAAATGAAGTTCGCCGTCACGACGTTGGGGTTTTGCGTTGCGGCCCTGCTGGCGCTGGGGCTGGTGATGCTTTACAGCTCCAGCATGACCCAGGACGGGGCGCACTACCTGATATTGCAACTCATCTGGTGCGGGTGCGGCTTTACCCTCTGCGCAGCGGTGACCACCCTCGATTATCAACTGCTCAGAAAATTCGCCTGGCCGATCTTTCTGCTGGCGCTGACGTTGCTGGTGCTGGTGCTCGTGCCTCACATCGGCAGAAAAATCAACGGCGCGCGCCGCTGGTTCGATTTTCACGGCGTGCGTTTTCAACCCTCGGAATTCGCCAAACTCGCGCTGGTCATCCTGCTGGCGTGGTATGGCCACCATTTTCAGCGCTATATGCACACATGGGGCCGCGGTGTGGTTTTGCCCGGCGTGTTCATCGCGCTGGTGCTGGGTTTGGTGTTCGTTGAACCCGACCGCGGCACGACCATTTTGCTGGCGGCCGTCGGAGGCGTTATGTTGCTGCTGTCCGGCGTCCGCTGGAAATACATAGTTCCGCCCGTCGCGCTCGGCGCGATGGCTTTGGCAATTTCCCTGTTGTGGGATCCGATGCGCCGGAAACGTATTTTCGGCTGGTGGGATTTGGAACAGCACAAGGACGGCGTCGGCTATCAAGCTTATCAAGCCATGATTGCTCTTGGTTCCGGCGGCTGGACCGGCCTCGGCCTTGGTAACGGCCGGCAAAAACTTGGTTTTGTGCCGGAAGACCACACGGATTTCATCCTTTCCATCATCGGTGAAGAACTTGGTTTGATTGCTACCCTGTTTATTCTGCTGGCCTTCGTCATCATCGTGATTTGTGGAATTTACATTGCGCTCCATTCGCGCGACACATTCGGTTTTTTGCTGGGGACCGGCATCACGCTTTTGATCGGTTTGCAGGCGGCCATCAACATTGGCGTCGTTACCAGCGCGCTGCCGAACAAGGGCCTGCCGCTGCCGTTCATCAGTTACGGCGGTTCCAATTTGCTGGCCATGTTCGCGTGCGTGGGAATTTTATTCAGCATCGCGCGCCACGCCCAGGCGCGTGAGAGAATCCCCGCGATCAGAACCGACGAACTTCCCTCCGCTCAATCCACATGACCCAGCCCGGAGCCAAAACGCCCTTCGTCGCCATCGCGTGCGGCGGCACGGGCGGGCATCTCTTTCCAGGTCTGGCTGTGGCGGACCAGCTCACACAACGCGGTTGTGCCGTCACGCTGCTCATCTCGCCGAAGGACATTGACCAACAAGCCGTGAAGACCGTTGGAGTCCAAGCTTTAGCTTGTCCGCCAGGGGGCACGCTAAAGCGCGAACTCCAACACAGCGCTCCGCTGGAAATTTGCACCTTACCTGCCGTTGGATTGCAAAATCGCAATTACTTTTCATTCGCACACAGCTTCTGGCAATCGTGGCGTGCCGCGCGAAGACTTTTCAAGTCGCATTCCCCACAAGCCGTTTTGGCAATGGGCGGTTTCACCAGCGCGCCGCCGGTTCTGGCTGCGAAAAAAATTGGCGCCAAAACGTTCCTGCACGAGTCCAATACTATTCCCGGCCGAGCCAATCGTTTTCTGGCGCGTTATGTGGACGAGGCATTCGTCGGGTTTTCCGAAACGGCTGCGCGCTTGAAAGCACGAAAAGTTACGACGACCGGCACACCAGTGCGCCCACAATTTCAACTATGCAATCCGGGTCCTTGCCGCGCCGCGCTTGGTCTTGATCCGCAGTGTTCCACCATTCTGATCATGGGCGGCAGTCAGGGCGCCAGCGGCATAAACGAAATGATTCTGTCCGCATTGTCCAAGTTGTCCGCACTCCAATATCTTCATCTCACCGGCGTAAACGATTTTGAAAAAGTCAAAGCCGCCTACATCGCGCACGGAATCAAAGCCGTGGTGAAGCCGTTCCTGGCGGAAATGAATCAGGCACTCGGCGCCGCGACCATTGCCGTGAGCCGTGCCGGGGCGTCATCACTTGCCGAAATCGCAGCGATGCGCTTGCCGTCGTTGCTCGTGCCATTTCCCGCCGCCGCGGACAATCATCAGTTTTACAACGCGCGAGCGTTTGAAGCCACGGGCGCGGCGCGGTTGCTGGAACAAAAAAATGCCACCCCGGAAAAGGTGGCGGCGATTCTGCTTGAACTGGCCAAAAACAAAACCAGCCGTACGGCCATGCAAACGGCGCTCGCTCAGTGGCACGCGCCCAGGGCTGCGGAACAAATCGCCGAAAACATCTTGAATGCGTGTTGGAGTTCAAGCTTTAGCTTGCCCGATGCGAACAGGCTGAAGCCTGAACCCCAACATCCGTGTTCCGGTGAGCCGAAAGAGAACCATGTTTGCACCGCATGAACGCGACCGAAACCATTTTGGCAATGCCCGCGCAAAACAAAATTGACATGGCCAGCGAGCTGGCTGGCCATGTTTCCCCGGCGACGATGATTCGCCGCGACGAACCGCTGGCGAGACACACCACTCTGCGCGTCGGCGGCCCGGCGGACGTATATGTTGAGCCGGCGTCGGAAGTGGATTTGGCGGGCATCGTGAAATTGTGCATGGCACGCGGCGTCCCATTTTTTGTGATTGGCCGCGGGTCAAACTTGCTCGTGCGCGACGGCGGCTTTAGCGGTTTGATCATCTGCCTGGCGCACGCGACTTTCAGCCGGATTGAAGTGGATGGCGAACGTTTGCGCTGCGGCGCAGGCGCGAAATTGAAGAACGTCGCGGTGGAGGCAAAACGGAACGGTTTGAGTGGTGTGGAATTTCTCGAAGGCATTCCGGGGAGCGTCGGCGGCGCCTTGCGAATGAACGCAGGGGCGATGGGCGGACAAACCTTCGACACCGTCGAATCGGTCCGGTTGATGGATTTTGACGGCAACATCCGTGAACTTGCGCCGAAGGAGATGACGGTGGAATATCGCGCCTGTGCCATGTTGAAAAAACACATCGCGTTGGGTGCGGTATTCAAATGTAAATCGGCGCCGCGCGGGGAAATCGAGGCGCGCATGAAGGCGTTCAGTGAAAAACGTTGGGGATCGCAGCCCGCCGCGCCGAGCGCCGGTTGCATGTTCAAGAATTCCGAGGAAATTCCGGCGGGAAAACTGGTGGACGAGCTTGGCTTGAAGGGGGCGCGTGTTGGCGGCGCGAGCGTGTCTGCCGAGCACGGCAATTTCATCGTTAACGACGGTACGGCCACGGCGCGCGATGTTTTGGAATTGATTGACATTGTGAAAGCGAAGGCCAAGGCCCGCCGCGGTATTGATTTGCAGACGGAAGTTGAAATCATTGGCGAAGCATGAGCATCAAACTTAAAATCGTGGTGATGTTGGGCGGCCCGAGCGCCGAGCGAGAAGTATCGTTGCGTTCGGGGGCCGCAGTCGCAAAGGCCTTGGGCTCGCTTGGCCATGATGTTTTTCAAGTGGATCCTTTCAACGGTACCTTTGATTTGCCGGAAGAAACGCAATTGGTTCTTCTGGCGTTGCACGGCACTTATGGCGAGGATGGCACGGTGCAACGCCGGCTGGATGAACTTGGCGCGCCCTACACTGGATGCGATGCCGAGGCGAGCCGCATTGCCTTCGACAAGGTGCTGACCAAAAAACTTTGTATTGAGGCCGGGATTCCGACCCCGAAATTTCTGGTTGTGAATTCAGCAAAGACCCGCTTGCCCGAGGGTTGGAAACCGCCGCTGGTTGTGAAACCCGTGCGGCAGGGGTCAAGCGTTGGGTTGCAATTTGTCGAGCGCGCCGAAGATTGGCAACCTGCGCTGGCGGAGGCGATGAAGTTTGATTCGGAGGTTTTGGTTGAAGAAACGATTTTGGGACGCGAATGCACCGTGGGCATACTTGGGGACGAAGCGCTGCCGATTGTGGAAGTCCGGCCCAAGGTTGGCAGTTACGATTATCGCAATAAATATACAGCAGGTTGCACGGAATATTTCTGCCCCGCTCCCTTTGATGCAGCGGTGACCAGGCGGATTCAGGACGTCGCGCTCGGCGCGTTCAAGGCGATTGGCGGTCGTGATTACGCGCGCGTGGACGTGATGGTTCGGGCAAACGGTGAACCGTTGGTGCTCGAGGTGAACACGTTGCCGGGCATGACGGAAACGAGCTTGTTGCCCAAGGCGGCCGCCGCGGCGGGATTGAGCTACGCGCAACTTTGCCAGTGCATGGTGGACCTGGCGGTGGAACGGGCGCAGATGGCACACCATGTTTGACCGATTGCATTGGTAACACCGAAGATGGAACTGAGCAATGTGGTTTAGACGCGGACAAAAAAACCGGCGATTGAGCCGCAGACACGTGCTTGACGTGAAACTGCGTTCGCGCCAGGTCCGCGCGACGCGCGTGCGATTGGGCGCCGTCGCGCTCGCCGTTACCTTTGGCACGGTGTTCGGCCTGTATCTTTTCTGGCGCGCCGGCGAATGGGCACTCGACAAGTTTATGTATGAAAACTCCGAGTTTGCCATCCGGCATGTTGACGTGCAGACGGACGGCGTGATTGCGCCGGACCAGTTGCGCCGCTGGTCCGGGGTGAAGCTGGGCGAAAATCTGATGGCGCTGGATTTGGGATCAGTCCGGCGAAATCTGGAGCTCGTTTCGACCATTGATTCCATTTCCGTAGAGCGCGTCCTGCCGCGCACCCTGCGAATTCGCGTGACGGAACGCCGGCCGGTCGCACAGGTGGACGTGCCGCACGCCGGTCCGGGGGGAGGCATCGAGGTGACGGTGTATCAACTTGACGCGAATGGTTACATCATGCAACCGCTCGATCCGCGCTTGTGTGTGATACCGCTGGCACAGGTCAGGGACCAATTGCCGGTGATCGCGGGTTTGAATGTATATCAGTTGCAACCTGGCCAGCGCGTTGAATCACCGCAGGCCCTCGCGGCCTTGCAACTGATTGCCACGTTCAACCGTTCCGTTATGACGGGTCTGGTGACTTTGCGGCGCATTGACGTGTCATCGCCGGGCGTGGTGGTGGCGACGACGGCGCGGGGGGCGGAAATTACTTTTGGCCTCGACAATCTGGATCAACAACTGCGACGCTGGCGCGAGATTTACGATTTGGGACAACGCATGAATCGGGCAATTGCGTCACTCGATCTGGCGGTTTCCAACAACGTGCCGGTTCGTTGGATGGAGGCCATTATCGCGCCAGCCAATTTGCCCAAGCAGAACACCACGCCCACACGGAGGAAAAATGTTTGACGACTCATCCATCATTGTCGGTCTTGAAATTGGCACTTCAAAAGTCTGCGCTGTCGTTGGCGAGAAGGGTTCCGACGGCACGCTGAATGTCATCGGTCTCGGCCAGGCTCGTTCGCGCGGCGTGCGCAAGGGCGAGGTGGCCGACACGTCACAGGCTGAGGAGGACATCCGCAATGCCATCGTCGAGGCCGAGCAAATGGCCGACGTGGAAATCCGCAATGTTTATCTTGGCGTGACCGGCGGGCACATCCGCGGCTTCAATAATCGCGGCGTGCATCCGGTGGTCTCCGCCGACCGTGAAATTTCCGAGGACGACGTGCAGGACGTGATTAAAAACGCGAAGGCGATCAATTTGCCCACGGAAAACAACGTTGTTCACGCCATCCGCCAGCATTTCTTCGTGGACGGCCAGGATGGCGTGACGAATCCCGTCGGGATGCTCGGTTCGCGCCTGGAGGTGGACGTTCATGTCGTCCACGGCAACACCAATCGTTTGCAAAATGCGATCCGGCTGGTGAAAGGCCTGCAACTGGAAGTGGACGAGATTGTGTTCAACGGTCTCGCCTCATCGCTCGCGTTGCTGACGAGCGAACAAAAAGAGTTGGGCGCGCTGGTCATTGACATCGGCGGCGGCACAACCGATTACGTCGTCTATGCCGGCGGCGTTATTCGGCACACTGGCGTGCTCGCGGTCGGTGGCGACCATGTTTCCAATGATTTGGCTTACGGGTTGAAGGTGCCTTTGAGCCGCGCGGAAAAGCTCAAGCTCGAACACGGTTCCGCCTTGCTCAACGGAGAAGTCCGGGGCCGGACCGTCACGATCACCAATGAACTCGGGCTGCCGCTCAAGACCATCAACGTCGAGCATTTGCAGCGCATCATGTCGCTGCGGCTGGAAGAGATATTCCAGTTGATCGCGCAGGATTTGGAACAGGCCGGGTTGTTCGATTATTTGCGGGCGGGCGTTTTTCTCTGCGGCGGCGGCGCGCGGATTCCGCAAATCGCCAAACTTGCGGAGCAGGTGATGCAAATGCCGGTTTCCATCGGCCAGACCAATTCGGTAAGCGGCCTCAAATCCGCGCTCGACCAGCCGGAATTTGTCACCGCCATCGGCTTGGTGAAGTTCGGCTCGTTCAAGGCGCGCAAACGCGATGGCAAATTGTCCCTCGCGCGAGGCATCAAGGGTGCGCTTGGTCGCTTTCTGCAACGATCCTAAATTGCATTCATCATGAAAACCAAAACTCAAACTCCTACGGCAATACTTGAGCCGGCCAAAATCCCCGCTGCTAAAATCTTTGGCGTCGGCAGCGCCGGGGTTACCTTGCTTGACGACCTCAACGACGGGGATTTTGCGGGCGCGGGTTTCGTGGCGATCAACACGGATGCTTCGTCGCTGGCGACTTCGTCCGCCTCCCTGAAAATTCATCTCGAAACCAAGCTGTTGCGCGGGCTGGGCACCGGCGGCGATCCCGAACGCGGTCGCGCCATTGCCGAGGAACAATTCGCCACGCTCAAGACCGCCTGTGAAGGCGCCGATGTCATTTTCATTGTCGCCGGTCTCGGCGGCGGCGCGGGCAGCGGCATTACGCCCGTGCTCGCGCGCGCGGCGAAGGAAACCGGCGCGCTGGTCATGGCGTTTGTGACGCAGCCGTTCGCGTGTGAAGGCAACCGACGGCAGCAACAGGCCCGGCAAAGCCTGGAACAGCTCAAATCCGTTGCCGACGGCGTAATTTGCCTGCCGTGCCAGAAAACTTTCAAGTTGATTGACGAAAACACGAGTGTGCTTGACACCTTCCGTATCACGGGCGAATTACTGGTCGAAGGCGTGCGCGGCGTGTGGCGGTTGCTCACGCGGCCCGGGTTGATTCAAATTCACTTTGATGATTTATGCGCCCTGGTGCGCGACCGCCATTTCGAAAGCGCGTTTGCCTCTGTCGAGGCCTCCGGCCCCGCCCGCTCGCGCGAGGTGGTGGAAAAACTGCTCAACCACCCGTTGCTGGACGAAGGTCGCGCGCTGGCGGAGTCCGACGCGGTGCTGGTGAGTTTGATGGGCGGCAAGGATTTGACGATGGCCGAGGTGGGTCGGGTGATGGAACAAATCAGCCGTCATTGTGAACACGCAAAGGTCATCATGGGCGCGGCGGTGGACGAGGCATTGAAGACGCGATTGTCGGTGACGGTCATTGCGGCGAAGCAAACCGCTCCCCTGACGGAAGTGGAATCACCGGCGACGGCTGGTGAGGTCACGGAGCAAATAATGTCACGCGGTTCAGGATATTCGGGATCGCGTTGCGTTCCACCGGCGGCGCCGTTGACGGTGGAACAGCGCGAGCAAGTACTGGCCCGGCACGGACGCGCCCGGAAAACTGCATCCAAAATGCGCCAGGCGCAGTTGCCATTGGCGATTATTTCCAAGGGCCGGTTCGACAAAAGCGAACCGACCATTCACAAAGGGGAAGACCTGGATATTCCCACCTATATCCGGCGCGGCGTGGCGTTGAATTGACTTCAATAATTCTTCGACCAGTCGGTCAGCACCCCGTTGGCGTCGAACGTCAGTTGCAGGTAGCGGTCAACCAAACCGGGATTGATGTTCGGACCCGTGCCGAAGTCATTATTCATTCCATTATAATTTATGCCGGTCCTGTTCATGCCGCCGACACCGGTGTTGCCGGTGGTTTGGACGAACCATCTAAACTCCGTTTTGCCGTCGCTGCGCCAGACCTGCCGATTCGGAGAGCCCAGTTCGTTGACGGCTTGGGCGTAGGTGAAATGCCCGACGCGACTGTTCCAGTCAACTGGCGGGGCTGTGGCGCAGCCGGTGAGGAAAGCGAAGACAAGGAATAAAACAACCGATAAAAAGTATTTCGCAGCGGAGTTCGAGTTCATGGGTGGGTAGTTTAATGAAACACATTTCGCCTGCCAATACTTATGACCCTGGTGCAAAGGAACGCACATATTTGGCCAGGGCTTGAATCTCAGACGGAGATAACTTTTTTCCAAAAGCAGGCATCACTCTAGGGCCGGTTTTAATCGCGTGGATGATCTCTGCATCCGTAGAGTCTGCCTGCCACTTCGCGTCAGTAAGATTCTGCGCCCCAACGAGCCAGCCGTGGAAGGTTCGGGCGCTTCCATCCTTGTCTGTAAACCAATAACACATTCCGATCAAAAAGGCGGTGCCGACCACGACGGGTTGCCGGCAGTGCCATCCACATAAAAGAATTGGAACCAGATAGAAAAGCGAGATGGTCAGTTGATAGCCGCTGACGTAGTCAAGATAACAAACCAACCCAAGGCTGATGCCGACGACGGCGGCAATTTTCCAGGCGGGATGATTGTCTGGTGGATGCATGGCTAAGGGTTGTCCTTGCGCGGAAACAACGGTGCGGGTTCGCCGATTTTATGGCCGGGTTGCAATCCTCCCCATACGGCTTCGGAAAATTTGTCCGGGGTGCCCGTCAAACCGAGTTGCGCGTAAATCTTTGTTGCCGTGCCCGGCAGGAACGGCCAGAGCAGAACCGCCAGCACGCGGCACGTTTCCGCGAGATTGTAGAGCACTTCGTCGAGCCGCTTCGCTTGTGCCGGGTCTTTGGCCAGCTTGAACGGCGCCGTTTGGTCCACGTATTGGTTTGCGCGGGTGATCAGCGTCCAAATGCTATGCAACGCGGCTTGAAGCTGATTCTGTTCCAGACATGAGCGCGTTTCCGCGATGACCTTTTGGGCATCGGCAGAAAGTTCTTCGTGCGTGGCTGGCACGATGCCGTTGCGATAACGCTTGAGCATCGAAAGCGAACGGTTCACAAGATTGCCAAGGCCATTGGCAAGTTCGGCCTGATAACGCGCTTTGAATCCGGTATCAGTCCAATTGCCGTCCGGGCCGATGTCCAATTCGCGCAGTATGTAAAAACGGAAAGCATCCAAACCCCATTCGTCAATGACCACAATCGGATCAACGATGTTGCCAGTGCTCTTGCTGATTTTCGCGCCTTCCTTTTGCCACCAGCCGTGAACAAGAATCTGCTTCGGCAACGGCAGACCCATCGCTTTGAGCATGATCGGCCAGTAAACCGCGTGGAATTTCACAATGTCCTTGCCGATAACGTGAATGTCGGCGGGCCATAGGGAAAGGGCGGAATTGGATTGTGAAATTTGAGTGCGCAGGGCCGGATTTATAGCTGCATCACCATGTGCGGCAGGGATGCTGATATAGTTTACGAGAGCATCGAACCATACATATGTAACAAAATCTGCATCAAATCCTAAGGGAATCCCCCAATTCAGGCGCGCCTTTGGACGACTAATACATAGATCTTCAAGTTTATTATTCTTAAGAAAACCGAGAATTTCGTTGCGGCGATACACCGGCACAATGAAGTCTGGATTTGCCTCGATGTAATTAATCAACCATTGTTGATGTATGCCCAATCTAAAGTAATAGTTTGACTCGACAAGCGATACAACTTCGCCAAATTCTGGCGGGAAAGTTCCATCGGGCAAACGATCTTTTTCGGTTAAAAAACTTTCTTCTTTTGTAGAATAATAACCTTCGTAGATTTCTTGATAGAACTGATTTTGTAACCAAAGCTTTTCCAAAATATCTTGGACGACTTTCTTGTGCCGTGATTCGGTGGTGCGGACAAAATCATCATTGGTCAGTTCGAGCTTCTTCGCAAACGCCTGCCAGTCGGCGGCCAGTTCATCACAGTAAGCCTGCGGCGATTTGCCTTCCGCCTGCGCGGCTTGCTGGACCTTCTGGCCATGTTCATCGAGACCGGTCAGGAAAAAGACCTCCTGGCCCAGACTGCGCCGCGACCGGGCAATCACGTCGGCAACAATCTTTTCGTAAGCGTGGCCAAGGTGCGGCTGGCCATTTACGTAATCAATCGCCGTGGTGATGTAAAATCGTTTGTTCATCGAAAAGAACAGTGTGACGAACAAAGTCGCCATTAGCAATCCTGCGCGTGGCCGCGACGCCCCGTCGCAAAAAGTTCGGCAACGATGGCGTCGCCGCCACCAGCCAATCTCGCTTGCGGTAAAGCAGCCAATGGCTACATTGCCATCATGCTTGCGGACGAACAAACCAGTCCCGAACAAGTTGCCGTGTTCCGCCGGATGACACCGGAGCAGCGGTGGCGCGCGGCGCACCGGCTTTACTGGACCATGCGCCGGCACAAAGCCGCCTTTCTCCAAAGCCAGCATCCCGAATGGCCCGAGGCGCGGGTAGCGGCGGAAGTCCGCGAGATTTTCTCTCATGCCCGAACCTGACCTGATCGAGCTTTTTGCGCAGCCCCTGACACTGGCGGGCATGAACAAAGAGCTTTCAAACTTCGCTGCGCGCTTGCGCAGGCGTTTCTTCGTAGGAGACGACGTAAGGAGTCTCCGTTCACATATTGGAAAGAGTGAGCCTCCTCACGTTGGCTCCTACAGACATTTCAATTGTCTTGCCCTCGAATTGTTTGCGCTTCAGTGCAAACACAATGCCGCCTACCAGAAAATCTGCAAAGCAGGCGGTTTGACACCTGGGATTGTCGAAGACTGGTCGCAAATTCCCGCCGTGCCGACGGCAGCGTTCAAGGAATTGGAGCTTTCGTGCATTTCACCAGCGGAAAGAACTGCCGTGTTTCATTCCAGCGGCACGACGGAACAAAGACCCAGCCGCCACTTTCACTGCGCGGTATCATTGGAAACTTACGAAGCCTCGTTGTGGCCGTGGTTTGCGCAGAACGTCTTACTGAGCGCGGACGGCTCGTCCGCGTATTCAGAAAACGAAAACACCTCAACTCGCGGACAAGCTGTCCGCGCTCCTTTCGACGCAATTTGTTTGACTCCGCCATCAGCCCAAGCGCCGCATTCATCGCTCATCCACATGTTTGAAGCGATCCGCCAAAGGCTCGGCGCGCCGGAATCGGCCTTCGTCGGAAAGATTGCCGGTGATGACGCTTGGACATTGGATTTTGACGCAGCACTTGCTGTCTTGAACCAATCACCAACCCCCAATTACCAATCACTATTGGTTCTCGGCACTGCTTTTTCTTTCGTGCATCTACTGGATTGCATGGTGGAACGAGACCTGCGGGTCGAGCTTCCCGCCGGTTCGCGCGTGATGGAAACCGGCGGTTACAAGAATCGTTCGCGCGCTTTGCCGAAGGAACAATTGCACAGGCTTATCACCGAACGGCTTGGAGTTTCGCCCGAAAATATTGTTTGCGAATACGGCATGAGTGAGTTGAGTTCCCAAGCTTACGATGGTAGGGCCGCGCTGCCGCGCGGCCAGGAATTTTGTGGACGAGCAGTAACTCATCCCTACCGTGTCTTCCACTTTCCTCCTTGGGCGCGGGCGCAAATCATTTCACCGGAAACCGGCCGCGAAGTGGCAGATGGCGAAACGGGTTTGATTCGTGTTTTTGATCTGGCCAACGTTTTTTCCGTGATGGCCATTCAAACGGAGGATCTGGGTATTCGCCGTGGCGACGGATTTGAATTGGTGGGCCGTGCCCAAATGTCCGAACCGCGCGGATGTTCTTTGATGACAACATGAATTTTATCCACGAATTTCGCGAATTAACGCGAAAAAAGATTGGCGGGAATTCGCGTAATTAGCGGATGAGTTGAATCTCATGAATTTCCCAAACTATTTTCTCGCTGACCTGCCGCCGGAAGCGACAGTGTCGCCGGCCATGCTGGTGGAGGCGTGTCAGACCTTGAAGCGCAACCGCGAGCGTTATCTCGCCGGACGTTCAACGGACCAACTGATAAAAGTATTAAGCGACGTGGCGGAAGCCTGGCTGAAACCCGACAATACCTTTCGGAAGCTGGCGTTGGAATTTGGCCCCGACGAAACAGGCTTTTCCGCCGAGACGTTGAAACGCGGTCTGGACAATTTCTTCCGGCAAATCACACCGGACAATCTACGCGCGTTGCTAATTCAGGATTTGGGTGGCGGCGACGCCTTCGTCGCCGAAGGAGAAGGCGCGACGAGGCGTCGCGGCCACTTTTGGCGCGGACCGGAATTCCTGGTCCATATCGCGGCAGGCAACATTCCGAATCCGACGTTGATGAGCATCGTACTGGGTTTGCTGGCGTGCTCGGCGCAATTCGTGAAGTGTGCCAGTGGTTCGACATTCCTGCCGCGGTTGTTTGCGCATTCGATTTACGAGGCCGATTCTAAACTGGGCGCGTGCCTGGAAATTGCGGAATGGCGTGGCGGAAACGTAGATCTGGAGAATGTCCTGTTTACCGAGGCCGATTGCGTTACTGCCACCGGCAGCGATGAAACATTGGCGGCCATTCGCTCACGCCTGCCGGCACACACGCGGTTTCTCGCTTTCGGCCATCGCGTGAGCTTTGGTTTTGTTGGCAGGGAGATTTTGTCTCAGTCACGCGCGCCACGAATCGCCTCGCACGCAGCGGATGATGTGGTGGCCTGGAACCAACTCGGCTGTCTTTCGCCACATGTGATTTATGTGCAGCCGGGTGGTGAGGTTTCGCCGGATAAATTTGCGCAACTGCTCGCGGATGAATTGGAACGGCGCGAACAGACTGAGCCGCGCGGTGAATTGCCGACGCTACATGCAGCAACCATTTCGTCGCGACGCGGAATTTACGAAGTGCGTGCGGCCCATTCGCCGGAAACGCTGATGTGGCACAGCAAAGAGTCCACGACGTGGACGGTGGTCTTTGAAGCAGACGCACGTTTTCAGGTTTCCTGCCTGAACCGTTTTATTTACGTGAAGCCAGTAAAGGATTTGACCGAGCTGTTGCAATATGCCGAGGTCGTGCGCGGCAAAGTTTCCACCGTTGGCATTGCCGCACCGGAGCACGAGGCTGAGGAACTGGCGATGGAACTGGCGCGCTGGGGCGTAACGCGAATATGCCCGCTTGGACAGATGCAAAATCCGCCGTTGACCTGGCGGCACGACGGCCGGCCGGCGCTCGGCGATTTGGTGACGTGGTCGGATTTTGAATGTTAATCCTCCTCGTCCTCGTCGTCGTACTCGTAATCGAATGAGTGGAATCAAGGACGAGAACGAGGACGATTTTGAAATTTATGAAAATGGAATTGCGAAAGACGTTTCAATTTGAAGCGGCGCATTTGCTGCCGCGGCTACCAAAATCGCACAAATGCCGGCGACTGCACGGCCACAGTTTCAAGGTGGACATTGTGGTGGCGGGCGAGTGCGACCCGAAGCTCGGCTGGCTGATGGATTACGCCGACATCACGGCGGTGTTCAAGCCGATTTGGGAAAAGCTCGACCACCGTTATTTGAACGAAATTCCCGGCCTGAAAAATCCCAC